>JAAUXU010069618.1_pt1 | contig 36820 bp, 28 predicted proteins | sample 7278151 | NCBI WGS metagenome assembly JAAUXU01 (sample SAMN14350113, study PRJNA611818) | marine sediment metagenome | isolation source: surface marine sediment (1.8m) | place: French Polynesia: Moorea | collected 2018-08 | reverse complement strand
CCCCCCCCCCCGACAGCATGGCCCACACATCAAATGCTGTAGAATTTCGCCAGGGTCACTGCGTCCTTAAGAGAGCCGCGTCCAATCTTGCATATTTTGCAGGAAAGCTGAAGATTGTGAGGCAATGTTTTCCTCGTGTGGACTGGGAAGCCACCAGGTAGAACAAACTTTCAGAAATGACGCTGTTTCATAACGTAAGTCAACCTCTTTTCAGAATTACCCGCCACGCCAGGCAGACGCAATTCACCGTTGTCCGCCGCCGAGACGTGAACAGCAACAGAGCCCGGGGTCTCCGGGGAGGAGGAGGCGGTGGCGGTGGCGGAGGAGGAGCTGGGGGAGGCCAAGGGCAGACGTTTCAGACGTCAAGCCGGAGGATCAACAACCATGCGGATTGCCCAATCAGGTAATACCACAATTTTTCTGGAGTTCTTCATGTTCTCCTTCAGTATCTCATTCCTGCTGAGTGCTCGATCCATTATGGCTTTTCGGGTGTCAAGGGACGAATTCAGACAAGTTTGAAAGTTTGATCCAAAATTAAACCAACACTTTGTTGGTTTAAAGGTTGAACTCCTCACTGTCCCAAGCACACCTGATTTGACAGTTGTGACATCTGTTTCGTACGTTTATTTCCATGTGTATATACATGCAGCGCCTGGGGCTGTCCAGAAGGCTTGATGATGTGCGCCGGATTGAAGTCCACACATACGCGCAGTCAAAGATAAATTTGGGCTCTCTGTCTCGCGAGATTTTCGCGGATTTCTCTCTGTCTCTCTTCCAGCCAAATAATTTCTGAGAAAGGCATCTCTCCTCCATCGTGTCGACGTGTACGTAGCAGTCGTAGTAATACAAAGGTCTCCTTCATGTGGCTGCTTTCTCTGGAGGAGGAAACCTGTAACTTTTCGCGCAGTGCGAGACAAAACAGTGCCCAACAACGTCTTTGTTACACCCTGGTCGCACTTAAACTAAGGTTGATGCTCTAAGCCTTTGACTCTTCACCAAGGTTACGACGTTATCTTGCGAAGTTCCACGACTTAGCCCTCTAAGGTACTAATGCAGGAGTCATTACTCATATGTACCGATGTACACTACAGGAGAGTACAGTACAGTCCAGGGCATAGCCATAATGTGGCCTGACCTGGACATCTAAGTAGAACAGAGAGCATTTCTCGGTGGGATCAATAGGAAGCGAAGAATTTTTCGGGAGGCTGGTTAATTCACTGTTATCAAACATTATTTTTAAGAGACAGAAGGGAATGTCAGTGTTAATTTGGGGCCTCTGGACCTTCTGGCTTATGTCTGATCCTGTACGTAGTAAAAGGGTTTTCATCCACTGAATGCCTTCGTGTTTACCCTTCTCCAGAACTATATTTCTATTACTTGGGGGGACGAGAAGCCCGTTCAAAGGACGGGTTGTGTTACCTCGATGTTGTCTGCTAGAGCCAAGTCGGGAATCTCTCCACTCTCTTTTACTTTTCCGTTTCATCTCAGGTCGGATGGCGTCAACAGCCACAGAGGTCATGACTTAGGCCGCAACATCAATGCGGGCGAAGTGGCCACACTCATGACGACGTCGCCAGGCGTAGCCGTCACGGGCAGCGGGTACGCCGCCCGACGCGGCGGCAGCGGCCGATTCGTGGCCAACCTGAACAGCAGTAGTAGTCGACTGATGCTGCCCAAGAAGTCGTCCTCACTCAAGAATCCCCGGATGGAGCCCCAGCAGCAGCATAAGATACCGCCGACGGCTGCCAACAGTATGGAGATGGCTGAATTGCTGAGGTCTGTCTAGTTACGTACACATTCTCATCAAAATCACCAATTTTCTTTTTGCGCCAGAAATTGATGGCTTTCTCCTATGTTGTCTCTCTGTCGTGTGCTTTGCTCCTTTAAGCTAGATTAAGTGTTGCTCAAGTGATTAGTAACAAGACAAGGAAATCCAAAGAACCATTTAGATTCTCTCTCTCACTCGCTCAAGTACTCCAAATACATACATATGCGCAGGTACACGTGCGTACTCAAGTCTCTATGTAAACTCCATAAGGATCTTGAAACTTTTAAAGAACGGCTGTTACTAACTTTTTATATGCGGAAAAAGAAAAGAAAGTTCTATGGATAGAATTTCAGTGAGGCTTTCACAATGGAGAGGGGGAAAAAATTGACCCTTTCTACGTATGCATAAAAGCAAGATTTCAAAGGCTTTTCTAGCAGGTGTACGAACTTCTTCATTATGCTTAAGTTGTAAACTTCCTCGTTCTAGATAAGCACATTAAAAACCGCCTCTGTTTGGCTTCTCTCCCTTGTTTCAAGCAGTGCACATAAAGCGTCGTTACAGCTATGGACTCGTGTGTTGCAGGGACGAGCCGCTGATGCAGAGGACAGTCCTGAAGCACTACAGCAGATCCAAGCCACGAGCCACTCAAAAGATCTCGAGCATTTCAGCGGCCACAGTTTTTACAAACATTTCCTCGGACCTCTCGGAGCACGGCGAGGCCGCCACTAATCACATCCACCACCAAGGTAAACTGCGTCGGGTTAGTGCGCGTGCAGCATTTCGGTCTCGCAGAGTTGACCTTTCTTGCAGAAGAAAAAGAAGAGTCCCCTGACAACCCGAGTTCGACGGGCGACGGAAGAGGAAAATAACATCGGATATCGGGGCAAACAAAGTCCTCATGAGGTGAGACACTTCAGTGCGAAAGTTAGGGGTCATTCAAGCAAGAAATTTTCAACCCAAAGCTCATTCAGGCGTTGACTTTCGCACCAAAAGAATTGCAACCCCCTCCAGCGGCGAATCAAGGCAGTGCCTTTCAAGGAGTAAAAGTGATTGAAGGAGTCACGCCAACTGACAAATGGTCTCTCATGAACAGTGGACGCCGCTTATAAGTGCTGAGACCAGATTTCTCGGCAACTACATCATTGGGCATGTTCTCCGCCAAGAGCAGGTCTTGGAGTAGGATAGCAGTTTACCAATTCCTTTTGTGAACTATGAGTGAGTTCAGGAGACCTTGAACTTTCCAAAGCTCATTAAATTCGACAGAGCGGTGGAAAGACCTCTGGACCATCCTTTGAAGCAGTTGATAAATTCTTCAGTCACCCGTAATGTGGCTCAGTGATAAATTAGCAGTTTTTCTGTTGCTACAAGTGACTTGTGACCCATTCCTTTTAGCATCGGTTACATGGACAGTGACGTCTCGGCCGCGAGAGTGTCCCTATGAGCAGGAACCACTGTATCAACGACCTCCAGAATAACAAATTCAGGTCTTGCCGCATGTACTTTCTGTCAAGCAAAAAGCACAGAAGCTGACCTTAACATGATCACCAGGGTTATGAATGTGCATCAGTGAGAATTCCGGATAGGTAGGAAGAATACCTTCGACAGTACTGAACTATTTGCCTGTGGCATTGAAGGCATTTCAATTGTCACTGCATTGATTTTATCTGTACCCTGGCACAATAAAGGAATAAATATGCTCTGCACAGCATGCACATGTCTCACTACAGGTATTGTGCACGTCAGCGTTCAGCGGTCGCAGAAGGTGTGAACGGGGCTGCGGCTTTGTGAAATTGCCAATGCTTTCCAGAGTACTTCAGCACTCAGAGAACGACAGAGACACTGACTGACTTGTACAATACTCAGACACTCGTGATGGGCCCGCCAGCCTGGGCTTGAAAATATGAACGTTATTGCAATCTTGGCGAGTAGGGAAAGTTCCTAGGGGACTCAAATCCTTGGAGTCTTTCTCGTACGGAATCATCACTATTATGATGATGGTCTTACTTATGTAACAAGCCGCAAATGTTTTTCCACGTTTTTTCGCTCCGTTCCGTCATGTCACTTATTCTTAGTCAAGGGCACTTCTACGTGTGGTCACATGGTTTTTTTGGGGAGGCTCCCGAGCTCTTCGATGACAGCAAACAGCCTCGGACCTTCAACAGCCCATGAAGTTCAGGGCTCGGTCCGACGCTATCAGCCACTGGCGTGACCCAACCTGTTCATGAGTCACTTCTAGCAGCCCTGTCTGTACCTCCGCCCGCAAAACGCAGAACAGAGTAGAAACCATTAAAGTTTTTGCATTTTCACATATCCCTTCTACTTGACTTGCTGAAGAAAGTTGGTCAACGGCTGGTCCGAATCGGTCAAAGAATGGATTCCTCGTCCGTTTCTTTTCCTTGGCCAGTAATTCAAGGGGAGGAAAAGAAATGTTCCAGACCTGCCAAACTCTTCACAAAACGCCGGTTCCTCGCATCAATTCACAGCATGCTCCGTACCTAGGCTTGAACCAGGCTCGAAAAAGTGGGGCCTAGAACGCACCCAAGGACTTTCTGGCTCTGGGCTCCGCCACATCTCTATCTCTGATACTGTCAGATAATTTGAGTTTTAAAGAGAAGGCATTGCTATGTATCTGCGGCAGCTTCACCATCCCATTCGAAAGTCAGTAGTCACTGTTTAAGCCACTCATTACGCTGATCTTTTAATTTACTGCCCCATCACCTGCCTCGAAGGGTCCAATTTAGGCAACCTTAGTACTATAATGACGCCAATCCTTTGAAACAAATTAATGGATGGTATTACCAAGATCCAGGCTAAGTGCATCCACTGGCTGAATGAACTTGATCCCATGTGCCTGAATATTTCAATTCCTTCTTTTCTGACTTCTAGAAAGCTTCTTCGTCTCCGCATATCTCGATCACAGTTGAGAGCCTCTCCAAGCCTCTTCTAGCGAGGAAAGTGCTGATATCAGTGACGAAAATAGAGAACTTCCAAAGAAGAGATAAAGTTTTCAAAAGCCAACCAGATTGAGAATTCATAATCATAATCATCTGTGCCATTCAACACTTACAGTACAAAAAACTATGGATGTTCAGAATACGACGGTATGAAATTGTAATTAACAGCCTTTTACCATATACAGGGTGCGTATTGCATGAAGACACCCAGGCAAAACAGTTGCGTCAACGGCAGTTGAACATATGATGTAATTAATGATCCTCATGTGTGTGTATATCCATACACGTACGTACTGTACAATTATAGTGCTCAGGATTATAGGAGACTAACACATCTGCAATAATCACACTTTCGTCTCTAAGTATTGACTCCTTTTATCGTCGCAACAGACGTGATGAACCCGAATATTCTGATAGGGAACTCGTCCAGACTTATCGCGTGCACAATCGCACTTTGGAGGACGTCTACCGTCAACATCACTAGTGGGACTCTCATAGTTGGAAAATGGACTCTTGACCGTTGACTGCTTGAGGTTTTGTGATAACGAGGACGAGACTTCACTAGCGGAATCGTCGATGAAGGGTAAGCTGCCATCCTTAGTGTCCTCGGCCGTGGCGGCCGCCGCCGTCCCTTTGGGAGACGCCAAGTTGACGCTGTTGATGCTGCAGCTGCTGTTGCTGTCATCGTCCACGTTGCCAGAAGTCCGCACAGGCAATAGGACGTTGTTCAAGGCAGCTGTGGGGACATCATAAGGCAGTGGGGATCCGGAGGTTGGAGCGGCAGGAAGGCTCCCATTGGTTTTGCACATTGGGCGGATCTGAGGAGGTGGGACATCGTATGAGCTCCTGCCATTGGAGGCCAGACTCTCCTGAGCAGAGAGGCTCCCGTTAGTCAGAGCTGTCCTATGCTGCACAAGCTGGAGGTAACTGGGTGAAATGAGTCCTGAATCCTTGGTGCTAGCCATGGCCACCGTGGTCGCCTGGCTGCTATGGGCGAGGTTTCCCTTCAGGGAGTCCTTGGAAGTGCTGTTGATATTCGGGTATTGACCGTAAGTGAGGATCTCGTTGAGTTCCTCATGAAAGACCAGAAGCTCCTTGATCTCTTCGAGGATCTTTGCGAAAGTCGGCCTCTCCCTGGGTTCGTAGCTCCAGCACTGGAGCATTAGACGGCCCAGGCGCTCAGGAGTGTGGGCAGGGGGATCAAGGTGGCCACCTGCGCGAACCTGTTGAATGAAAATGGCATCTTAAATGCGTTCAGACACCAATAGAACGAGAAGAAGAAAAGAACCTTTCGCGAAGTCAAAGAGTAGAATCTCTGTACTAGGAAAAATTTAAATTCACTTGTCTGCACTCAAACTGAGATGAGACACCAGCTTCCATAAAACAAGCTAGACAACGTTGTAGCATAAAAGACGAAAATGGTTTAGCGCACGTTCAGTACCAGTCATCTAGTCAGGCAATTTCTTGTGGCAAACCTAGAACTCTTCGTTTTGCAACTTTTCACGTGAAATTTGGTCAGTGTCTTCTATAAACATTTGCATAGGGGGTTTGCCGAAGCAGAATTCCAAACAAATATACAACTCAGTTTTTTACTTCAGGACTAGCAGTCTGACATAAGAAATTGCCTGACCTGACTGGTTCTGTATCTACTACGACTTACAAAGGCACAGACTTCCGTATTCGCTCTATCGTGGTAAGGTTGCTGTCCTAGCGTGACGATTTCCCACAAAAGAATCCCGAATGCCCAGACGTCGCTTTGCGTCGTGCACACTCCGGGGTGGATGGCCTCGGGCGACATCCAGCGGACGGGCAGGCACCCCTCGCTTCTGATGCGATAGTAGTTGCTCAGGTAAACCTCTCGTGTAAGCCCAAAGTCCGCTATCTTGACCTAGGAAGTACGCAGATGCCTCAGTCAACATGCAGTCGAATTGAATGTCCGAATTCATGGACGATGGAAGCCGGGACACCAAGAAGTCAGCATGTGTAAAGCATCCTAAAAAGTCCGCCGAAAACCAAGGACAAACGTGAAAAGTCTGTACCTTTCGATTCTCCGCCTTAGATGACACCAGGCAGTTCCTGGCAGCGAGGTCCCTGTTTTTAAAGAGACAACTGTAATACAACAACCATGGAATAGAAAAAATGGTTATTATACCGATGCACGAATTTCTTCTCCTCCAGGTAGACGCAACCCTTTGCCACGTCGCACGCAATGTCGATCAGGTCAGCCATGCTAAGAGGATGACGACTTGTGGAGCGACGACTCTCCCTGGAGAAAAAACACAATAATCTTAGTCATGTTGTACATGTACTCTACGTTAGGTGAACAGCGTCCTCCATCGGCGTCGTATCTTACCTCAGGAAAGTCACCAGGTCTCCGCCCTCCATGAGCTCCATGATGAGGAAGCTGGGGTCGTTGTCCAGGCAGACCCCAATCAACTGGACGATGTTGGCATGTCTGAATCTGTGCCAAACGTATGTACATAGAACATCACGTACGTTCTGTATTAACTATGAGCGAGCGACGTTTTAAAGCCTTACTTGGACATCAGCAAAGCTTCTCTGAAGAAATCGCTCTTGCCGGCTTCATCCGCGCCCTTCCTCAAGGTTTTCACGGCCACTTTTAGCGGCTTCAGTGGATACGAAACTGTCGTCGTTGTCGTTGCTGTTGTTGTCGTCGTCGCTAATCCGTTGATCCCGACGACGTCTGCCTGACGAAGGCAGCGACCTTCGTATACCTCTCCAAAGGCTCCGGATCCTTCGCAGTGATGACTTTGTTAAGAAAGTCCAAGGATCAGAATGTCGATTCTCACCAATAAATCTGACTAGATCAATCTGAGATCGCTTTATCTTGGGCAAGAGTTCCAGCTCATCTCTACTTGGCGTTTTCTCATAGGTTGGATTGCTCCTCAGGAGAATCTCAACTGCCGGACCAGCTGGATCTGCGGATTTAGAGCTACCATAACTGATTCTACAGAAAAGTGCTTTATAGTTGCTTTCTCTACCTTTCATCTGTTTCTTGTCCCACGGCCTCCTCAAGAGAGTAACGAAGAATAACACAGCCACCATGCACAGCACTAAGAAGATCGCCACTACAATGCTAATCATGGCACCTGTATTGGACGGGTCATTGCAAAATTTATCTCTCACACGATTGTGGGGATTATTTGAGGTACCTGTTCCGGCCTGGAGGGCTCCTTGCGTGGGTGTGACGTCTCCGATCACTAACACTCGACTGAGGTCACTAAAGTCACTCGAGCCGAACTTGTTAATCGCCTTCACTCTGAACACGTACGTCAACTTGGGGTCCAGGCCGGACACGGGCCATTGAATGCCGCTGTCTTGGTAGATGCTGACCCAGTCGTGATCATCAGGGACGCTGAGATTACCCACAGAACCAACAGGCTAACCGTAAAAGCAAGAATGACAAAGATAAGGTTACGACAAAAAAAACCACTTTATGGTACTCTTGACTGACCTTAGCTTGCAACTCGTACGAGATGATTCCTTGCTCTCTCTGGTTCCAGGATATAAATGTTCCATTTCCCCCCTCCACCAGATAAGGGGGTCCTGGGCGGAACGGCCAAGAAGAAGGAAGCTGAACCTGAAGAACAAAACATACAACTGATCATAGTTGCACATACCGATGACTGCAACAACTCACATCAACACTCTGATCCTTAGGCCATTGGTATGAAGTCTTAATTTTGTCTCTGCCGCTGAGAACTTCATAGGTGACCTCCACGTGAAGAAAGTACCTCTCTCCTGTGACCAAATCAACCAGCTTGTGTTCATACGTCTGGTTGGGCTGAGTCGCCAGAAAGTGCGTGTAAAGTTGCTTGCCCAAAAGGCTCTCCCTTAGAATAGGATCATGTTATGAATTGCGTTAGCGTGCATTCGACCTTGTCCCTCACCTGGTTGAGTATTGGACCCTGTGATGCCTGATCTCAACGTCAGGTGGGGACGTCCAAAGCAGGGTCAAGTTTCTGGGCGCCACCGCCGTGACTTTCGGGGGATTTATCTTGGCAAAGGTGGTCACGCTAGTCTGATTTGATCTGGTCACATGTGGCGAGCCATTCTTGGTGACCAACCAGACGTGGTAACTGTGACCAGGCTCCAGACCCGTCAGAGTCACATTTCGAGCTTCAACGTCTTGTGTCTTGTCATCAGCACTGCGAGGAAGGAAAAAGGAGGTGTTGCACGTGTACTTGTGGATGCAGTTATTGCTTACCGATCTTGTGAATGTTTATACAGGACTTTGCCACCGACAAACTGGTCCTCAGTCTGATAGTGGACCTCATAGTCGACATCCTTCCCACCCACAGGCTTCCACCTGACTACTGCGGACTCAGGGGTGATGGCAGAAGCAGACAGGTGTGTCACAGGTTCAGGTCTACCCTGTAGAGTCTCCACGATGGTACCAAGCGTCATCTCTTTATGAATAATGTCTGTTGGAAGATACTCATTTTTCCACTCCAGATAAAGTCCGTAACGGGTGAAAGATTTGAGCCCGTCGATGGTGAGATCATTCTGAGGCGAAACAACAGTTACAGTCTTGTAGAAACAGTTTGGCGTTTTGAGGTGGCAAGAGGTGGAGATGTGCGCGACGGTCTCATTCGTAAAGGACGCCTCGATCGTCTCGGAGTAGTACAGGGTAAAGGTTGTGGGAGGAAGGTTATTGCCAAATTCGCATTCGCCCCTGTGTTTGCTAATCATTGGCAGATTCACGGTGATCGAACCGTCAGTAACGTTTTTCACATGAAGTCCAGAATCCTTGATTTGTGGTAACAGACATTTGGCATTACGAGGTAGCATTTGGCAGAATTCGCAGTTGGCCACAACTTCACTTGTCCCAGAAGTATCGTTGATCGTGATTCGACTTAACAGTCTTGCACTGCCAACTTGAGCAACTTCGACAGAGTTGCTATCAGCCCAGAAGATGTGGCTAAAGTCGGCCGAGAAGTTGTCTAGCAGCGACGTCCAAAAGGTCCCAAGGTGCCAGCAGGAGCAAGCGTGCTCATCAGCTCTATACAGTTGCTTCCCATCCTTGGAGACGATCAGGAGATCGGGATGACCCCGAAACTGGCGAGGCAGCATAGCGAAACTGTTGGCGATACCCACAGACAAGGTTTTGTAGCAGGAGCAGTCCTCTCGGCGATATCCATCCAAAGGCTCTTCTCCTCCAGAAGATCCGTGAAGGTCTAAGACATACTTGTACAGCTTGACTTTTCCACTCGAGTCCTCAGCAGTTAAGAAGATGGCATTTTCGTAGGGGTTCATCTCCATGTTCAATGTCTTTTCCGGGACCTGAATGCCTTTGACCTCAACGACCTCGCGTACTGCCTCATTGTCCGCAGTTGTATGAATGAACTTCAGGACTCCTCCTTCTGTAAAATACAAGTATCGCCCGATGTAATCGATAGTGAGCGCTCCGATTCCCTTCTTGTTGTCTTTGCTGTCAGTGACCTTGTAGATGAGTTTGTGGGCATTATTTCTGAGATTTAGCTCCATGATTTCAACATCATCCAAAGTGTAAAACAGCGATTGTTTTTGTGCATCATACGTGAAATGTCGAGATCTTCTGTCAACGTTGAGCTTTCTTATTATAAAGTCACCGTCGACTGGCGATGCATAGTCCGAATACTTTAAGTCGGATCCCAGAGCCAACAACTTGGGCCTGGGATAGAACTCTTGATCCTTTTTGGAAAATGCTTTAGCCTGAGTCGGAGCCCCGACACCAGCCCCACTTTCTGCCCTCAGCTCAAATTCCACACTCTCCACTGCTTGCAACTCGACATCACGGACGCTGAATGAGAATTGGCGCCCATGAGCAGGCAGAATCTTCTTCATTCCACATATTTTTAGCTCTCTCATATTCTCAGTTGGGCCAGCGCAAACAGTTTCGAGTCGGTAGTTAGTGATAATGCCATTCTCTTCGGTGGGCTTCTCCCAGAGTAGCTGGAACTGGACCTCCATTGAGCTGGTGCTGCCGTACGAGGTCATGCGGGGTTGACTGTAAACTCTGAGATTGTTGGGCTCTGATGGAGGCGTCTCAGGGGTGAAGATTGTCCTATTTGTTACCTCTGACTTGGCCCAGGAGGTTTGTGCAACGATCGACACTTCCAGCTTCGCATGAGGCTTCACCCCAGACGAGAAAACTTCGTTCAAGGAGATACTCTCCTGAGAAGAGGAGAGCAACTTTTTAGAACCTTTGATAGAAATCTCCAACTGATACGAGAGCTTTCCGTAGTTGATTCCTCCAGCATGGTCCCACACCAGCTTATTCTCATCGGTAGCGATCCTTATGGAATTAGGGTTGACCGTATGGGGAACCACGTCCAGAACTTCTAGGCCACTGGGCAGAGGCGAACTGACAGGTATGTCAAAAGAGTTGATGACAGAGCCAAACATCGAAGTCGAACTGCTCTTGCAGGTGATGTCATAAACGACAACTTCTTTGTCCTCGACACCTCTTAACCAAGCAAGTTTGCCATAAAAGAATCGCATGGGTCCGGAAAAAATGAAGTCTTTCATTATCATCTCTTGGCTGAAGTCACTGTTTTTGCCCATTAAGTCGTTTGAAATGATGCTGAGGCCGCCAACGTCGAACTTTTTCACCATGAGGAAGACTTTGTGTTCGAGAGTATCTAGTGCGAAGCTGACCAGTAAGGTGGGCGAATAAGGTTTGCCCTGATAAACATCTCTCACGCCTCGACCACTGAGAGATGAGCAAATGACTCTGTTTTTCCAGGACATCCAGCAGATCTGAGCCAGGACGCTGTCAATAGCAAGGTTATTGGCGTAGCTCAGCACGGGAAGTATTTCACTGGTGAAGCCCTCATCATAAGAGATTCTCATGATCCTTTGCCTCGAGGGCATTGAGAAATACACCTTTTTAGCGTAGGGTTCCACTGCAAGACTCTTGATGTCATTGGCTTTAAACAGAATCTGGTCTTCAGATGCCTTGTACATGACCAAAGTTGAGCCATTTGTGAAGAAAACGGTACGGCCGTCTGCTGCCACGTCCACAACTTGATTCACAGCACTGACTTCCAACTTCTTGTTTTCGCCCGAAAAGGCGAGAGTAAAGATTTTACTCCCGGAAGCAGCAATCACTTGAGGGCTATCACTGACGATGTCTGCTGGAAGGGTCTTCGCTTGCACTGTCTGAGACCAATCACTCTCACCGCTTGACGAATAGGCTTGAACAGAGAAACTGTAGATCTCTGAAGGCTCCACTTCTACAGTAGCACTAGTTCCAGCACCAACTTCAAGAATTTCATTTGTGTTTCTCCCTTGATACCTAAGTCTGTAGTTCCAATCTTGCCAAACCGAACAACCGAAGTCGCCCGATCTCACCGGCGCTGCCCAACTGATCCTGGCAACCTGAGTGTCTCTGGTGAAGAATGCAACGTTGATCTGCTCAACTTTCGTTGGTGTAGGCACCAGCTGAGTTGTGACTAAGGCCGCCGCCTTTGGATCAATGTGGACGCCAACGCGGATGTTTGCATGGAAATAACCATACCCTTCTGCATGGGTCTCTTCGTTCAGGACGTCGCTGATTGAGTTCGTGGTCCAGTAGAGGGTCTCGTTGAGGCTGAAGAGAGACTCGATCTCGTTGAAGGACTTCTTTCTGGAGTCATAATCTTCATGCGTGGAACTGAAAAAAAGAAACGGAAAAACCGTGTAGAGCACTCGTGAACGCTTCATGTTCGATGCACAATCCTTACGTCACTTCCTCTTTCCCCGTCATGTCCACCAGCAAGAGGCGATTGGAGTCCCGCTCAGGCAAGACTAGTTTCATCTTCTCAGGATATATGACGAACCCTCCAAAATGACCGTCCTCAACCAGAATTTTAGCCTCGTTTCCAGTGCACTTGAGGTCGACTCTTACAAGTTTGTCCCCGTTTGATGACTCCAGCCAGAAGGCAAAGCCGTTGTACGGATCAAGGGTGAGGTGGCGAGGACGACCCAAGGACTGAACTGAGGACCACGGGCGACATCGAGATCCGTCTGAAACGGTCCCGATCGATAGAGGACAAGAATATTTGGCAGCATAAACTCTTAATAACCTACCTAGTTCACATTCCAGAAACCCGAACTGACTTCTCATCTCGTAGACAAAGACGAACTTCTTGTCCAACCAGTCCACCGACAGGTCCAGCAGAACGGCGTCGGGATCAGGCAAGGGAAGAAGTAGTCGATCGGCTTCAACGGCACCGTCGAGGGTAGCATTTCTGAGGACGTGTAAGCCTCCGCTATCGTCTAAAATAAAGACGTTCATTCCGACGAAGTCTATGGCCAGTGCGGACCCGTTCACTGTGTAGATCTGCTCTGGGTGTTCGTAGTTCCCGTTCGGCAAGAGTTTCATCCGGTAGATGGTGGAAGCGGAGGCAAAAACGAAATGTGGTGCTTGAGATCCAATATTGGGGTCTGGCGATGTCTTGACTGTTACAGAAGACCCAAGACCTGCAAAAAAGCACCATTGTACTGAGCATGACGTAGTGCGTACTACGATATGAGTAACAGCCTGAGACAGCTTACATATGAATACATCATGGGACATGTCGCAGCAATAACAGCTGTGGACCACCCCAAGAACGTGGCCGTCTCGGCTGAAGCTCGTCTTAGGAGGACGTCAAGGGATTTTCTCAGCACTGAGGTTTGTGTACGATGGAAATCTTCTAATCTTTGCAGGGACAAGCTCAGGAAACTCCTGGATTGACTCATGGCTATCATAACTTTCATGGGGAAACCTACAGCGCCGGCCAAAAGTGAACGCAACCCTGCTTGAAAAAGCGAAAATGGCCTTTTCCGACCGATTTTTAGCACTAAATTCGCAAAAAATTGCTGCGAATGAGGAACTCTGCTCCCCTTCACCCGCCGCCAGGGGCGCCGCCCCCAGACCGGCTCGGGACGAGCCCCCGGTTCTCTCAGCGCAGTACAAAAGTCAGCGTAACCTTAGTACCAACGTCATACCTTCCTTAATGCTGCAGCAACACAAGACCTGTTCACATCCCTGAAGGCTCGGCAGTTGTCTTAACTTTCTTTACTTTGGATGAAAATGAATGCTGGCCATTTTGGCGACGCTGGCCATTTTGTCAACTCATATCGTAAACTGTGTTGCACCTGTTGGAAAACACAACCTCTGCTGTCTAAAAGTGAGCAGCAGTTTCAAAACCCGAGCAAGTCACTTGCGTCCATCGGGTGACATCTCCGAAACCTTGAAATTTCTTAAGTGGTTGAAATTGAAGCCTCTCACTTGATCACTGCAGTTCTGACGTCCAAGACCTTTTGAAACAAGCAGAACGAGCATTTATAAGAATTCGTTAATGAGTCACCTAAGCTAACTTATACTGCAAATCGTCATCTATGGATGGCTCAACGTCAAAACTTCTTGCGTTGAAAATGGAGTCTCGAATCCACTTGATGGGTATTCATTACAAGGCAAATACTTTTTCCTCTCTTTCTCCCCTGTTGCTCTTCTACACTCTCAGCTGCTCTCGTTGTCATTGGCGATTTCCGGTCTCCTTCGGTAAATCCACTCAACAATGAAGCCTCACTTCCATTAGCTGCTTGTACAGTGTGAACCCAAAAGATGGACACGCTGAACGGAGCAAGGAAAAAGTAACTTTATATCAGATTCGAATCTATTGCGTTGTTTATCAAGTCACACATTTCAGGTTTCAACTTTCATTTGCAGCAGTCACAGTACAAAGTAGGTTTAAGGCGCATTTGTGATCGCTGCAAAGAGAAGCAGAAAAATCGCGGAGTCAAGAATTAGCAATTTGGCGACGATTCCGGCGAAGTCGGCCGTTGAGAGGAAGTACGAGTTGCTGACGACAACGACGGCGACAACGGCCGACAGTGGAGTCGGCGGCGTCGGCGGCGTCGACGTCGACGAATTACGCAGAAATCCCCCCCCCCCCTGCTACAAGGGCACGCACGTGCACACACAGGTGAAAGAGAGAAACAAGCAGGTGGCTACCAAAATGACTTCGAATCCCGTGCCAGATTGGCAGTTTGGCACTGTACGCTGGGACGCTGTGCGTGCGCTTTACAATGAAGATGGACAGGGATATAATAGGAAGCTTGACGAAAGCTTAGATAAAACTATACTCATTTGACTTGCTGCTGCTGTTGCTCTGTTAGGGTACGTCCGCGCTAACATGTACATTTGCGATGCATGTCCCTCAGATGTACGTGCATATATCAGACATGGTGAACGTATTTGCTGCCGACATTTTGTTTTTCTACATAGCGACACTGTTGACAAATATTTGCCAATCATGGATGTAACATGTACATTGTGCACAACTGCACATATACTAATACGATGGTAAATGCAGTTTGTCCCCAAAAGTTTGTCCCCAAAAAAGGACTGACCCATTCACAAGAGTTAATTTCTCGGCAACCAGAACGGCTGCGGATGCGTCTTGGTATCAAAAGAGCCATTGTGACCTCCAGATTTTGCTCGTCTAAGAAACTTGAAAATATTGAAAACCGGGATGCCGATGCCAAATGCATCATCAATGCCAAGAGCGCTGCCATTGCAGATGCACGTGTCAAAAGTGATGCCGAGGCCAACGCTACAGACAGCAAGCGCAAAACAGCGCCAATCAACTATGCTTTCCCATTTAATCTCTTAACATGTCTTTTTCTTCCTTGCCACAATAGGGCTAAGTCATATATGGCATTAAAATGTTTGCGCCCTTCTGTTTGCCGAGAAATTAACGTTTGTAAAGGTGCACTTCTTTCTGGGACACACTGTACTTGATAGTGATCTTACCCTCCTGCTCCTCCCCATTGACTGCGACCACGGTGACCTTGTAGCTCTTGCCATGGTAAAGCGGCCCGCTCAAGTAGGAGAACTGCCCCAAGTCCGTTGCCAACAAGTCCTTGGAGACCTCTAGACCTTGATCTTCAAGCTGAAAAAAAGCCTTGCGATACCAAAGGTGTCTGCACCAAAAACAGCCGGTGCCACTTCTTACGTCTTCTATCTTTAACCTGTAGAAGGATAAAGGTCCTCCAGGGAAGTCTGGGGTCCACCAAGAAACATTCACATGGAGGTTGTTGTACTGAGAAAGGAAAAGTTTGGAAAACGCACGAAGACACTTCTTCTCCGCAATCTCACCAGGATGGCCTTGACGTTTCTCGGTGGTCCTGGTTTGCCACCAGCCTTAGTCTTGATCACCAGACTTTCAGGTGAGGCAGCACCTTCATATGGATAGTTTGAAGGCTGCCATCGGATTCTGAACTGGTATGACGTGTAGGGTCTCAAATCGTTGACCTCGACAACGCTGCCCTCGGCTTCAGGATGCAGTTCTCTCAGGTCGACCCAAGCCTGGTGCTTGTGGACCATCCTTGACTGCAGAGTCAGGACCCCTGTTGGACCTGGACACGAGTATGAATGAAGCAAAAGGCTCTATCATGGACTTCTTTGGTAAGTGCAGTGTCGAGGAGAGTACCTGACGAATGTTGTCGACCCTGGTTCCAAGAAAGTGCGAGACTGGTGGAATCCAGCGTCCCCCTGATCAATTGCGGCGCCGCGTTCAAGACACCGAAGCTCCTGTTGGAACGGAGCTGGGAGATGGTGGCGCTGACAGCGGCTGCGCATCCGTCGATGCAATCCAAATCTTGGGAGACAAGCATAATCCGCTGGTCAAGGTAACAAGCATCCCTGCAGTCTAGAATTCCGGACTGGGTCTGGCTCAAGGGACACCTGGACCAGCACGAAGTGACGGAGTCGCAGTCGCGGAAACACTCGAAGCTCATGATGTCATTGGAGGCAAAGACCGAGTTTGGGGTGTGGCAAGGAACGATGATGGCAAGAGTGATGACGAGGCTCGAGGGAGGCCTCGACTGGGGAAAGGCAGACCTCATTGCTCTTCTCACCAGTGGCTAGACCATATTTGGATATTAGTCTACGAGAGAAAAAAGTAAAATTACACTGCAGTGTTAACGCTGTAGAGGGAGGTCACTCTTTTGCCTTTTTCAAAAATGTCTTTAACAGAGGAAACAGCTTTTCTGTTGAGTCGTCTGCGTCCAATTTCTCTGCAATAAAAGTACTTTTTACTGCAGACACTACAAGCGCGAACGAGATTTTTGTATCTTTTCCGTTTGAAGGCGAAAAAAAGCGAATCTCGTTTCACTATTACGTTGTTTCACTAAAGAAAAGAGCGCTGCAATAAGTTTAAATAGCGTGTGGAGCAAATGATGTCCGCTGTACATTTCCCGAACAAAACTGGAAACTTAAATGCTCTGTTTTGTTGCGGCGCAAACTGGTTCAAGAAAGAAATGTAGCTTCCCAACCCATCTTCCCGGCGCTAAAGCCAGTTTTTACTTAGTTTTGCCCATCAAACAGGCGCCTAAACTGATATTGATGAGGCTAAAATTTGCAAGACATTAATAGAGACACACTTTTGCTTCCTTCTGCCGGTGAAAAAAAAAAGAAGAGTCCGCACAACATTGGTGCCTCGAGAAAAAACCGTGTTCGTCACTCTCTGTACCTAGGAATTAGTTATTTGATATCGCCCTCAACATGTTGATGACTCCCCCAAATTAGACAAGTTCTTTTTTTCTGTCCGGCGAAGACAACATTGAAACATAGATTCTCTCTCGCTTTTCTGGCTTCATTCATAATTGCTCACCTTTGAACGCTTGGCTGCCTTGGTTATGCTTCACGCTTCACAAACGCGCAGGCCCGTCAAACACACACGCACGCATGAAGAAACACTGGTGGTGCCTTTTTTTCTTTCGTTTTTAAGGTATTTTTAAGGATTTATGTGTGAATCAGCGGCAACAAAGTTTCATGTTTTGTGTGTGCGCCTCTCTTCTTTTTTTTTTATTCTCCTCTTGTTTGCTCTATTCATTCACAACTGCACCCGGCGAACTCCGGGCTGCGACTGAGAGAGAGAAAGAGAGGAGAGTGTAGGATATCGCAGTTTGTAATGGTGCAATATGAAGCGGAAAAAAAACCTGGAAGAGAACGCGTGCGAGGCTGCCTGACTCGGGTGCTACCTTCGTTCAGTGGCATGGAACGGGGCAAACTTTTTTTATCCGTGACTTCTTGTATGGCTCACACTGTTGCGTAGATGCGATTTGACTGGGGGAAGTGACAATCATCAGCGGAAGTTTAGCTAAGTTCGGGTGAGTGGGGAGAGCCTCAACCCACAAAACAGCGGCGAGGGCAAAAAAAGGGCCTCCCAATAAGGGGGGATCAAAAGAGAGGGGGGAGGGGTACGAGAGGGGGGGGGAGGGGGAGGGCCAGGGGGGGGGGGGACATTTGCACTGTTTACGTAGAGGTTGTTGAAAAGGTGGGAGTGTTCAGGAAATGAACTTTTGATGCAGTTTCCAACATTTCAGGTTGCGTTTTGTAGCGCGGGGCCGCCATGGGCCTGCTCTAATCCTGTAATGTACAGAGTGGACCAAAAATAACTCCCCCCCCCCCCCTATTTCTTTAACCATTCAAATACGTGAGAAAGGACTCCGGTCATGGGGACTTCAAGTGGTGGATAACAACTATATGTCGTGTAGGTCAGTGTCTGGGACACTCAAAAAGGCCCGTTAGTGATGGCTGCTACGTTGAACAGTTCATGTGCAAAGTGTCGTCATCAAAGTGCTATAGCTTTCTCACCTGGGGTCCGAATCACCACATTGCAGTTACTTATTTAAATGTGCTCTTTGAAATAGACTCAGTCGTGCACTTTTGGATCGTTCACAGCCTGAGCAATAAGCGTTTAGTTAGGCAGAGTTACTTGCGGTCCACTCTGTACGATATTGCCAGAGATCCTGTGCGAAAACGAATGAGTACCTTGGGCAATCGCGAAGATCCACGTGGACGTCCCGAAATTCCATGAACGACGATAAGTGTGTGTTTTGTCCCTATGCAGATCTCGTCTTCCAAGGCAAAAAATGTCTTAAATGGATCGGGCAGAACGCACACGTACCAACAACACGCAATACAGTACAACACGCTTATGGGGAGCGTTCGCTGGTCAATAAACACCTACTTATTAGACGCACTGTACCAAAATGTGCGTACATCAACTTTTCGGGAGAGCTGCGACAGGTCAGTATTGCGGTTGTCCGGATGCTCCTTGGGTTGCTTTTGGGCTTTTCCGCTCACTCGACATCATCTGCGTTTTTGGCATTCTTGATGTTCCTGATTTGCTGTGCTCATAAGAGCTCTCAACATCTTTGGGATCATTTGCGCCCTCGTCATCCTCAGCATCTTCAGCTTCCTCGGTGTCCTCGGCATTGTCTAGTTTCACTGTTCCCCACCCAAACAAAAACCCAAAAAGATGCCAAAGGAATTTCCAAAACCCTTTGGACTTTCAAAGTCCCAAAAATGAGTATAAACTTGAGGTAGTGTGGAACGTCTTGACACCAATCAGGGCTCCCCTTGAGTTCTGGAGGGTGCAGAGAAAGTCAGCTTTTTTATGCTCTTCCCATACTTTCTGAGCCATGCTGTAAGTACATGTGTATATTTGTGAAAATTGAAAAAAACGTTTTTGGAGCAGATTTTTGTTTTAATTGAATTTAAATTTTCATTTTTTGACCTCGCCTTATATACCAGGGGTTCCGCATCAGATTGTACAGTCAGACTAGTCGCAATCGGTACAGAAATCAGACCAAGTTGACGCCAAAAGTAATAGTGGTGTCGATTGTTCGTTAAAGGTCTCAAACTATCAGTCACAAGACTTGATAACATCCAAAGCCTCCTCAAAATTGTTCAATGTGCACATACTTGGAGATACACAGGCATACGAAGACAGAAAGTTAGGATTCCTCATGAACATGTAAAATTTGTGACTAGACGTTATCTCAAGACTTTGTAGTTAAATGAAAATGAAAAAAAGGGTCTCTTGGCTCTTCCCCACCGCATTGAAAGGTTTGTGATCATGGTACCGTGGAACCTTGATCTAATCAGCTGCCATGCAGTAATAAAACTCGATATAGCCAATTTCTTTATTAGTTTTTGCATGAGTCACGAAAAAAGTATTACGCTTCTGCAGCTGAAGTGAAAAAGTACCCATCTGTTTCACTGTAAACTCTAATAAGGTTCTTCTTGCTCTGAATGAAGTCTAGGATTACGAGTATTTCCAAGACATCCAAGGTCATGAAGGCGCTCGAATGCTTTCCATTAGATGCCAACTAGCATAGAGCTTCAAAGCCCAAAGTCGTTTCCTTCAAAGGCAAAAAAACGTCATATGACTGAATTTTCTCCCTTCAAGTAGTTTCTTCGGTAATACAGATTTCTTGTCCTTATTTGCTGACTGTCTTCGTTTTTTTCCGTTGCATTCAAGTTTTGAGATTTTTTAGTAGATTCCCTTACATAGGTGTGCCTGCGGATAACGCAACACTTTTTACACACATAAAGAAATGCAAATGCTTCCGGAAGGAGTTCGACACGTGGCTGTTTGTCACATACAGACTAACAAGGAATCCACTTTCTTATTTTATTCAATATATCCGCCTTCGGCCTCAACCTGGACCTGAACTTCACTGCGCTGTTCCTGATGAAAGTCAGCCTCAGGTTGTCTCAAGCAGCTGTGATGGTGGTCTTTAGCTGGTCTTTGGTCCGAAAGTTGATGCCAGAAAGGACCCCCTTTAAATGCCCAAAGATGGCATAATCCAACGGCAAGAGGTCAGGCGAATGCGGCAGTCACAATTTTTCATCAATGAATCCAGGAGCCTCGCTTGCCAGAAATTTCAGCGTAGCTCTGACTGTGTGGCAACTTGCACCATCCTGCTGCCAACATCATTGTTCTCCGTAAGTCTGCCTGACCCGAGGGAAGACCACTCTCTTCAAGTAGCCACTGTAGGTGGCTGCCATGAGCCTCTCACCAGTCACCAAAAAAGGGGGCACTTGTGCCCATCAGACCCAATCACAGACAACACTTGGAGGTTGAAAAACTGGTGTTCCCTGGCGATGTGCGTTGTAGAGTCCTCTGCCGCTCCAGAAGCCTCAGCAAGGTGAAAGCCAGACTATAGAAATAGACACCATTTCACTCAGAGAAAATGGCATCTCGTCAGAGAAGATGAGGGTGACGTTGCGTGGCTTCGGCTAGATCTTATTGATCTATATTAACTTCTTTGCCCTGATCAGTCTATTCTCCTTGTCCGTGGGCTCCAGGGCTGGTCGTGGCGTCCTCTTAAATGAGTGCAAGCCCAAGTAGTCATTGCTCAGGCGACCCATCGTCCTCCAGGAGGTGTTGAACTCCCACAAAGTCCCTTGACCGTGGCCTCGCCACTGTGCTCGCCAATGACATCTTGGACAGTATTGAGAAGCTCCTCAGTCCTCTTCAGTTTGGGCATTTGCTTCAGGGGTGCCTCAGCAGTTCCCCTCTGCACTGTCCAATAGACGGTTTGTCAGGAACAACCCAGATCCCTCACAGTCTCTGTCGGTGTTTTGCGGAGAGTGCAGAGAGCTTGAGTTGCAATTTGCTGGTTGACACTGTTCATCTTATCCGAGTTCTTATCAAAGAAAGAAGATGCTTTAAGTTCTTGCAACTGTCGACTTCGATTAACTAAGTTTAGGTTTCATTACAGGCTTTTCCAGATTGCAAAATCAAGAGCTGAGACAAGCACAGACTTTGAAAGTGCTTCATATCCGCGCTCAGACCTGTAGTCACGTAGGCTTGATATAGTCAAGATTGGGTTAGTGGCAGAGCATCTTGACGACATCGGGGGTTCATTGCACGTAAAGATGTTAGGTGGACAGCATGAAAATGTGAAAAGGACATTGTCAGTTAAATTCTGACTTCCACTTAAAATCAGTGCAATCCTATTAACTGAAAAATTAGGCTTTTAGTGCATGGCCTGAAGCCTTGAATGTTTTAACAGCCGTTTATGAAGCACACTGGTGGACTCGCCACGCCAGGCTTTATAGTCTGTTAAGCGCTTGGATGTTTGTCACCAACCGGGGCAGTAAAAGACCCAACTCAGGGTTACTCCTTTTCCAGCATGGGCTTCCATCCCTTGCTGGAACCCCAGCAACAAACAAACAAAGCCGTTTATGTACTCCTTTTTTAAAAAAAATAAAACCTCAACTCTGGTGGGGCAGGATTAAAATCGGCTTTTAAAAAATTACATCTTCATTGTCTGACCTCAGGTGACAACCCCCAAAAGCACTCAAGCAAACCACAAAGTTGACCCCTTTTTGACGTAGCCTAACAAGATATACGTATTTATTCTCGGCGCGGTCATTGGATTCTCAGTTATAAGCTCATGGACCAAAATCTAGCTTCAGTTGTCTCTTGCAAACTTGCAACTTGAGTGTCTCACTGTCCAACTCTACAAAAATATAACAAAAAAGCGTTTACGTAGGAATTCCACAAGAAATTCTTGTGCCTTTTGAAGGAAAAGTTCAACGAGGGACGTCTGGAAAGGAGGTCGAATGGCCAACACAGGTTTCACAATATGGAAAAATTCCTCAAGGAGATCAAAGGTCAAAGAAAAACCATAAAAAGGACAACTTGCGACTGAATTCATGTCTGATACGAAAATCAGATGTGTTCACTCATCCTGACTGACCTCCAGTTCCAAGGGCTTCTTGGACAAGGGGACGTGTGGGAGTCCGGTCAGCGGAGCCGGAGAAGTTGTCAACGAAGAAGACATGATTGAGGTCGCTGAAGGTGATGCTCCAGCTTCGGGACAAAACAGTTGTGCTTGAACAGGACGGTGTAGTGCAGGACTGGAGGACAGGGGAAAGCGAAGTAAAGTTTAGTTAGCGTCCTTTACGATAAGTACGCGTGTAATCCCGACCTCGAAATTGATGCAAAATTTGTTTTAGGCAGAAGAAAACTCCGCTCACTGAACTGATAAGGAAAGTGAATGCAGCATAATAAATAAGGTCCACCGAAAGACAAATTATGCGATAGAAGCATGAAGGCCTAGTTGAGATAAGCTACATCCGACAAGTCAGCAGCTTACTTTTGTTCCTCGTATCGCTGATCGTGGTGGAGAAATTCTTCGCGAATTCTTCCCCTGCCATGGGCAACGTTGCAGTTCCCTTCGTGGGAGGGTTGGTGGTCTTGGTCGCCGTCGTGTCGGTTTTCGTGCTGGTCGACGTCGTCAAGGCCTTTTTCAGGCGCCAGGAGACCAATGAGCACATGAGGAGGCGCAGGGCAAACAGTCGGAGAATTTATAGGAAACAGGTACATTTAGTTCAGTCGTTGGCGGAGATGACAAGAAAAATGGAGATGACCAATGCTGCGACTTCAGGCAACACCCTTGGAAACTGTGTTTGAGGAAAGAGACTTGGAAGAAGTGGAGGATGAAGAAGAGCTCTATATTGAAGATTACAGATCAGAAGATCAGGTGAGGTCGCATTGAATTGAACAAAAAATCAGGGATATGTTTTTCTTTCTGTGAGGAGTGCCTGGCCATCGCTGCCAGCGACGGGGTGAAGGTGGTGGGCGTGTGTGCCTTCACCAACGACCTGGCCGTCGAGTACTTCGCGCAGGAGCTTCCACAGTGTTGTCAGAGCGATGTTGCACAAATCAGGCAGCACAAGAATCAAGTAGAACTCACTTCTCAACCTCAGTACATGCGAGGTACGTATAATGTACATGAAAGCTCCCTATGAAGGTATCTAACTTTTTTGTTTGGGAATAGTTCGTGTGTAAAACAACGACATTTCTTCCTTTACAGATTCTGCTGTTGAAAGTGAAAGACCTTGGCACGGACGTCAGCGAGCCCAAACGGCCGCTATTGCCCTGAGAGCGACCATGGCCGCAGTCAGCATGTGGTCGTCCAAGTGGGTCTACGCGACTGAGGTCAACTTCTTGTGTCAAAATCCTGATGTTGTCAGGTACGTCGAACCTGCTTTTTAATTCGCGCTGTGCATATTCGGAATCCTGACCGTGATAAGGGCGATCCACGTTGATCCTAATCCAAGGTTACAAAAAGATACCTTATTTTGGCGAAATCGGTAGGATCTCTGCTAGATGCCCAGATACAGTTGACAGAGGCTTGACATTGATCCGCCCACTTAGCGAAGTTTGATTCACTTCTTAATGTCACTGTCAAAGTTTGAATAGTAACAGTGGTTTCCACTGCCTGGACTAATGTTCCACGTCACGCAGGTCCGTAAACACTCCCGGTACGAGACATCATCGTACTATGAAGAAGTTCGAGAGACGCTTTGAGTACAATTTTTTCATGCAGTGGACGGACAACTTCACTTGTGAGGTCAGCGTACAGCAGCTCTCAATAATAGACGAACGTTTCAATGCATGCGGCTCTTCCAGGCTGCTGTGCAAGATCTCTGGGAGAGTCTGAATACTTGCGCGGTGTTGCTCCTCTTGGGCGAGGAGGACAGAGCTTGGCAGCAATTCCATCTGGGTCACTGGCACAGGACCAGGGTCAAGCCCAAAGAGGAGCATTTTCACCAGGAGCCTCATGCTTCGGCCAGGGACAACCACAGGAGTAGGGCTAAAAAAGACCAATTCGTCGTGCAAGATCTGGTGGCTGTGTAGAAGACTGAATATAGACGATAAAAACATTGTGTGTATTTGTGCCGACTATAGAATAAGCATTTATATCAAACACCTGACAACATTACTATGGATATGATGTTGTGGATATGAAGGGATCTATTATTTAATGTTGTGCCAGGGCGTAATCTCAATCTCAACAGCAAGATGCAAATGTTATGGACTCTTCTTGCTCATTGCAGTTGCCAGGAGTTGTTATTGTTGTGGCAAATCACGACCCTTCCCCCTCCAGTGTCCTCAGAATCCACAGCTCTGTCATTCTCCACCTGATCGTCGTAATTCCACTTATTAGTCTCCTCCAACGCTCTGGACGTGAGCCTCTCGATCTGAGAGATGAGGAGCTCGGTCTCCTCGGCGTCGTTGTTGCTCAGGCTCACCAGATCCGCCTTCTCTCCCTTGAAAAAGTTGTATATGTCGTGCATCACATGAGACCTGACACTTTTTCTTTGCCTTTACGGTTGGGACACAGACACACCTGTTCATCCCAGTCGAGTGGAGGAATGGAGTGCTGGCTGAGAGCTACTGAGCAAGTCTCCATGGTGTCATTGTTCACTGACAGGGAGGGCACGCTGTCACATGGATCCACTGAGGGGTACGGCTGGAGGGTCTCTGCAGCAATCGGGCAATTGAACCAATTGAACCGATTGTACACTAGGGTGGGCCCCTCGAGACAATTTTTTTTCAAAATGCACACTCATCAGCAGTTGCGACTGATGTCGAAAATAAGACCCCACCCCACCAGACTGTCATAGGTTCACACAAACAGGTGACCAAGACTGACAAGGTATTGGAGCAGGGGACCTTCCTCCTGGAGGACATGGGTCAATGCTATTGTCATCATATGAAAATTTTATTATGAAATGTGATCCTTCTGAGCAAAATAGCATAAATGCATTTTTTCTTAACGTGAAGTAATGGAGTATCTTATTAAAAAGTATGCTAAACTTAAATTTCCGACAAAAATTGTATTAGTCTTTTTTTGCTCTTGTAGGATCATATTGCATATGAAAATTTTCTTATGGTGACATCAGCATTGACCCATGTCCTTCAGGAAAGTCCCTTGGCCGCCCCCTTGCCAGCTTTGTAGCACCTTTTTGTATGGACAAATGACAGTCTCATGGGGTGAAATTAAACCTTTATTACAAAATGTGACCCTTCTGAGCAAAACAGTTTAAATACAATTTTTCCTAACTTGAAGTTAAAAGGTACCTCATTTTCGGCCATGCTAAAATTAGATTTCTGAAAAAGGTGTATTCATACTTTTTTGATCCTGAGGGTCACATTTCATTATAAAATTTTCATGTGATGACAATAACACTTGCCCATGTCCTTCAGAAAGGTCCCCTGCTCCAACACCTTGTCAGCCTTGTAGCACCTTTTTGTGTGGATCAATGACAGTCCGACATTTTCTACATCAATCGCAACTGCTGATGCTTGTGCATTTTGAAAAATAAATTTCGTCTCAAGGGCCCCCCACCCGAGCGTACGCACGTGTACTTGGTCAACGTCACCTGCATTCTCCCACTCCAAATCAGGCGAGGTCGGGGTCCTTCTGCCCCCCCCTGCTGTTTCCAATGAGGTCCCAAATTGGCGGTTCCATTGGGAGAGTTGACGGAGATCGAGAGTGCAAAGGGAGGGGTCATCAAAGCTAAATACACATTGGTAAGAAGTCTGGATTGCATTGACGTATTCAGCACTCACATCTGCGTGTAACCATTGTAGCTACAATTGAGGGCACTTCGTATGTTCCCCAAGTGTCTGAGTGGCGATTGCTGCTGACTCCGCAAATGCTGCTGCTGGCGCTCCCGCGAAAATCCCTTTCGTCTCGCGGTCAACGGACTTTGACTCGTTGGGAGGCGGATAAAGTCGAGGTCGGAGAGTTCGAAATCCCTGGACGTCTAAAAAAAATCGCACCTGAATCTCCTACCCTATCAACGTACGTGCGTCCGTTTTTGCGCACATCCTGACCGGTCAGGTGTAATATATGAGACGTCTGTGCCGTTGGTACATGCCGAATGTGGAAATTCTGCCAAGAGTATTTATAGGTGGAGCACGTAACTATGTCTGTACTATAGTTTGCACTACGTATGAGTGTGGCCGAAGCTAGAGGAACTTTCTGCCCGCGACTCACTTTCCCCACCAGACTAATCTGTATTCATTTGGCCCTATCTAGACATCATTAGTGGAATGCTAAGAGCGCAGTTCCTCCACCAGACAGATAAATGACGTGGAGAAGTGAACTTGACACTCACCTTGGTGCTGCGGCTGTTCATGCTGGGAAGACAGAAGATCCTGGGCAGCCTGCGTCTACTAAAAGTTAATAATAACACGAGGGCTCTTTTTGTATCATTCAAATTATTTTGCCTTCTACCGCCCATCATGAGTCTACCTTACTATTTTGCCGCTAGGGATGGCTCGATCCTCTTCTACCTCCTCCCTCAATTCCGGATTACGTCGGATTTGGGCGGAATTTTGATCAGCGGAGGGCCTTCGATTTCCTAAATCCACCAAATTCTGTGGGGGATGAAGGAAGTGCCAAAAAAATCTCGCGGAACTTGTACAGCGATCTGTACTACGCACCTCTCCCATGAGATGTTCGCAAGTGTCGTCCCTTCTCTCCAGCATTCTGTAAATAAATTAATAAGAACTTGTCAGCATCAGATACAGAAATGTAAGATTGAACGTAAATGAAATTCCTTCCATTTTCTGCCCTATAAAACACCAATTTCTTGAGGGTAAAGAGCCTCTTTGGCTTCATTACTTTGGCCTTGAACGATCCAAACTTCGGGGTCGATTTTTTTTTTGCCCCCAAAACTTTCAGACTATAGCGCACACACCCACACACGCAGGGATCAAAGGATTTCCTGTAAATTGTAGTCGTCACAACCGGACGTGCATAAGAAATGATGCTCTTAAAGATTTATGAAAAGCTGCGCCATCAAAAAGTTAGTGTTACTCCTAGGCCTTTTTAGGCCTAATAGGTTATGATGTGCACACGGACTGTTGTATTAAGCAGTCGACTTTATGAGATTGGGGGCGTTTCATACCGTGTCATTATTCGCAAGCTTTCACACTTTCTTCAGTTCAGAGACAGCACAGCCATCTTAAGGCCCTCGGGGCCATTTCTCCCTACTTTAAAGCCCCTTTCTCAAAAGGAACCGTCAATTACGTAGTGCAGAAAAATCCTCTTCAGAGACAAAAAGGGGGGTTGAGAGTGGAAAGAATGGGACGATAAAATGAAGTTCAGAAAGTGGCTGCTTCATGTTTGGTCTGTGCCTACTTTTTGGGGAGGGAAAGCAGTGACAGATTGCTACTATGGAGAAAGTCTCATTATTCCCAAGAGGTTTTCTGCATCAATATTGTACGAGAGCCGCTCCAGTGTCAGGTTCCAATATTTGAGAGGAGAAAAATTACCTTGCTTTGGTGCACATTGCGCTCGGAGTGAATTTATTCATGCTGCATACAGTGAGACTTGACTCTAACCAACTGTTCCTTAACACTCCCTCCCGCCGATCTACCTTGAAATGGAACTCCTACTGTGCTGCTCTTTGCTATATTTGTGTGCTTTTTGCTATGCATAAGCATGCAGAACGAGCTAGTGGAGCTTCGATTTTTCCCAACCGACACAACAGCAGCACGAAAACTCTGCTTCTTTATTATGAGGCTTAACGAAGAATGTTCGAAGAAACAAAAGTGGGGCCCCCAATTCGAATCTTGCTCCCCAACTAAAGGAAACTTCCCTCATGGTAAAAGTGCTGAAAATCTTCCTTGGGTGGAGCCTAAGAAACAAACAGGAAAGAGTGGCTTTATCCACTTTACTGTCTTTCTCTGTAGTCTTTGTGCGTGTGTACATGTGAATCATTGATGAGAACAGCCCCTTTCTGTGTGTACTGTGTATTTATGTGAAGCTACCCTCGATCCCCCCCCCTTCTACGCACACATTACGTAAGTACTGGAATGGGTTGTTTCCTGATGCATCGTGGTCGCTCTCTCTTTGTGTCCGTTGTTGCCATTGCAAAAACTCCTTTTCCTTCCTACAAAGGCAAACTTTTTGATGGGAATCGAACGACGTCGTTTCTGAGCAAGTTTTTTTGACGACTCCTGCCCAAGCGCGACTGCAGGGGTGGGGTGGGGAGGGGGTGAAAGGTACTCATTGATGATGTAACTGGAGTTATCCTGCTTTCACCTGACTAGAGCAAACAAAGTGCTTTTTCACGCAGACCCTTCTGCAGAGTGAGTCAATAAGGTCCGATGCCGTTTTCCTACAACTCGCTTGCACAGTAGTTTTTGTAGTTTTTTTGACTACCCTGTGGGTTCTTTGTGACCACTCCCTCCAGTTGTTAAGTGACTCTTTTCTGTGTAATGACTGCTGTAGAAACGAACAAAATATGCAAAAAAAAGAGATCTGAAAATGCATGTCAAAGTGCAGAAGAAATTCTCCAAATACGTAGAAAAACAAGTCCAGTTCAGTCAGTCTTCTCTGATTTATTCTTCCGAACTGTGACTCGACTGAAAAATCATGTAAAACTTGACATGTTCTTTTGAGTTTAAACGAAGCCTTTTTTGGAGAAAGGAGGGCTTTTCAAACCAGAAAAGAGATGATTCACGTCAGCAGGGAGAAGTGGAGCACTAGCAAAGTTGGCAATAACTGCTGGATCAGTTTCTTTACGTTCGTTGTCTCCCCAGTCAAGGCGTTGGTATTTCCCCAAAGTTCGGCGGAGATGAAGGAGTCCTTGGCACGGAGATCAATCAGTTAGTCCATGACAGAATGCGTCCACTTTGGTAGCCCCCTGCACGGTGTTCTCCCCAGTGACAGCGTAGTCTTTCTTTCACGACTGGCAGTGCATTGACATGTCGGGCCAGGCAGGCTTGAGATCTCGATGTCATGGAACAGCTCTTGAGCTTCACCAACTACTTTGCTTTCATAAGCCATGAGGGGGAAGTCCTCCAACATCTCTGCACTGGTGCATAGAAAGACTTAAGAAAAGGGATGCGATTGATCTCAGCAACGAGCTGGTTAGCTCAGTCTGCGTACTACAGAGTCGCGATTGGAAGCCCTTGCCAGCCAGGCAACTTTTATAACGTTACTTCCATACAGCCTCAAAGGCATTTTTGCAGTGGTTTTTTTTTGCCATGGCAACAGCTTGTCACAAATCTTCGCTGAATGCAATATCGTGCCAAGCCAGGACCTATTGCATGCAATAAGTCGATTTTAAGCATGTGCAGCAACATGTTGTAATAAGTCTTGCTCACGTACAAGTAGTCAGACAAACTCTAGTATGGTACCCAGGCATCGACCGACGAATGACCTTAGCCGTAATTCGCCGAATCCGAAGTTTTGGCCATCGCCGAAACTGTACTTTCCAGTTATGCCCTAATTTCTACCATGCAACCGAATCTGGCATTGTAAGCCCTCAGTAACATATTTGGCATGTTTTTGAGGCCATTGGCATATCAGAGTAGGTACAGGTCACAACTTGGTACTTGAAGTTGATGGCAGGATAATTCGCTGCGGATATAACCAGTACTTCTGCTTTTTCTGGCATTAAACGATTCCTTTCATTTGTAATGATGTTCCGTCATGAATTTTGGTTCTGGCTGGATAGCAGAAGCCGAAATTACGGCCAAAACTGGAACCAAAACTAAGAACAAATTTCGGCCGAAATGACTATTCGGTCGACCACTAAATTGTACGTAAAGTGGGGTATGTCCTAGTTCCAGCGGGGTGTGATTTCGGGCTGTAGAGAGCAAAGAATGGCAGACAGTGGTGATGGGCACGGGTCCATCAGTTGAGTTTATGTGAGGCCGAGTCAGGCCGAGCCAGCCCGTACCCACTGCTAACAAACAAGATGTCAGCGAAGCTCAAGGAAGAGTCCACAGCTATCACAGAGAGCAGGTTGATTGTAAAGCTCTCCGGGATGGTGACGGCGGCCAGAGGGACTTGACGCCGCGGTGACGGTTGAGCTGACAAACAAGCCACAGATCATCGTCACACCCCAAGGAAGCCAACTGGCCGCTATCCACACTTGGAGAAGAAAAATGAAGGAATTCATGGAAAAGCAAGTCAAATGCACGGACCTACAATGCCCGTCCAATCCACATTGTCAAGCATGCCGTGACAAACGAGAGAAGTTAAACCTGCGCAGCAAGGAGAAGCTGCACATGGAGGCTGCCAATTGACTTGGCAAGATTCAGGCCAGGGTGTTGTCCCGGAGTGCGTACGGAATGCGGATGAGGCCCTATGCATGGTCGAGTCCCACAGTGTCTCGGCTTTGAAATCAAGAGGCAGAGTGTAACGAAGAAGTCCATCCTGCTGTGGGACAACTATGCTGCACACATGTAAGAGGTCATCATTGGCTTCCAAACAACTTTTCACTGCAGTGCCATCTTTTTCACCCCCAAACAGTACCTTCTACCTGCAGCCTCTTGATGTCGGTAAGGTTTAGCCCGATGAGTTTTGAATGTGAAATCATTTCACACTTTATTTCAGGCTGATATCGGTCTTTTTACGGCTGGCATGCAGGAGCAATGGTTATCTCCCCAGATAGCAGAGGCAAGGAACAGGGCATGGACAAGGGGCAAACCCCCGCCAGCGACTGTCCTTGAGCAGATCCTCAAGGGGATGGGCACTGTTACCCGGTCCATCGAGCCTGAGTCCATATGCCGTATTTTTCTGTCACTGGTGCCGGGGTCCCTGCAGGAAGACAAGATCAACCTGCACACCTGCCAGGTCCTTCGAGGACATGTGAAGCAGGCAGAGGATGACAGCGACGAGGGCAACCTGCGGCATGACACCTCCACCCAACAAGGTCCTGGCCCTGACCCACCCCCTCCACCTGGTCCAATGTCTCCGCCAAAAGCCCTGCATTTACATACATGTATCTCAACAAAAGAAGATTCTCCTTTGTCATGTTCTTATGCATAGGGGGATTCCACAAAAACTCAACTGACTTTCTTCAGTCATTCATAACTTTTGACTGGATCCAGCTACAGAAGTGGTTCATCCTTCTAAGGAATCCTCAAACTCTCCTCTGAGAAGAAATTGATATCTTGCCGTGGAACCACAGATTTGTGCAAAAGGTTTTGTTCACACTTCTGAAGTGTCCAATTTTGGGTGAAACATCTTGAGATTAAAGGGAGGCGTTACAATTTTAACCAAGGCACTTCGAAGCCTCTCCAGCTTTCACTTGTCACACATAAAAAATGTCTTTCAAAGTGACATTTCATTCAGTGACATTTCAAATAACAAGTCTTGTTTATTAACGTTGATAACTTACGCTCGAGCCCCCTCCTTTTCTTGGTGCGAGTATATTGGCTCCAAAATCGACTTGTTCCTAAATATACGTCCTGACTCGGTACGGTACTCGTCAGCATTCAACTTCTTCTCGGAAGTCGCATCATCAAATTGCCAATCAGCTGATGCTTCAAACGCTACTGCAGAAGCGAATGTATAAAGCAGATCTTGCAATCATACCAGCATTTGCATTCCAGCTATTCAGCGGACCTTCTGACATTAGCAACGTTCGGCATCGCCATGGAATCCATGTCGAAAAGATGGCACATGCAGAACATGCTCAAAGCTGCAAAACCTGAGTACAGTTTGTCGAAATGTTGGAAGTTCAACATTACCCCTATCGGTTTTTCATATCTGGTATGGACGTCACATAAAAGTTAACGATTACAAAAGTGGAGTGAAATTTTCTAGAAAAAAACCCAAGAAAACGGAGAACTTTTGTTGGTTTTTGAGGGAGAAATTGGCAAAACCTTTCAATATCGTTAGTTTGTGTGGGTGCTGCCGCTCAGTCCATGGGGGAGATGGTCGAAGACCGCCAATAGTGGGGCTCTGGGGTCTGGTCCCCCAGGCACCGGGGGGGGGGGAGGAACGGGTTAGAGTCTCCCCAGAATTGCATGAAAGTTATGAAAATTTCTCCCAAAAACATTTTCATTCTCTTGTTATTTTTCTGGAGAATTGTACCGTACGATTTGAGTTGTCTAGCCATCAATTTCTCGTGTGATGTCGACGCCAGACGTGAGAAAAGGTTCGGAAATAAACCATCCAACATTACTCCACCACCTCAACACAAGTTCTAAGCAGTTGAACGTAGAAAAAACCGAAAAACTTTTCGCAATAATCCTGGGACACAATGTGTGCCAAAGGCTCAAAACCACCAAAATCCGTTTTGCATATTTTGCCCACCTTTAATTGCCACCTTTCTCAGACTCATGCCAAAGATGGTTTTTCTTTTGTAAAAACCTTTAAAACTACTTATAGACGTATCTGACAATAATGAACTCGCACACATCAAGGCACAACACTCATCATGAGGGTCATCCCATGCGCTTTCCAACCGCCAAATTTCTCCACTGCCTTCACTTTTGCCTTTAAAATCGTGCCTTAAGCTCTCCAATTTTCCCCTGAATCTGGTGTGCAAATGTCTCGTCGGCGAGAAGAAGAATGATTGCTTTCTCTCCATATGAAGACTCCGAGAAAGGAGGAAAAGACAGGCTCAAGCAGACCGAACATACGAGTATCTTTCTGTTTGTTGTAAACACTGCTGTGGTGAGGATTTGGCTAAGCAGCAAAATGGACAAGAGTAGCAGGAGAATTCAATTTGCTGCTGGCACAAATTACCTCTGCTTTTTGTCGAATTTTCTCCGTTGGCGCTTTTTCTTCACGGAGCTGAAGCAGCAGGAGGCTTTTTCCCAACTTGCTGACTCATTATTTTCCTCTTCAGCACAGGACTTGACCAGGCAAGAGCCCATTTTGGCGGTTCCTTTTCCCCTTTTTTTCTCTTCAAAGATTATTCGTCCACATTACCCAGAGGAAAACTTCTGGTGATCCTCATTGCACCAACGAATAGTTTATCATGTGTGTCTTTCAGTTGAAACGTGTTCTTACAGCAGCTCGAGTCACCTTAACGCACAAAGGGGCCTGTCGGATTTTTCCCTCCTTCTGAGGCTTACCCGAATCCTCCCTCTTTTTCTCGATAATATCAGTGAGATATCCTAGGGAGACAAAGAGATTAAGCCTCATCACTTCTCTTAATAGTCGTAATGACAGCCACGCGTCAGTGTCACACGTATGGAGGAGGGGGGGTTTAAGGCCAACTTTCCCACCCCCTGTGCCGCGGAATGGGACCGTGGTTCACGCAAACGGAATCATGAGGTTACTCCCAAGTCCCAAGGAAAGCAATTCTGCTCTTCCTTTTATCAGGTTCACACTCGACCAGACACGGGTGGTCTGCAACAGTATTGCTGGTTCTGCAACTGTGTGCACTGCTTTTGGTGTGTTGAAGCGTGGCTTGATGCTGTCTGCGCACGCTTATCTGATTGAGCGATGCAAGAAAACAGGGACATTTGTACACATAGAATCAGTTGAACAGTTGGAAGAGGACTTGTGTACATTTACTTCTTGTATAGTTTTGTTGTATCATATCCAACACATACAGGCACATGACTGTGACTCATAGGTGTGACCTAACTTTCACAGCCGATCCACCTACGTCAGCTGGCCCTGTTTTCCTCATCACTCCCTTTCTTCTGCATATCATTAAACACCCGATCAGATCAGTATAGAAAAGACACTTTTCCTATTTACAGCTTTAAGCATTCTTGACTTGGTGCATAGCACAAACAGTATCGGGTGCGTTGAAATTGGAGTAATGTCAAGTGCATGAACACCAGCAGCCAGAACAACTCGAGGTGAAAGTCATCAAGTACTGCGGGGAAACGATGGAGATTAGTCAAGGGCGAGCTTCGACCCATGGTCAGCGTTATATTGGGACCAATGAATGCTGTTATCACTCTTATATGGTCAAATAGGAGAATGACGGCGTCCCAGGATCAAAGGTGAGCTTTTTTGCTCTTATAATGGTGGCTGAAGTTGATATTTGCCACAGTTTGGGTCTCCTCACATTTGGAAGGCATGGGGGTTAGCACCAAAGATGAGGTGCCCCTCTAAAAAGGGTCAAATGTGTACAGAGGAATTAAGAAAAATTGTGGGTGTTCTGTTGGGGAGCACCCAATGCGTCTGTAGGCTGAAATGTCTCTAATATGCAGCACAAGGGGGGTTCAGCTTCTCTTCTGCAGTCGGCCAACCGAATGAATGGACAAAGCTCCATCTGTCTTTCTCAAAGCTGCCTTAAAGCTGGTCGATTAGGTACGCTTAGGTAAATATATTTACTTAATTTTCGCTGAATATATATATTAGGGGAGGCTGTGACTCTGACAGTTTCTGTCTGTCTTGAGGGCTCCGCGCCTGCCAGTCTAACCAATCACATTCACTTACAGACACACAGAAAGAAGAACTTGTCTGGCGTCCGTAAGATGTACCGGCTGCAGATGCACCTTAGGACCTTCGTAGCCCGAGGAAGTTGGTAGTTTAGTCACGTCCGGAGAGGCCCATTGTGCCATGGTCGTGTTATGATGTTGCGCAAAGGCTTTTACAAAGTCGTTGACAAATGTAGACCCACTTTTGCCGTCGTTCAGAAGCCACTTCTTTCCAATATTTCGGTCACGCTGATGCAGCCTCCTCTCTCTCAACCTCTAGGTTCTTCTCATTCACCGGAGATATCCATACGACTCACGTAAAGGCTATCAGATCGAGGAAGACGAGGTCGTTTTTTCCTCCTCTCCGTCCTCCGACAAATTGCGGGGTCCATCTTTACCCACTTTTTGCAGCCTTTTCGACCTCCTTCTCTTCGCAGGCTCTTGCGAGGACTAAGAACTCCTCTTTCTCGCCCCTCCCCTGGTCTCGAGGCTGCTGCTCCTTCTGCTCTTTCGCTCTCTCTATTTACAAACGGCGCCTTAAGTTAATGTCATTTAAGACATTCGACCAATGTCAACCCCTCCTTTAAAAGGTGAAACTTCGTCCCCTTTGGATGCACAAACTCTTGAAAGGCACAGGGAATTCGCCACAGAAAACTTTTCCTCACAGTCTCAAATGTCGCCAAGGCGACCCAATCTTTACACCTCCTTCAGGCTCTGCTCCAAGAAGGCTTCGAATCTACATTTATGTAGGATTAAAATACGTTTTTTCTTCCTTTGCCAACTATTGGAAAGGTTAAATTTATGTCCCTTCCATTCAGCCTTAGTGGCCTTTTGCTCAAACACCTGCTGATGTTAAAACTATGTGCATATGAACCGAGTTCTTTCATTTCTCTTTATTCGTCCGCATGCTATCCTTAAGTTATGCCGTATTTACATACTGTTTATCCGAAGAAGGAATGTTGGGTTGTGTAGTCAACGCTTAGAAATCACAGATTTTGGAAGTAGTTAAGTACAGGGTGAAAAATAGCACTTCTAAACGGGGTAAAAAGGGGGGGGGGGGTAACTACGACTTGCATGCGATCAGCAATAATGGCACTTGTCACTTATGAGATTGGGAAGAAAAAGTTCACGTAGTCCAGGAGGTTAAAAATGGCACAATATTGCATCTGGTTCTTTCTCACGTGGTTGTTGGATTTTGAATCGTCCAACGTAGAAGGATCTGGCACTAGAAAGGGGAAGCACTTTTTTCTTAATTTCATGGAATGAGGCAAATTGAGCCTAAATCAGCAACACTCTAGCACAAGCATGCATTTAAAGCCAGCTGGGACCCTGATTTGATGAAGGATTTCTTCTGGTTGGAGTGATCAGATTAAGTACATTTTCACTGATCTCTGTAGGTTCTGTTTCTTCAGGCGGTTGCTTTTCTGAGGAGTGGTCTGCAGAGTCGGTCTGGACTAGGTGCTGGAAGTAGGGAGGGCTTGGCGACGATTTGGGACCCTGAAAAGAGCAGGAAGGAGGTCAATTTTATCTTTATACGTAGATGACAAGAAATTAAATCGTGCAGCACCAAGAGTCATTGATCCGGGTCAGTTGGTCCAAGGTAAACCTTTCTTACACATAGATCAATGGGACATGAGACAACTGCCACCTGATGACTTCCCAGCTTGTGCTGTTAATAGACTTAACCAGTGACAGTGCAATGATTAAGCTTTCTGGATCAGTAGCGCCCTCAACTCAATTCCAATGTTCATGCTGCGTTTACCCTTCTCTCTTTCTTTCTTTCTTTCTCTCTCTCTCTCTTCTTAAAGCATCACCGCCTGTGCTGCCCAGAGGGAGAGCCCTACAAGGATCAGGGATTGACAGAGTGACTGGCACCACAAACGAGTTGACTTACGCCGATGTCCGTGACGGAGACCGCGGCAGGCGCCACCGGCCTCAGAGTGGCCTGCGCCGAGCCTGCGCCGTGTGCCAGCCGCTGGAGGAACTCCGTCCTCGTCGCCTCCTCCAACTCGTGGTCAAGCGAGATGCGCTTGTACAACTGCACTAGATCGTCGGACGCGCGCTGGAGGGCGGCCGCCGTGCGATCAGTCAGTTGCCAGTTTAACGGAGCCCTGAAAAGACATAAACGATGATGCAGTCATGCAGTGAACGTGTAGCTTGAAGTACTCCTAGTACCTGACGACATCTTGAACTTGGTTCAAGAGCTGTTGTTTCTCTACTACTTTTAAACTTGGAGATGAAGAGGAGGAGTTGGCCAGGGGCTCGTTCACAATAAGAGTCGTAGTCTTCATCTTAGCACGCTAGAAAGATGCAGATACAGTCTCCTGTGT
>JAAUXU010048214.1_pt1 | contig 36830 bp, 34 predicted proteins | sample 7278151 | NCBI WGS metagenome assembly JAAUXU01 (sample SAMN14350113, study PRJNA611818) | marine sediment metagenome | isolation source: surface marine sediment (1.8m) | place: French Polynesia: Moorea | collected 2018-08 | reverse complement strand
TCCTCGTTTAGCATCGATTCGCGGTCCTCGTTTAGCATCGATTCGCGGTCCTCGTTTAGCATCGATTCGCGGTCCTCGTTTAGCATCGATTCGCGGTCCTCGTTTAGCATCTATTCGTGGTCCTCGTTCTCCATCTGTACGCAGTCCTCGTCCGCGTTGCAGCTCTGCTCAACACTCAGCACGTTGCAACGAGGACTTTGAGTGAGTCAAGTGAATTTGTTCCTCATACATTTTTTTTGTTTTGCTTTGTTTTTGTGATCAACGAGCCCCAAATTTGGACTTGGTACAAATGAAGGCCATTGAGAGCCGGCAGTTAAGCCGCTTCTTCACGCGCGCGCGCTTATTTCACGCAGTTGGAGTTTTGAATTATATCTTCAAGCAGGGGGCAAAAAAAAAGTCCGTGGAGGGAGGAGAAGAAGCCAGAGCCTTATATGGACTCGCCCCTTGTGGCCCCTTCTAAGCCCCAAACCTCTTCTCTGGGCTCACAAAAGTAAGTCAATCGTGACCAAAGGCAAAATTCGTAGGGAATTTCTTCCAGTTCAGCCTGGCGAACTTTCTTTGGAGTGGGGATTTGCTGCAAACTCTGCCTTAAAGGGAGAGATGTGTCACCTTGGAAGCGCCATTTCGCCCAATTTCCACCCCTGGGCGGCGCCCAAAACTCTGCTCTCCAGCTCGCCCGCCCGCCGGAGGTCAAGTGTCAAACGGTTGCCAAGACCCTCTCCTCGGAGCACCCGAAACCGTTCAGAGTTTGGGGAATACCAGAGATTAACTAACTGCGCTTGTGCGAGATCGAATTTCTACGGGGTGAAGCTCAAAAAAAGACCATAAGTAAAACGTTCTTAACAGCTCAGGGAGCTAAAGCAACTGTCACAGTTCAGTAAGTGAAAAAGAAAATCCCTTGTCAATCTCTAGGGGGGGAATCAGAGATTTCCCATTTTCTTTTCTTGCCATATCAGCAAGGTATTTTGAAGCCCAATCTCAGAACTGCAAGGGGGACGAGGAGTGCCCGGACGGAGGGGGCTAAGGGGTAGAACACCCCCCTCCTCCTCCAGCTCACCAGCTGAAGAACCCCCTCAATCTTGTTCGAGACTCACCCTGTTTTCACACTTTCATCCCTGTCACCCCTCCTCTCTCTCTCTGTCTCTGCCCCCCCCACCCAAAATGTGGAAAAAAAGGGAAAAGATTCACGTGTCAGATTGAGAAAAAAAAGTTTCTACTCCAATTTCAGCCCAAAGAATGATTCAGGCCAAATTTTGTTGCTGTACTTTTATGGCACAGCTTTGGCAAAAGAGTCTTAGCAGCAAATCTCCTATTTCCAAGTGCCTCAAATCACAACCCTCCTTATACAGGTACAGTGGGGGTTGATTACAGAGCAGAGTCATGGTGCGTAAGCACCTTTTTTTCTTTCTTCCACAATAAAAAAGCTCCACTTCCTGTCGTAAGAAAACGAGACAGGCTACGAACATGCTAAAGAGACTCGACGAGACAAAGTGGCACTTCTGTCTCGCCGAGTCGGAGAGAGCTGGAGGAGATTTTCCCCCACAGACATATTTTTCTGTGAATGCAAAAGCGGCAGAAAACATTTGAAATTCCACACTTTATTTCTGTTTCTCCTCCCCCTTCTTCTCTCTCTTCTTCTCCACTTTCAAGAGCTGCATTTTTCTGCCAGTTTTTTTTTTGCACGTTTAGTTTCCCACTTTTAATTATGGGGACAGCAAAAAAAAAAGTAGCTTAAAGACAGATTGGATGCATACGAGATCAGACAGGCGTGCCTCTGATGAAGTGTGCGCCGTGAAGAAGGCGCGCTTTGTGCGCCTCACCAGACCCGGATCCCCAGTAGGAGCAGATTTGCATTGCAAATACGCATTAAAACTGCCAAGCGGCGCTGACGCTGAATCAGAGAAATTTGGCATCAGGGGGCTGATGTCAAAAAGCCCTCGTTCGACGAGTGCGAACGAGGCGAGAGGGGGAAAAAAGGGCAGAGTCACGCTTACAAATTGAAAAAAAGGCACTTTGTGGCTGGCAGAACAGAGAGAAGAATCTCACTCTGTGGGATCCCTTCCATTAAGAGGCTTTTTTGCATCCACACAGCTTGGGTTTCTCAAACCTGTTTGACCGAAAATGGCCAATTTTGGCCTCATGGACGAGAGGAAGAAGAGTTTTTGTCTGTCTGTCTGTCTGTGTGTGTGTGTGTGTGTGTGTCCGTCTGTCCCTCTGTCTGTCTGTCCGTCTGTCCCTCTGTCTGTCTGTCCGTCGGTCCCTCTGTCTGTCTGTCTGTCCGTCTGTCCGTCTGTCCCTCTGTCTGTCTCTACCAGACAAATTACTATCATGGTCTACTTCTCTTGAGTTATGTCTACACGCTTCAATTTCCCTGATTTTTCATGGCGACCCGCAAAGTGTGTAAAAGGGACAGACAGGAGAGGAAATTGACTCACGCTTTAATCGAAGAGCTTAAAAAAGTACTTTCCTGAGCTGCCGAAATCAGGGGGGAAAAACACACACTCAGCTTTCACAGTGACTCCGCCCGAATTTATGATTAGCATAGATTATTCGTCATTTTTTGCCATTTCATCCGCTCCCTTAAAGATTTTTTAAAAAAAGCACCGGAATTTTAGTTGAGCAGATGTTCGAGAAAGGGGTTGAGGGTTTTTTTTTCTTGCTCAGGGAGGCAAAAAAGTAGATGGGAAAGTCGAGATAAAACGGAAGAAGAAATGAAGCTGCCTCTGACAAGTTTCAACTTCGGGGCTTAATTTAAAAACTTTTGAAAATAATTAAGTTCAACAACCTGCTCGAAAACGATGCCGAAGCCTTGAACTCAACCAGACCTTTGAGATTTGTCACTGAGCTTCCTGGGAGAAGGCAAAATTTATGAGGGGAAGAATGTGCTTCATCAAATATTTGAGACCCTCCTCTCATCTTGACAGAGAGCCAAGCTCTGGAGAGACTTCTTTTTGGACGAAAAAATGTGTCAAGATCCCCCAGATTTGAGAATTAGCAGATGGATGTGCTGAAGGCCTCCCTGCCCCACCCCAAAAGGGGGGGGGCCTGCTTGGAAATCAGGTCAGTGTCTGCGCCCGCCTCCTCCATCGGGGTCTTGCCCTCGTCACCCCCCTTCCTCCAGCCTCTGGAGAGATTGCTGAAAGCCAAAAAAAGTTGGGAGAACAAGACAAACAAATGTCAACATCTCTCATGCTCTTTGATATTATAAAAAGGTGACTTCCCCCCCCCCCAATGTTTGCCTAGTTTTTTGTCTGTGAAAGTCAAAGAAGAGGGGCCAGCAGGGGCTCACAGGGGATTATAAGGGCTGAGTCTTCTGGGGAATCTATTATTATATCATTTCTGTGAGTGGCTTCTGGTCTTAAAGGCGCGTCTACTCGGTCAGAGTTGCTCTGTCATCTCTGTCACCATTCTCGTCCCGCAGACAAAAATTGGTTGCTTCCGGTTGAAATTGGCCCTGCCATAAAGAAGGGAGAAGAAAAAATGAGCTGGAGGCTAAAAATTTACCAAAAATTTGCATCCTCTGTCGAAATAAAAAAAAAGGTGGGAAATTGCCTGTAAAGTGTGATCTGACATCATGGAAGGGACGCTTCTAGAGACTCTGACACTGTCGGTCCTGATCTGCAGTGAGAACCACAAGAAATGGACAAGGAGAGATTAGCAACTTCATAAGATCAGCTTCTAATCCTATTTTTCTCCCCCATTAAAGTTAATCCCAGAGGAAATAATAGCCTAAGCCTTGTTATTCCCATAAAAAGCCTTGAAAGTCTTTGTTAAAACAACCTGTACAATGTTCTCTCTCACACACACACAGAAGTAGGTCTCTTTTCTTCAAAGTAATTTGCATTCTTCCCACCTCTCTGTTATGAAAAGTTTCACTAATTTTCAAAGGAGTCTCTTTTCCCAGAACTTTTTAAGCAAAAGAGAGAGAGAAAAAATGTCATCTGAAGACTGGCAATGTGATCATTTCCCTCCCCAATAATTATTCCCCCATCATCATTTAGTAAGTGTCAAGTCTGCCATCGTTTGTTTTAGTCTGCGTGTCAAGCCTGGACGGCCTCGTCGGCCACGTCGGCCACGTCGGCCACCCAGCAGCAGGTGTTGTTGTTGCAGTTGTTGCCACCCAGCGTTCAATTACCACAACCATCATTTCCCCCCCCCCCTTTTTATTATCTGACAAAAAAAAAGAAACAGAGCAAATATCTCAATGTCAGGGCTGCCAGGGCCAATTTCACGGGAGCGCACGAACAACATCAATCGTAGGAACAAACAGGGTTTTTTTCTGTAAAAGGAAATCAAATATTTCATCTGGAGAAAAATGAACAGAAATTAGTGCTGAACAATCTTTGTCTTGAATGCTGAGCAACATGAGGGCTCGTGACTCTTCCTCTTGCACCTTGAGGGTAGCGGGAAAAAAATAACGAGAGGGGAGGGAAGGGGTAACGATGCCTATTTTCTTAGTGGCGTGGGCTGCCTTAGTTATGCGGAGGCGTCGTAGTGTAAAGTGACTGTAAAGTGACTGCTCACCACTCACTCCGTTTAACAATGAATCATTAGACGAGCTTAAGGAGTTAATGGGAGGGGGGTATTCACAAGTCTACCACAAACGAAAAGCTTGTTTTTCGTCGGCCCGTTGCTGGTCTTGTTCCCCGTCGTGACGCCCCTGATCACGTCGAAGCTGACCCTGTTTGCTCAGACGTCGTACTCACAGCAGAGTGTCAAAGCCACTCTACTTTTGGACACCCCTGTACGTACACCAATGAGCGCCTTTTCTTAGTCCCTCTCTCTCTCTCCCTTTTCAGTGGATGGATCCTGGTCGAGTTGGTCGTCTTGGTCACCCTGTTCGTCCCGCTGCACGCAGAAACGCACCCGGACGTGTTCTGGCCCGGTCAACGGCGGTCTGGACTGCAAGGGGTCCACCTTGGACAAGCGGCGGTGCAAGGACTGCGGCCTCGGTGGCCTCGGCCTGGGCGGCGGCCTCGGCATCTCAGGTGAGACAGGCAGAAAATATATTGACTGAAGATGTTTTTCCCTGACAAGTTGACACAAACAAACAGAGAGAAAGAAAACTGAGAAGTCTTTCCTTATCTGTATTGATAGCTGGGGAAGAACAAACGAAGACAAACAAACGAACAAACGAGGCTGGCGCGTTTTTGCGCTTTTCCGTCTCGCCGGCGCCGGCGCAATTGACATGATTCGAATTTCATTTCCCGCAAAGCGGAAATTCATTTTTCCACTTTTGTCAGCCCCGTGACTCTGGTAGCGATCAGCACTTTTTGGCACCGGAGCCGTGCAACTGCCCGCCGGAACTGCCCGCCGGAACCGGGGGCGTCGCACAGCATCAGGCAGGCAGGGCTTCCCTTGCTTTTCACCAATTCATGGGCTTTACCTTTTTGGGGGGGGAGGGGGGGCATTGAACAATTTTAAACAAAAAATTTCATCCTAATGTTACACCCACCTTCCTCTTATTGCAATTTTTAGCAACCAAGGTGCTCTTATGGATTTTTTGCACTCAGTGACTGTTTGATTTGAATGTCCGGCGTGATCTTGGCCGAAGAGGAGCAAGAATCGGGGTTCCTCCGGGAGGCCAAGCCCGGATCGGGTGGAAAAACAGACTGTGCACGTCTGTTGCATACGTGTGTGTGAGATATTCTCTTGGTCTGGCTGTAGTAATAAAGCTGTAACGCACCTGCGTGTTTCTCTCTATCTCTGTTGCACGTGTGCGTGCGTGCGTGCGCGCGTGTGTGCGTGAGAGACAAACGTTCAATTTTCGATCGCCAAATCCTAGTTCAAACAAGGAATCGTTAGTAAGTAAACAACTTCTCAGTCGCTCCCCGGATTTGACAGTGCAAAGAGCTCCGACGACGTCGACGACGACGACGACGACGACGTCAACGACGACCGCACGCGCGCGCACCAACACAGACGACACATCTATTTTTTGTTTTTACTCCACACACATCAAAAAATGTTCCAATCGATGAAGCACGAACATTTCTCAGCATCACAATCTTGATGCATGCGGAAGCAGCTGTTGGGGGCGGACGCGCGCGCGGGGGGCGCCGGCACGCACACGTACGTGTGATTGCGTCTCTCCCGTTGTGACACCAAAAGGTCACTGTAGACGAAAACGTGCAGATGACCTAAAAATTGAGAGAACTGAGTCATTTTTGCCAGTAGTCAAAGCTGTGCACAGAGTGTGCAGAAAGACCTGCCCGGACCTTTTGTGACGTTGACACGACTGGAAAAAAGCGCAACTTTTGTGCACGTTTTCCTTTCCCAGCCACATCTACATATCTGGGGGGAACCTTTTAAGTCATCTATGGTTGAGACGCACGCACACACGCGCGCACGCACGCGCGCGCGCGCTCTCTGTCTCTCCGTGCGTGTCACTCACTCGTATAAACAGTTCTGCCAAAGAGAAACTCGCAGGTCTCTGCTAGGTAAATATTTTAGCTGCTACCGCGTGTGTGTGCGCGCGCGTGCGTGCGCGCGTGTCTCTGTCTCTCCATGACCCCGGCCACTCTTCCCCCCCCCCCTCCGTGAACAAATAATGGGAAGCGACGGCGGATTTTAAACAGTCGAAAATCGGCGAGTTTACTCACCTGCTAATTTTGTCCGTGTCTGAAGCTTTTTTTTTTCGCCAACAGTCGCAACTCTTCCTTCTGTCGCTCCCGGACTAATTAATGGCGCAGAGATGAAGACATTCATTTGTTGAGAAGCAGCAGACAGGCCTAATTAATTAGCCCACATCATTAGATCGAACGGTTCATTACCGACTCTGCCTAATGACGCTTGCCGGCATTTGAGGCTGTCCCTCGAGCCTCTCCTGCTCTCCGCGGTCGTGGTGGACGCCTCCTTTTGGCACTTGCCCACCTAAAATTCCGCCTGCTGATGATTGGAGGCCTGCGTGTGCATGGCTGAGCTGGGGCTGCTCTCAAAGCCTCTGACTCGCTCTTGATGGCATCTCCTTAATATCTTTTTGCTTTGAGACAAAAATCCTTTTTCTGCTTTCCATTTTTGTGCCTCTCATCACCATCAGTCAAAGGGAGGAGGGGGTGACACTGACAGGGCAGCAGAGGCAAAAAAGGGGGCAGAAATCTCAACATTTTCAGCGTGATCCCGGAGCAGCTGAGTTTGTCCGGGTACCTTGACTCATTTTTAGCCCTGTCTTAAAATAAGCAAATAAGAATGAAGTTTGGCATCTGCACAAAAAGTGTCTGGAAAATGTCAGGCGGAGGCTGGTGGATGCTTTTTTTTGCTCTCCGACCGTCGAAACATGAGAAGTCAGCTGATGTTCAAAGCTCTTTTTTCTTCATGCCTCATTTTTTGCCTTTTTAGAGGTCCAAACCCCGTTCTGATTCCCCCCCCCCCCCCAAACACACACGTGTCTCAAGTTTCGTCTGTGTCCTCAAAAGTAGAGCAATGGACGGCCTCTTCATGCCCAATTCATCGAGGCTGCTCGATTGCTGACCCAAAATTCCGATAGGATTTTATTTTATTTTTTTTTTACTTTTGCCAAACACATCCTTCATTTTTTTTTCTGTTGTTGCTGTTCAATCAGGCCTTTGAAGGGTGGGACATTTGTCAAATCGACCTTGGCTGTGCCTCAGGTGACAGCAAACAATTTCCCCCACAAAATTTGTTACAGCAGATGTGGAATGTTCAGTGTTGACGACAGCGCAGTCGACGAGAGGCTCGCGCTCAAGGTCGCACACGCGGACGGGGACGCGTCCGCGGACGTCGGGCTGACGCCCGTGTGTGTCCAGTCAACAAGCAGAGCCTTGTTTGGTCATCTACCCAGGTCATTGAGGTGGGCTCGTGTTAAGATTAATCATGCTTTCCCACTCTGGTGCAGCGCGTGAGAGAGGACTTTGGCGGCTCTTCTGTGGATGCCCAGATCTTGGGCACCCAATCTCAGTCGTCCTCGCCGGTGCGATCACGTTTCACTCGAGCCGCAACCCTGTTTTCACGTACTGAGCCTGGCACAGTCGGATTCTCCGCACGCTCGTCAGCTCGCCCGAGGGTCCGGCGACTGCGGGTGGTGCCGGAGCATCCGGGTGTCCAGTAGAGGCTCCCTCCCTCCCTCCGGGTGCAGCAGCAGCTGACACTGGGTGCTCGCTCTGGCGTGACTGGGATCGTCCTCCAAGCCTACGTGTTGTGCACGTTCTTGCAGCCATGGCTGCATTCTTCAACAAGGCTTTTCGCGCCGTCCACGTCTGTGCGGACACAAACGCCAAAAACCCTGGCCTCGGCTAAATGACATCCGGGTGATACGATCTCAGTCCGTCTGCCACGGGGGAGGGGAAAGTGTGTGCGTATTATATCATAAACGTAGACGATAACATACCATAAAATTTCATCCAGTCATTGAAAAATCAGGGTTGCCACATCTCCCTGCTGCTTTGCCAGGGCGCCCCTGCCCCCCCCCCCCTCCCCGACTCCACCCTGAACCCCGTAGTGTCGGCCTTGCACCGTTTTGGTCGAGGCAGGGATTGATTTCGCGTAAGCAAGTAAACCTTTGCCTCTTGTATCCTCATAAGATTCCACAGGGTGACTTGGCAGTAAAAAAGAATCAGATAAGACTGCAAGAAGTCTCTTCTTTATGATGGGAGCAGCGATAAAGACCCGGGCACACAGACAGCATTTAAATTAATAGCCTTATGTATTGAAGTACGTAAATCAGGTGGACAAAGAAGACCTGACGAGAGTTGACCTCTGGAGGAGCATTAATCGATGAAAGAATCTCTATGTTGTTGGAGGCAGAGATCTTAGAGGAAAGCAGATGATATCTGCAAGATCTCTCTTTGGGGCCAGCTGAAAAATGGGCAGTAATAATGGGGGCGGCTTCATTTTGGGTGCACCCAAACCTTCCAGGCTCAAATGTTTCTCCCGCCACAATTTAATTTCTGCGAAATTGCCTGCGGAAGTTTTACTGCTCTTTTTTTATTGCCCACCTTGTATATCTATGCCCGCCCTGTGAGCAGCAGAGTAAATTTTAATAAATGTTTGCCTCTGGCCCATCAATAAAACAGGTTCCTTCTTCCTCGCACTTGCCACATTTTCTCAGAGCTGTTCTCTCCGCAGACGCCTCTGGAGGATGGGGTCCGTGGTCTTCGTGGACTCCGTGCAGTCCTGACTGCTTCCAGCACCGACAGCGGAGCTGCCTGGACGAGTCCAAGAGGAGGGGCCAGTGGTGCAAGGGACAAGACATCGACTCCAGGAACTGCACGGGCGGCTTCTGCCAGAGTAAGTTCACTAAGTTGTTCTTCGTCTTAGTCTCTTTGCTGTCCGCTCTCTTTTCTCTGACTTAATTACACCAATAAGGGGGGGGAGGAGGATGGACCAATAAGAGCTCGAGGGGAAGCATCATTTTACTACATAAGGAGGTTATTACTCCACCCCGGAATTCTAGGCGAATATTTTTGGAACTCGACGTGACCCCTCCCCCCCCAAAAAATGCTCTCCAACTTGGTCTTTCTGCTACTGGACTGCTCAGATTTCTCGGTCCATTTTACATTTTTCCCGCAAACATCACCTAAAATGTCGGGGTCTGGTTATTGCCATGACTACTGCAGTGACCCAAATCTCCCCTTTCTGTACCGTGTGACGTGCACAAGGGTGGGTCTTTTTGAGGCTCACGCAGCAACTTTGAATATTCTGAAGAGAGGGGTCGAGGAGGGGAGCAGGAAAGTAGATGTGGTGTGTACGAAAGTTTGACGTATGCCTCGGGAGGGAGACCCTTTCCTACCTGCGATGTAAGCGTGTGTGTATCTCTTCCATTAGGAAATTGGGAAGTCTGATGTCACATCTCATGAATAGAATATGTCGTAGCTGTCACCAGGACCCACACAGATGCCAAAAGCCAAGATTGGGCACAAGGAAAGCTTTAACCTCTCGCTCATTCACTCACTCCACCAGACAATCACCTGACTCAATTATCCAGTCTCACTGAGTTTTCACCTCGTTTTGCATTTGGCATCTCCATTTGGCATCTCCCAGAGGGATCGCCGAGACCATCGGTCACGTGGCAGCAAGACGTGTGGGCCGCAAAGAGGTCGACACTCAAACTGGGCACACACCGGGATGAGGTGGAGTTGGCGGCCTCAGAGGTGTCTGGGCCTCCCACGCACGCACGCACGCACGCACGCACCCGGGGCTGAAGAGTTGCACTTTTTCTCGTTACACACGGTGTGAGGAGGCAGGAGGCCAATGAAGTCCTCCCCTCCATTTCCTGGCCTTACCATGATAATCTAGGTCAATAATATGGTTGCTTTCATGCAGATAAACATTCTATTGTACGGTGGTCGCGCCACATGAGACCAATTTCCCCTCGCTGGCAGCCAAGACCTTGTCCAAGTTCTACTTCTTATTGACCCTTCTGCGCTCAATACACTTTTTTACTTCTTTTCATCCAGTGACGTTCGTATTTATTCCAGGCCTTTCAAGAATGTCTGTCTTTGTTTTCTAGCAAATCACCGTCTCGTGATGTATGGAGAGACCTCCGGGACTCCCTCCGGGTCTTCCTCCGGGTCAGCGTCCTTGGCCACCGGGATCGTGCTGCTGATCTCGTTCTCCGTCGCCCTCGTCGTCTTCCTCGTGATTTGCTTGATCATCTTCAAGATGCTTCGGAGGAAGGCCACAAACCCCAACGGGTACACGCTCACCTCTACAGGTAATGGTGACGTGCGAAAGTGAAAGGGGCAGCGCGTCTCTTTTTCCCTGCATCACCCTGTCATTTGCCACATACGTGAGTCATTCGAACAATTCAGCCTGATCTGAACCCAATTCGTGACTAGACAACTGTTGAAAGCTCGAAAGTTCATTCGAGGAGCCAAGCTCGGTTCGTTATTCGAGGAAAGACAACAACGTTTAGCTCGTCTCCCACATCTCTAACCTGTAGCACGTGGAAAACGAGCCGAGCGGCGAGATGCAAAGGATGAGAAAAAGAGAGAGAAGTTCGAAGCGTGCGTGCATGCGTGCGTGCGCGCGCGCGCGTACTTGTTCTCTGTCTCTCCAGCCTGTCAGAGAGAAGGAGAAACTTTTAACCCTCTTTGCTTAATCTCATCTTTGGGGGAAAAGTGGGGAAAACGAAACATGCTTCTGGAAAAAAGACTCGGTGAAGCTCAAAGGTGTTGCAACGAAAAATGGCTCCACTTCTTCAAGCCTCATACGATGTGAGTCGTCAGTCGACAGCTCGAGAAACCCCTGCAAAACTCTTCTCATTCCCCTCCCTCCTCTGAAATGTTGGGAAACAGTTTGCGGTGAGGGAAAACAAAAACAGGGCGAACAAAAGATCAAGGAAGCTTCCATAAAAAGTGAGCTTAATTTTTTCTTGGCATCAATAAAAGCTTAACTTTTGCATGAGTCACTCTGGACTTTGAGAACAGCTGAGATTTTCGGGCATTTCCTCCACTTTCATTTTCTGGGAAACGTCAAGCAGGAGTGACGCATACAAAGTTGTTTTATGCGACCTTTTGCATTATGCAGAAGTGCACAAAATTGCAACTCCAGCGGATTTTAGTCGCTGCAATCTCAGTTGTCTTCAGAGGATGCATCTGTGTCTCTCTCTACCTGCAAGTGCGTGAGCCCTTTAAACAACTTTTCTGCTCTACCGTGTGTGTCACAAAAGAAGGCAACCAAACAACTGCTGAGCGTTTCATGGCACTTCGTCGTCTCGCCAAAATTAGCACGACAAATTGTTGACGTCACATTTTGTACTTTCTCCAGATTATGGCTATGGTTCCTCTGAGGACGGCAGCAAGACCAACAAGGCCAACCTGGTCTACAACCACTCAAACACTTCCTCTTCGGACGGCGGCTGCGGCGGGGAGCGGCCGCGCAGCAACAACAACCAACCGCGACACAAAAACCCGCCCCCGCCGACGCATCGGCCGCCGCGCCTGCCATCAGCCACCATCTGCTACGAGTACAGCTATCCCGAGTCCAACGACTCCAGCAAGAAGCTGAAGCTCGAGCATCATCACTACGAGCAGCCAATGGTCGTGTTTAACACCAGCCGGTCCGCGAGCAGCAGTGCCTCCACAGCAGAAAAAGGTGAGGCCTGACACAGGGCCTTAAATGGGCCTTTCAAGCGAAGAAACTGTATAACATTTTATTGCACTTCCCTTCTTTATCTTCAAAAACAATTTCATTTCATTGGTCGAGAGTCGACGGCTCTTTATTTATTGATGTGCTGCCCTCCAACACTCGGAAACAGCTTAAAGATATGTGAGAATTCTGACCAAGGAGGAAATTGCAAGAAAATGGCAAGATGCTCATGGCGCTGAGACCGTTGTTCTGCTTGCTCGTGCCTCACTGGTAAAGTAAACACCGTCGACATGGACATCTAGTGACATCGCTCGGACTATTGACCTGCAATGCAAAAAATTCATGTCAAAGAAGCTTGTTTTTTTTGCTTTTTTTCGTTACATGCTCAATCGTATTTCTCGTGAATTGTTGCAGCTCCTCCGGTGCCAAGTCCAATGTCAACTGGGTCCTTTGATCACGCCCACCCCCCGCCTCTACCGCCGGCAGCCACAGCAGCAGCAGCAGCAGCAGCCAACGGTGGCCCCTTCTTGCACTTTCCAGCCGCCACTTCCACGCCTCTGGCGACCCCGACGCCAACGATGGCGTCTCACGACCCGCGGTTCACGGCGTGGGCGACGGTGACGGCGGCTGGCGCCCGCATCAGCGTCCCTGACTGCGCCGCGTCGCTCACCATCCCGCCAGGGGCGCTCGCGCCGGGGCAGTCGGCTGACATCTTCCTGGCGGTGGTGACGCCGGCGCAGGTGGCGGCACCGGTGCCCACCACTCACCCGCGGGAGACGCCCCTCTCGCCTATCGTGTGCTGTGGACCGTCAGAAGTGACGCACAGGCTGAAAAAGCCTGTAGTCGTCAGCCTCGGCCACTGCGCCTCCTTGCGCCACGGCCACTGGTCCGTGGCAGTCGTGACCGACGACGACGAAGACGATCGCGTCAGCAGCTGGCGAAGGGTAGTCACGTTGGGCCAGGAGACGATCAACACGCCAGCATATGCGCAACTCGACTTGAACGCGTGCCATGTGGTCTCCGACCGGTTGCCAGCGCGCCTGGCCCTCATCGGCGAGTCAGCCCAAACTGGCGCAGCCACCAAGAGTTTGCGCCTCGCAGCCTTCGCCCAGGATGGGTCTTGCTCCAGTGCCGGTGGCATCGCTGTACGCGTCTACGTCCTGCCCGACACTGACGACGCGCTGGCGTTTGCCGTCGAGTCCGAGCGACGCTACAACGGGCGCCTCCTCGACCGGTCGACGTCGATGCTCTTCACCGACTGCGCCGAGAACCTCAGCCTGAGGCTCGACGCACTCTCCTCGGGGTGGAGCTGCGGCACAGACTTCCTCGAAGTCCCCTTCAGCCATGTGTGGAGCTGTGCAAACCCTGCTCTCCATTGCTCCTTCACCCTAAAGTCCGTTCAAAGCAACAGTAACAGCAGCAACAACAACAACAACGACGACAACGACAACAGGCTCTGCTTCACTTTGGAGGTCACGCAAGGCGAGAGCAACAGTGCGTTGCTCTCCGTCGACTGCAACCTGTCTAGCAGCAGCAGCAGTAGCAGCAGCCCCGGCCACACTCTACTCCGGGCGCCTTCTTCGGGTTCAGGTCCGGAGCGCTGTCGCCTGTCCCAGGCCCTGCTGAACACCCTGTCCGGCCTGCTTGACCCCCCCAACGCCCACGGCACTGACTGGCGCCTGTTGGCGGAGAGACTCAACGTCCACCGGTACTTGACGTATTTCGCCACGCGGACGAGTCCGACCGAAGCCATCTTGGGCCTGTGGGAGGCCAGGAACAGAGAGAACCTGGCCGTGTCCAACTTGGCCAACGTGCTGAGGGGGATGGGGAGGTTCGACGCCGCAATGGTCCTGGAGCGGGCTTAATTTTTTTCCACTCTGAATGAAGAAACCACAGATTAAATGAGCTGTCCATTTTTATTAACAAGATGTCTTTCTAGAATAAAGAAAACTGATAGTAATGCTAGAAGAGCGTCCATTTTTCTTGCCTCACCCTGTGCCGCCCCCAACTTCCGTTCGTCCAGAAAAGATTATGCAAAGAGGGACACAGAAATTTCAATTTCTCCCTCTCTCACGCACAAACACTGGTAGGATTTCCCTTCCCTGAATTCATTTCTCATGTTAATCCTCTTTTCCCTCCTCTAGGGGTGAAGACTCAATTGGAATGCGAGTCTGCGTTCGTCCTCAGGAATATGAGCGTGTGTCTGTGTGTGTAGATTAAGGGTGTCTCCTGTGTTAATGCCTTGATTGAGGCTTAGCCCAAATGAGCGTGACAAAAACAGCAGAAACCGATACTCTTCACTTCTTCTCACTTTTCAGTTAGGATTTAAGCCATAAAGGAGTTTCCCCTGTAAAATTGAGTGGACGACGACACTTGTGAAAATGTGTCCAGCTGTTCCTCTAATTGTTTCTTTCCATTAAGCTCTCAGCTCGTGCTCTTCGGGACCAAAATTGCTGCTCTCTTGTACATCTGTTTTTCGCCGGAGGAAAAACTTCGCCGGGGCTGAATTTGCTCGCACCGTCCGGCCTCCATCTGGGTCCGGAACAGAGGGGACGAAGGAGACGAGTCGCTGACAGACACACAATGACGTGGGCCAAATTCAGCCCATTTCTGGGGCGGTCACCGAGATGGACAAGGTCGATAAATGTTTGGACATTGGAAGAGCAAACTTCCGGCAGGGAAGATTTGTCGTCTCCGTCACAGCTCGAGCTGTTTCACCTCGACTGTATTGGCGATCGCGCATGATTAGTTGTCATCACTGATGAGAGGAGCCACCCTGTAAGTTGTTGTCGTCACTGATGAGAGGAGACACCCCGTAACTTGTGGGGAGGGAAAGCACTCTGTCCACGCCTCCTCTTGGCCCAGACTCAGGCGACGAGAGGAGAAGTAGTGGCAGGACGGGCGGATTCCGCGTCCACTTCTGCATGCGAATCTCTAGAGTTTTTCTAGGACTTCATGTGGTCTCCGGTCGTGTCGGCGATGGCACGTTAACGAAAAAAATAGAGCTGGGGAAAAAGAAAACACCCAGCAAGCAAGCGAATTCCCATGCAGAAACCGCAACCACTTGCGTACTTGCCAGTTCATGGCAGCTTGATGGATTGCCACTCTCACACACATCAACTGGTGAGAGTAGAGAGAGAAGGTAAGACAAAAAAATGGGGACCAACAGGTGGGTCCACGGTGCCTTGATCAACTGCGACCTCAAGGGGGCCTCGGACGCGAAGTTAGCGTTAGAAACGTCCAAAAAAGGGTGGCAAACCAAAGTAAAGTGAGTCAAACAAAAGTAACCCGTGCATGCAGCACGACCGTCAGACGTTGGTTCAGAGGTGCGGCAGGAATTGTGGACTTGATCAACGTCACCAAGTTCAATAAAGGCGGTGACTTCTGCAGCAAGGCCATGGTCAACGTTTCGCCGCGCTGGTCGCTCCAGTCACGCTGGCCTCCGGACCCGTCGCAACCAACGCTGCCACGAACATCATGCATTACGAGGGCGACGATGACGCTTCCATCTCGTGCGCCTTCAACGTCTTTGCCGTTGCTGACGGCGTCGGCTCCCATCGTCAGGCCCTTAACTTTGGCATGTTCCCACCCATGGCGCCCTGTTGCGGCTGCTCCAAAGGCCGGTCGGCCGACGCCATCGGCGTCAAGTACACGGACAGAGAAGGAGAAAAATCGGACAAACAAATTTTCAGAAATTGATTTCTTCCGCTGGCGGAAAATCGGTTTCCTATCAGAATTTCCACACAGCCCATGTGATGAGTGACTAAACTGTGTAGTTCGTGACGCCTCCTTCGCGAGGACGTGGACGCGGTTACTTCGCACTACGGTTTGAAATCGAGTCACTCGAAATTGGAATTGTTTTAAAGTATAATTGCTTAAAAATAACTGCCGTTCTTGGTAATAATTTGGCAACTTGAAAGGCTGTTTCAGACTGGGATAAGTACAAAGTTGCTAATGTTTCCAGGAGACTTTGTCTCAGATGCTGTCAAGCGTTGCCAGCGAGCAGTGGCAGAGGAACAATTGAGCAGGGGTTGCCATCTGGTCAACTCTTTTCTGGCAGAAGAAATGAAGGCAGAACTGACTTAGGTGATGACTTTTCTCAAGTCCCAGACGCACTCGTCGGAGTCCAAAAGTGCCATGCAGAAAAGTGTCCAAGGCTCAACAAAGTTTCTTGGCAACATCCGCCACTTTGTACCCTTAAACCGCCTTCACAGACTCATCACCGTGCAGAGTGGTCCGGTAGAGTTCTCAAATAGCTTCCTGCTTAACAGATTTGGCAACTATTAACCAAGCAAAGCAGTGCATGAAGCTATTCCTCGATCAACAGTCCTTGGCAGCTCTGGTCTTAGGAACCAATCAGCGATCTGCCCACTGTCGTCTGTGATGAGTCCGTATGCCAGAAGCTCCTACTTTATGCAACATTTTCCTTGTGAGCCAACCGGGAATGAAAACTTCCGGAGAACCAGGGGGATGAGAAGGAAGCTAAATAAAGTCAACTATTTATGTGAAAAGGTGAGAAGTAGGATCTGGCACTTGATTCTATACTGTGTTTTGCTTCACTCGAGGTAGTAGCTGGATATTTTCTTTCCACTATGCATACATAAAAGTCGAGATTTTAACCAATTTTATTGCATACTAATAAAGAGTTGCTTCGAGATCACAAGCAGATTTGTGGGCCAAAGCAAAAAATGACAAGCAACCGTGTAAGCTCCTCTCTCTTTCTCGGCCGGAAACAAAGCTGTGCAAGTCAAAACTAATCTTGGACACTCCCCCTTGCCCTGTGGCACGCCCACGACTTCCCCGCCCTCCTCAGCGGTCTGCTCGGTCGCCGTCTGCCTGTCGAAGGAGTCTCTCTCCGACTACAGGATCGAGGGAGCGGCGATCGTGGCGCAAAAAGCCCATCGAGAAAGTTTGAGCTGTACTCACGCGAGCACACCCGTCTCCTCCTCCTCCTCCTTCTTCGTCGTCTTCTTCTTCTTCTTCTTCTTCTTCGTCGTCGTCGTCGTCGTCGTCGTTGTCGTCGTCGTCCTCACCGTTGTTGCTGCTCGAGGGGGAAATATTTCAGGCTGCTTTTTTCCTTCTTTCTTTTCTTTCTTTCTTCACCGGACGCACGAGCTGGGTCATAGGGGTCTGGATCCGGAAAAAACCCAAGTTTCTCCCCCTCCCCTCCCCCTATGTTCACGTTTGGCAGAGATTTCACTTTTATTACTCGCCGTCTTCTTTCTTTTTATTCTCAGCACCTCATTATTTCCTTTCCTGAGGGGGCCTCAATTGGCCTAATCAGGGCCTTGGGTGAAACCGAGGTCATTTTAGACTAGTCGAACTGTGCAGAAATCGACGGGGGGAGGAACAGAAATTAGGGCCAAAAACAAATCACCACCATCCGTCCTCAAGTCTCTAATTACAGCCTCTCTCTTGGACACACACACGAGGTCGAATAAATTACTTCCCATCTGCGAGGGCAGAAACTGGCCTCGCAGACTCTTTGGGCACTGCTTGCATGGCTGCTGATCAAACCTGAGTAGATGACTGCAAGAAATTATGCGTTTCAGGCAAAACTTCGGAAATTTCCAGTCCCCCCCCCCCAAGTTTTCGGTCTCTTTGTGCTCCCCCCATTTCCCCTCTTTATGGCTTGATGCTTCACTGGAGAGGAGAAGAGGGGTAAGAACTCACATGGGTCTTAAAAGAATCTCAACCTTAATTGGAAGCAGATTTTTAACCCTAGTAGCGGCTCTTTGTTTAATCTCTCAGCGTGGGGGCTGCTGATGACGAGAAGAGATAATAATTGTTTTTTGGGGGAGGTTGAAGAGATGTTAAGCAACAATTTCTTACAGCTGATTCCCCCCCAACATGCCCGGTTTTTTGCCCTGAAAGGGTGATTAATCTTTGAGTAATTGCACACCACTCAACAGCCAGATAAAGTCTGGATTTTTCGTCTTCTCGGTCTTCCCACATGCTGAGGAGAGGAATGTGGAGGGGGGAGAGAGAGAAACGTGATAGGACCAAGTTGGGACTGACTGAGCAATCAATTTTCCCCCTGGGGAGCCTTGGAAAGGGTTAAAGTGTTGCACGGCCTCGGCAACAACTTGCAGCAGAAGAAAGGGAGAAAAAAAAGACCTTAAACTTCATCTGCCCCTTGCAATGCACTAAAAATCCTTTGAACTTTTAGCTCTGAGGCGACTCCTGCAGACTTGGAAATTTGTCACTTGGGGGCGCGCAGCTGAGCGGATTTTCATTTTTCTACGTTAAAAGGGGGAGGATGGTGAAGATTACTCAGGGGTTCAACCCCTTCCACTTCGGCGTTGCACACACGCGCGGGTGGAGAGATTGATTCTTGTTGCAGAACTCTTTTAAGGGCGGGAACTTCGAGCTCAAAAGTTGCCTCATTACTTCTAGTGTTGTGGGCCCCAAAAAAGGCCGTTTTCCAGGCCTGAATTCCCACCTCCAGAGGTCGACGAGCAAAAAGACCGACAACGTCCGGAGCTCTGAGAGACAGATACAAAAGTTCTCCTCCACCAGCCAATTTCTCGTGCCCCCCTTTTCTACCCCCAAAGTTGACATGTGGAAACACTTCTTAAGTTGGTTAAAAGCAGCTTCGCCTTCCCTCCCCCCTCCTCCAACTGCACGGAAGTGGAGTGGAACACAAAGCCATAAAAAAAAGTCGGTGCAGCGTGAGCCGCAAGCGAGGCCGCAGCCGGGGGGGACGAGTTCTTCGTGGCTCACGCGATCAGAGCCTCATTGAGGCGAGACCCATTAGCAAATGACTTACAACTGTTGCTTTTCCTGGGCAAAAGGTAAGACCCATTTTTCCACCCCTCAAAAATATAAACTCATAAATTTCCGGAGCATTTTTTTTTGCTCTCTGTGACACGAGGGGAGGAGGGGGAAAGGGGGGTGTCTGGGGTGGATCCACCCTAAAATTTAGTTGTCTTTTTTTTGCATTTTTGTTATCTGCTCCTTTGAATTCGACACCCCCTCACATTGCTTTCTTCCCTGTAACTTGTTGACTGCTTTTTTTGAAGTCAAGCATTAAAAGTTTGCAAATTCTTCGCAGTCACTTTCATCTGTAAAGAATTCGCGCACTTTCTGTGTTGTGTTACAGAAACAAATTTCGTCGGGAAAATGAACCGTGAAGATCTCGGCAGAGATAACGAGATGAAGTTTTCTTGGCTCACATGGACGGTTCACAAGTACTCAGACACAGTAGAAAACTTTAAACAACAAACTGTGCGTTCATTTATTCAAGGACAAGAGCGCGCGTGCGTGTGACAATTTTTTTCCCCCACTGAGATAGAGAGAGAGAGAATGAAAAGTTGTCGCTTTCGAATTTTGGACAGAGTCCAGAAAAGTTTGTGCTGTGCATTGAATGTTTCGGATCGAGAAATATTCAATAGTTGTAAATATAGCATGACGTAAATATCACACATGTCTTGGTGGGGAATTCGGCTTCAGGTCGACTCAGTTAATACCTGGAGAATGAAAACAAGAGGAGACCTTCTTCGAAGACCTGCGAAAGCTAAATCTTCACTTTTATAATGCGCAGCTAAGTCAATACTTTCATAATTCTGTTCTAAAAATGTCCTGTAATTGCCACTGAGAGTACAACGTCTTTAGTCAAGGCGTTCTCCAGTGGAGTCTCTCATTAGTACCCAATTACTACCGATAATAACCCGCTATGGGTAAGTTACAACTTTCGTGGACGTTTAAGTTGTTTGGCCTCTGACCATTCCTTGGCTCTTGTCCCACCAGCTGGCCAGCTGCGACGACACCACCAGTCGGACCGAGAAGACGCACCCCTTGTCCTACGCCAACTTCTCGGCCAAGTCCTGACTCACCATGGTGATGACTTCGAAGACTTTTTCTTGAGCTTCTTCTTCTCCTGCGAAATGCGATCTTCAAATATTCCCCCCCCCTCTTTTTCCCCTACTTATCTTGAGGTCACTGGAGAAAAACTCCAGAAACTAATTTGGGAAGTTGAAGAAAAAGTTTTCAAAAAATAAATAAACTTCCCCACATTTTTTCCCTCCTTCGACCCGAGCATCTTTTTTTTACACTTGTTGATTAAGCGCACGTGTGTTTGAATAAGGGTGCGTGTATGAATGACGGAGGGGACTTTTACCCCCCCCCCCCCCCCCCATTCAAGCTTATTTCGATGGCAGAATCACGTTACAGAGAAACTCTAGACTAATTGGCTTCGTGCGCCAAATTGACCTTAGGTTTGTTGTTCTCCGAGAACGAGAACGATAAGGAGTAAAAGAGATGCCCATAAAGCCTCCAGTTTCAAGTGCACAGCAGAGTCAGAGGCGTCGGCTTGGCCAAACAACACTGCCAGGCCTCAGGGGCGTCCTCGTGCAGGGGCTGGCGGCAAAGGCCAGTCACACTTGAGGGAGGGATAAAGCATAATCATTCATTGGAACAAGAGGACAGAGAAAAATGACAACCCTTTGGTCGCCTGCGGCGGGGAGAGAAATTGCATGCAACACTCTGTTCGTTCGTGCAACACTTGAATTGGTCTGCACTTGCGTCTGATTGACAAAGGGTCTCTCCGGGTTTGCCCGGGGTCCCCAGCGTCCTTCTGGCGGGCGCCGACGTCAATGAAGTGTTACTCTGGCACCTGCAGCATATTCAATTTTCTCCTCTCTCGTGACACCCAAGTGGTGTCTCCCTGAAGCTGGGTTTTCTCTGGCGGATCTTGGTCAAGTCTCGCTCTCACTTGGTCGAGACCGTCCTGAACGCCGCGATCGTGGCTCTCCAGGCGGCCGCGCTCCTGTGCGTGTCGGTCAGCGGTGGCGTGAACTCCTCCTGGGTGGACGCGCCTTTCCAGTGTGGAGACGACGACGACGGTGACAAAGCGAGGACACACACACACACTCACACAGGCGAGCTCATATCTTCAGTTGTTCACCCACTTTCCCACAAAGAAGAGATTTGGAGGGGGAGGAGGAATAATAATAAAACCGACCTACCCATTCCTCCCCTTTCTTCCTCAGCCCGCGTGCGCGCGTGTGTGTGTGTGTGTGTGTGCGTGTGAGAGAGAGATCAAATTACTGCTGCGGTCTCTTCTCCATCCAACATTTGTGGCTTTTAACATTAGCAGCAGCAGTTGCGAACACATTTTCTTGGTCGTGGAAAATCTGCATGCAAATTCGCACGCCCTCGTCTTCGTGAAAGCCAATCAAGACTTTCTGTTTGCTTTGGTGTGGCTTTTCTTTCCAAAGTTTGCCTTTCAACCGTGTGAGCATTTGAAAAAAAGACCAAAAAGTTCAGCCCAACAGCTGGTGTTGCTTTTTGTGTCACCCACGATCTCCGCTCTTGATTGGCAGATTTATTCAGCCGGGAGCCAAATTCCAGCAGGCCAGAGGCAAATTCTGTATAACGATCTCTTCATCCAGCTTCAAAAACGATTTCTCTCCACGACAGGGTGAGTCAAAAGTTTGAAAAAAAAAGAGGTCGGCTTTTTTTTGTTTTCTTTCAAAAATAAAAATCGCACAGGACATCAGCTCAGATTAGAATTGGCACTCAGAGTTGCTTTCGGGATGACATTTGTTTTGTTTCACTCAAACTGTGCACATACCCAAAAAAAAATCAATTAGCTTCAGCCCCTTGTCAGGTTGGTCAAATAAAATGTGCCCGAGGGTTCCTGCTCTCCTCGTAAAACGATGATTTTTGGGGCGAAGATGGGCGGAAACCCAAAAAGTTTCCTTCCAAAGCGCAGTTGTGAATTCCCATGACCTTGGCCATTCTCTTCGTTCCCACACTCACCTCCAGAAGTCGATGAAGGCCAATTTGATTTGGTGAAGGCGCGTCCACACTGCCATAAATCTGCGACAAGGACATCTCGCAACTCTGTGCGGGGACCACTTCTTATGTATATGAGGCAGGGTCGAAATGGGGTCAATTTTGGAATTTGACTGAGGCCACTTGGGCTTTGGCACCTGAGGTCAAGTGATCGAGATGTCAGACTTTTTCAAAAAAGGCAAGTTTAACCGTGTCTCATGAAGGTTTAAGTTGTACTGCATAAACACCTTGCAAGGCAAGCATAAAAAGCCTATTTTGCCACTTTCACTGGACTGCAGTGCTTCAATATGGCATTAAGAACTTAACTGAGCATGTCCAATTCTAATTTATAGTGGCTGGCCTAATATTCTTTCACACTTTAACTACAACTCATTACTTTCTCGAAAGTCCTAGAGGCTGATCCATCCCCACTGGACACTATCTTTCACTGTTTCGAGTCGCTGTGGTGAGCAAAATATCGCTGGAGCTGAAAGATGGAACAATTATATTTGCACACATACATTTTTATACAGCTTCATCCCGGGCAGGGTCAAAAGATCCTCGCATGTGAAGTTGTATGAGTCACCCCGTAGAAGCGATGTAGCCAAATTTGGGAATCAGCGTTATGGCAGTGGTGCGAAGAGAGAGAAGAAACTGACACGAAGCTTTCCAGCTAGAGGATTTTTGACTCGAAAATCGTCCCCAAGACAAAACTGATGAACGCCTAGCACGTCCAGCACGCCCGGACACCTTACTGACTGCGGCAGTGTGTGGTTCGGGCCGCCAGCAGCTTGCACACCACAGCTATTTCCAACGCAGTTTCTTCACATGAAATACACACATACATACATCATACATACAATATAATTGCAAGTGACGCAGTCATCACTGTCAATATGTCAGTTTATTCTGGTTGGCCCTCATTTTCTCTTTGGAACTGCTCGAACTGCTCGAAGACGTCGAAGCACGGGGTGGGGTCGAAGTCCGGGGCGAAGAACGGACTGGAATTGAAGCAAACAAGCAGAAAGGGTTGTTGCCTTGTGGTCTCACTCATAGCACGGATCAGTTTCAACACTTTCGGGGTCCACCCGATGGGGCAGCCCGAGTTTCACTTCATCTGCGGAGAAGGGGGAAGGGGCACCTGCACCTTTCATTCCAGGGTCCCCAAAAGTTTTATTAAGAATATGAGGTTTTGGGTCCCTACTCGCCGCTGAGGGGAGGGTCTTGGGCTTCTCCCATCACGCCAACTTTGGTCTAAATAGATCCAGAACCCGGACATTCCTTGAGGTACAGTTGACGCCCGTTAATGCTGAATCGATTAACGCGTCCAACAGCCTACCTTGATTGCTTATTAGGTCACACCACTCTATGGGTCAAAATTGCGTCGTCCCGAGGGTGACGCATTAACGGGAGTTCACTGTATGACCAACTTTTACTCTACCTCTGCTGCTGGCAAGACTTCTCGTGCCTGTTCTTAGAGGCTATGGAGTTGCAGGACATGCCGCAGAGATTGCACTTGAATGCTCTCGACATCTCACTGGCGTCGACCTATAACGAGTTTAAAACAGTTCAAAAGCATCAAGGCCACGAGCAGGCCCTACCTTCTCAGGGCTGACGGATCCGTAGAAGAACGGAGCCGAGGGAAATGGAGGAGCACAGGCTTGCGAGAGTTGCCGCTGTTGCTGCACTGGAGGAGAGCCGAGTTGAAATCGCTGCTCAAGATGGTCCCCTATGTGATGCTGCTGTTTCTCCTCCTCGAACAATTGTTGCACTGACGGAGGGTAAATCTGGACGAGTTGTTGCTGTTGCTGCAGCCCTAAATAAGGATGGGCGTGAAGATGTTGCTGCTGCTCCAATTGTTGCTGCACTGGCGGAGGAGGATGGATTTGGATGAGCTGTTGTTGCTCCAAAGGTGATTGCTGCTGCTCAAACTGTTGCTGGACAGGAGGACGGAACTGGACGAGTTGTTCTTCCAAAGGTAATTGCGGCTCTTCATATTGTTGCTGGACAGGAGGACGGATCTGGACAAGTTGTTGCTCCAAAGTAGGGTGTTGCTCCCTACATGGTGGGGGTTGTTGTTGCTGTTGCTGCTCCAATTGCTGCTCTACAAGGGGAGGACGGATCTGGAGGAGTTGTTGTTCTAAAGATAATTGTTGCTCCTCAGGTGGTGGCGGTGGTTGCTGTTGCTGCTCCTCCAATTGTTGCTGCATAAGAGGACGACGGATCTGGACGAGGTTCTGTTGCCCCACAGGCTGTTGCTGCACAGGTTGTTGCTGCTCCAATTGTTGTTGCCCTAGAGGAGGACGGATCTGGACGAATTGTCGCTGCTCCAAAGGCATTTGTTGCTCCCCTGGGTGCTGCTGCTGCGGAAGGGGAGGACGGATCTGGACAAGTTGTTGTTGCTGTCCCACAGACGGTTGCTGTTGCTGTGGTTGCTGCAACGCCAGAGGAAGACAGACCTGGACAAGTTGCTGCTGCTGAAGCGTCATAGGAACACACACCCGGTAAAGTTGTTGCGCCTGCTGTTGCTGGACAACATCTGGAATATAGGGCCTGCACAGGGCCTGCTGTGGCTGCTCCTGCTGAACTTGGACACGGGAGCTGGTGAAACCCTGACTTGTGGAAGTCTGGTTGACGCTATTGCTGGATGAGGGTCTCTTTCTTTTGACAGACTCGTGACCCTAAGTTATGTTGGGCAGAGCTCAGGAAACTACATGGATTCAACTACACACTACTCGCTTACCTCCAAATTGAGCCTCTTTCTGCTCTTAAGCTTCTTCTTGACCGGTGACTTTCCTACTTGTATCCCCTTGAATCCGAGTTGACTGCCCAGTCTAAGCACGGACTCCAAGTCCGACTCCATCAACATGGTCTGGCCGGTGTAGACAAAGTCCTAGAGGGGAGAACAGAATCGAAACAGTTCGGCTGAAGTCAAGGTCATTGAACAACCAAAAAGCAATCTCACCAGCTACGCGCAAGAGATCTTTAAGAAGACATACACGTCCCATCCTGTCAATAAATATATCGGGTATTTGGCTAAAACTCACCAGCAAAAGAGTGAAGGTCCTCTTGTCCACGTCCGGCAAGACGATCTCACAGTCTTCGTGCTGAAGCAACAACTCGCGCAGGAACGGAGACATCGCGGCCAAGATCAGCCTGAAAGGTAGGAAACCATGCAAATGTTGTTCGACACCAAAGACCAAACTTAACACCTGTGCAGGTGAAACGTTCCCTCGTCACAAGAGACGTCGAGGTCGGGGTCCTGCAGCACTTGGGCTCTCACTGTCTCCAACAGAAACGACGGGTGTGACCCTGCGGACCCGGATGATCCCGGGGAGACCCAGCGAACCGGAATCATGGTCACGAGATAGAGAGAAGGGGGGGGGAGGAAAAAGGGCCTTTCCAGTCAAACCCTGATCAATCGGGAAGAGCCACCTTAAGGACACGTCTAGACTAGCGAAATCCGTCACACTCATGGGATGTGATGACGACGAGAGTCAACAAGAAAGGGCACGAAGTCTAGCTCACGGACACGTTGGACATAAATATGAAAGTGCAAGTCCGACTTAAGGGTTATCGTGTCACTTTCTTCTCGGTCTTACCAGTTTTGGCCACGAGGCTGTGACGAGACTCGCGAACTGAACAACCTCACTGCTTGCGGAAAGGGTTCTGCTTGTCCCGTCATGAACAGGAAGCCCGCTGAGTCGGAAGCCGCCGTCCCCGCCGAAGGGAACGATGTCGAAGACGCGGCCGTGGCTGCGGCCTCCATGAACGTGGAGCAGCCGCAGTCGCAGCAACAGCCGCTGCGGATCCAGAGATTCTCGTCGATCTGTGGTTACGGCGAGAAAAGTTTCGTGATATCTGACCACAGCATTTCAGAGGAGTCCTCGGCCGATCTCAGGTGAGTAGTGCGTGACTGCAACTTTCCACCTTTCTTCTCCAGTCTTTCCCGACAAGCTGAGGAGATCCAGTACTTAGGTCGTTGGTTCACGGTTCCCCGGCTGCCCGAGCCGGCCGTCTCCGAATCTGCCCCTTCCCGTTCTTCTACCGGAAGCATGTGGGACAGCTTCAGGGACAACGGCAGCATGAACGCGCAGGTGAGTCAGTTCCCTCTCAGCGGCATGTTTACCCTTTAATAAACTGCAAGGGATACTAGGACTGAGACCTTCCAGTGTTGGACATCCGGCCTGACAGCAAGGTCGACCAGGGCAAGGCAGACAATCCATACAATGATACTTAATAAGTTGACATTTTGGACTTAACCAAAGATTGCCAAGTGACTGGCTCTTGAATGCGTCATCCTTCACACAACCAGGCTGCATGAGTGTTGCCAATCTCTTCCAGGATGACGATGATCTCCCGTCAAAGGTGGTGGTCCCTGCGGGAGTCGACCTGGGCAAATGGCTGCTGGATCATCGGCGACGTCGGGCTCCTCCACGGTCGTCTCCAAGTTCTCCTCCAGAAGCTCTTTCAAGGTCTGGCCTTGGGTATTAAGTTGTTTCAGTTTAGTTGATGCAGTGTTAGCGATGTTGCACTGGTCGTTTCTAAGGAAGCTTTGCAAGGTCAACTTGATGACGATCAAGTATGATAGTGATTTCATTTCCGACAGAATTTGTCTGAAGAATAAAGAGTGTTGAAGAAGAGTTACATAATATTTATTGCTTAGTTAGATGAAATATGGTGACAAATTTGTGCTCCATCTTGGTGGAGATCCCCTCCAACTTGGGGTTGCCCGAGAACATCATGGAGAAGCCTCTACGGGCAATTAAGTGGTTAATAATCTGTAACAAAAAGAAGCGAACTTTCCCCTATGTTTGTTTGGCAAAATTCTCCTTGTCCTCGCCTGCATGTGACAAGATCCAGCACTCATGAGGATCCGCCGATCCACAACTTCAGCCCCCGGGAATTTGCTGCAGATCTCCAGCAATAAATCCTGTAGAAATCGCCCGTTACATTCCGCCTAAAGATGGTCGAGACCAGCTTCGTTCTCTGACCTTGTCGCTGATCCCGGATATGCTGATCCCCACCACTTGGTAGCCCCGGATTCCGCCCGGAGATCGGCGCTGCTCGCAAGTCACCTGCACGTACTGCATTTGGAAGCGAGTCTCGTGCAAATGACATCTGTCTGCCCACAGAAGGAAGAACCGTGATAACACACGTTTAAAGGCACGTTTATGAAAGTCAACTGCAACTTTGTCTTGGGGGAGATCGTTTATTTTGCTGAACACGACAACACAGGACTAACAGTTTCCTTATTGCCAAGAAAGATCCAACGTTCTTCGACCCCTAGAGTTTTCCAACCAAAGGATTATTTAGCAAAAAACAATTGGCAAATATCATGCTTAAAATGAATATCTCGAGAAATAAATCAAGGACTAGGGTAAAAATGCCCTCGTTGCATCATAGTTCTATCAAAAGTCGGTCTGACAACATAGATAAGCCGGAACAGAATAATTTATCATGTACATATGACCGATAGTACTAACTTGGTGGTAGTAAAAATTACTGGTTGATACTGCCGTACATTATGTACCATAAAGTGGAATTCTTTACTAGTAGTAGCCGTGTGATGTTTAGTCGAAGAACTGCAGAGATTGAAAAGCTTTCTTAGGAGTTGTAACTTTTTTTTTTTAACTTTAACACTCATAAACACACAAAAAGTCTCCTCCTACTGTTGGGAGCTTCTCTACCGAGGAATATGTTTTTCCCGTATTAAGGTTATCTATGGAAGAAGAATGCAACAAGTACAGGGTTCAGGAAGGCAGAGACCAAAGAAGCAATGATCGCCCAAAATGTTTGCCACACAAAAAGGGGGGGTTACTTTGGCTCCTGCATACCTGGGTCTTGCACAGTGTACAGAAAACACTTCAAACAGTACATACAAGTGGAGAAATGTCAACAAGCTACACATGAGGAGAATTGACGCATCGAGACTGTTTTCGGGGGGAGAACCACGTGTGATAACAAGAATAATGCTGAACCTTTTTTGCGTACACATTGACTTGATGGCGAAACTTCAATGCTGAGAGGGGAAACGTGTTGATGTTGGGGAAAATTCCCCCACCTGAAAATCCTCAAGGCGTCCATTCAGATTTTAGACACTTTGACATAGCTTAAACTCTCCCACATTCATAATAATATGCATTCAACAATGTCCTGACTTTTTTGCAAACAAATGCTTACTATTTACAACAATTATCGGAGCGATAATTGGACTTGCAGATCTTCTTTCTTCTCAGTATTGCAGCTGCTGCTGGTAATTCATGCCTACAGAGAGAGACAAACACAGAAAGTCATGTCAGGCAGTCATTGGGGTAGCTTTCGGTCCTACTTTACAAGATCTGTACAGCCAACTTTCATGCCTGTGAGAGTACAGGGCCCAACAGGGGAGTCCGGAGTGCACTTCCAAGGGGTTGATCTCGGAAATCTTTCAAGACAGTCTTTGTTGCAAACATTTCAGTGTCAACTCTGTCGAGAGGACAAAAAAAAAATAATCTTCAAGAAGGACGCCATCGGCCACCTGCTTTGCGCAGGCCCGAGGCCCAATACTTTGATGTTCACCAGAAAGTGCAACGTCCGGGCCCTCTTCCAAGACTGTCTTAGCTCTCCGGATTCCTCTGTTCGGCCCTGTTATTTAAGAATAGCCTTTTCCCCGTCCTTGGGAGGGCTCAATACTGCTAAGGGCCCCTACCTGGTGAGATCAGAACCTCTCGTGTTCCATACCTGAATTGTATTTTAGTGTGTGTGAAAAAAAAATGAACTTTTCCCCAAATTTTCAGTCTCCATCAGGCTTACCAGTCTGCCCTCCGCTGAAGGGTGGGTCCGAGTACCGAGGCCCACTTTCCTCGTCATCTCCGTAATCTCCCTGGTGGCCGAAGCCTTCGTCGTCTGCACCGAGGCCCTGGCTGAAGGCGGCGTCTGCGCCGGCCTGGAAACGCTGGTACGCCAAATACGCCGCGCCACCCTGTAAAGCAAAAGAATGAACAGTTTCCTTTAAATGTAAACACTGCGTCCTCTCATGTGTATAGCCTATGAAGCTGTAGAGGCCGTCGTCGGCCTCAGCGGCCTTTTTCCGCCACACTGCACCGAGGCAACATGTTTCTCCGTGACCATCACGGTCACAGTGAAGGCATCACCAACCTCTGTGACGCCACCACTTTTATTTACCAAATGCTTCATGCTCCTTCTTCACTGACGCAAGCGCTGCTTCACATTCGCCAGCTGTCGACGACGCCGCGGATGGGGACGGCAGAGACGTACGTCGAGGCTTCATCGACGTCATCGTCCACTTTGACACTGCTACTTATCTTTGCAAAATTATCCAAGGTATAATTGGGCGTGGCTTGACTACACCATGAGCAAACAAATACGCAACTTCTGCCTTATCGAGATGGTCCGGAGGAGCACAGGGACACGCCCTGCTTGACCTCTATCATTACCGACAGGTTGAAGAAGTAGCAATTGCCCCTGAGAGATCGAGAGGTTCAGCATGGATCTGGAAAATCCAGGACCGCTTCTTGATCTTCTGCTCAAGATCGACCCTTCGGTCTTCTACTCAATCACCAGGTAAATTGCAGCGTCGAGTCCTGCAGAATCCAGTACCCCACTTGACCACCCCGACTGCTGGTAGGTTGCTCACCTTCGTGGTCGACTTCTTGGATTCCATGTTCCTGGAGCCACTGTTCGGTGCCAGCCTAGCTAAAGGTACGTTCAGACAACCAGCTTCACTTGTTGGGTCACCCAGTGAGGGCAAAGTCACTACACAGAGGTGGCTTCATGAGTTGACTCCAGGATTGAAGAAATTCTTGGCTAAAGTCATCACTACCTAAGATGAGATACGTTTTGAGTTGTTCAACAGCTGCTAGTCTGTTGCTAAAAACCTGCATGAGATACTAACCCCAGAGCGGATTTTTTCAGTGCCTGTGAACTAAGAGTATTCTCTTCGATTAGAGATGTATCAAGCCTTGGCCCAGCTTGGCTCACTGTCTGAGATCTAAAACTGCAGGACCGACTCAAAACCTTTGTTGCATCTCTATAAGTCTTTGAATCTCAGCTGGGAGTTGCACTCACAAAATTGCCACATGTTTTTCGGGGAAAATCCAATAATAACGTTTTTCACCACTAATGCCTGATTTATGTGAAAAAATATAATGCCCTTGTCCAGTCATAATTCATGTGTTTAAAACACTTTTGAAGAACACTCAGTTACCTGAACAGCGCAAAGTTCGTATAAATAAAGTTTGGAATCTCTACTTTTACCTCAATTTGTCGTAGCCTCAATTGCCTGAATGGACTAGTAAAATGAGCTGAGTTTCAGGTTCCAGCTCAACCTCAAACAGTCATTGCGAAAGTGCTCCCTCTGTTCTGAAATAAGTATCCGATTTGATGCTTTGGTTGGATTATTGCACTAGACGTAGATGATTAAAATCTTCATGGCTGAGATTAATCTACGTTGTTGACCTTTTTCTCTGTTTTTTGGGGGGAAACTCATGTCAATCCTAACCTGAACATAAACAAAAATTAAGTTCCTCATTTCTGACTCCTGGAAGGAATCACTTACTATGATCAGAACACGGAGTTGTGGACCCTGAAAATTTACCAGGATGTCCATCTGATAGCATGAAGTCAAATCTCACTGATGATGCTCATGATCAGCAAGCAAAAGCAATCCCATCCGGGCCAACTACCCAAATGTTTCACTTGCAATGAAGAAACAGTGACAATTGCAAGAGAGAAACTAAAAAAAGGGATTGAAACACTGATGAAAGGCCATTTCTACACAGTCAACATATCGGACACTTATTTCGGAACAGAGGGAATAGTTTCTTGCCAGCATACGACTATGGTATAGAGCCTTCTACTTGCTCCCCATGTCGTCCTTGATGAAATTGAACAAGTTGCGTTGTTGTGAGAGGCTCTTCAAGACGTGCATCAAAATGGTCACTAAACATGGCGCACTCTGTATTACAACCGTTGTCTGTTCAGGCAGTCAAGGTGAGAGGCGCGCCGCAGCGGCGGACGGTCGCACAGCCCAGCTCAGTCGCGTCTACTTCCGCGGCGCTTTCTCCATCGTCCAAAATCACAAGCCCAAGAACTTCTTCAGGGTGCACGAGGCCTACGTGAGGCCCGAGTACGTCTTGGAACACGACAACATCACCCTGCACGGAATCACTGAAAACGAGGTGGGCGAGAAGTGAATACTCGTCTAGAGGGTGGGGACGAATTTCCATACGAATTCTTCTAGGTGTTCTTCTGCGTGTCCAACCCGTCCAAGAATGTCTACGAGATAGGCTTCGCCCCATTTTTGTTTATCGTGCAATTCATAGAGGCGCAGAAGATGCTGGTCATGAGTCACGAGGATCTGCATAAGTTGGGCGACCAATTGGGTGACCCCAACCACGCCAAGGTCACCTTGCTCGGCATGACCGCCAGGTGCGGGTCCACTCTCGTTGGTCAGATGCTTGCCAGGATTCCAAAGGTGAAGAACTGGACCAGACAAATAAGTGGTCAACTAATTCCTGCATGCGTGGGCAATGGACCCAAAGCAAGGGGGAGCCTTGAACAGCCCAATTTTAAGTAGGCAATGAAGTGATCACTGATCAACATCTAGGCGATTCGATCCATGAGGCATCAACCCAAAACACCTCGTGTTCATTGCAGGTGCGTGTGATGTCCGAGCCTTGGGCGTTTACCCACCTCAACGGACTCTACTGCCAAGGGCTGTTGTCCTCGGAGGCCGAGTACCATCGCTTGTTGAGGTCGGCACTAAGGGTACAGTGCAAACCGGAGAAGGACACGGAGATCACGCACATCCTCTTGAAGATGAACAACTGGGCAACCGGGCAGTTCCCCATTCTAAAGAGGTTCTTCCCGGACGTAACCCAGATGTTCATCACCAGGCATTTAAGGCCCTCACTCCTTTCCTACGTCAAAGTCATGCAAGTCTTGCCTCGGTAAGGCCTCTCTTTGAGAAACCATACCCCTTTTGGGTAAGAATGAAAATTTCTCCCCCATCCCCAACTTAAAACAGCTGTCCAAATTTAATCGGACCACTTTCACACCAATTTCTCAAACTGAGTCAAAAAAAATCGTCAGCCTTCGTTCCTTCTCAGGTTGTTCACGACGTACACGAACATGGCGCGCAAGTTCTTCTTTGACCATGCCGCTTTCCCCTACGATGACGAGTTCTGGTGCCAAATGGCTAGGAGCCATCGCGACTTGAGGAAGACGGAAAAGGAAACCTACGAAGAAAATCTGGCCTTTGGGTACGCAGGCTCCATCGCGGTCTATCTGCGCAACAAGAGCGACTTCGCCAAGGCTATCATCTTCGAAGATCTTAAGGCCGATCCTGAAAAGGAGGCAGCAGACATCCTGGAGATCATGGGCCTGGACAGAGCGATGGCCTCGGAGGCCATCAAGGCCCTGGGTCAGGATTCGCAAAGGGGCATCTTTGGGAAGCTGGGCACGGCCTCTGTGAAGGTCACAGACCATAAGTGGGCAAAGGTGGACAAGAAATTGGAGGAGTGCAGGGTGCCCATAAGAGTGGGGATGAGCATACATGATCTCAGGAAGTTGGTTTACTGAGGAAAGTCTCTCATACTAGAGATTTGATTCAGCGGGGTTAAAAAAGACAGCAGATATTTTCTCATGTATCTTTGCACAAAATGACTCTTTTCGCAGATTACGTGGCAGTAAAACACTTCTGCTTCATTTTTCTAATTTTTTTATGTTTAAATGAAACATCTTTATCCAACTACGTCCAGTGGGCAAGGGAAAACCTCACCTGTTAACGCAGTTGCCCTTTCTTAGTAGTTTTTGCAATCGTTTTGCCATATCGTTACGAAAAGTAATACAAGTGTGACATATTTTACCCTCCCTTCTATTTTCACCTTGACCTGTCTGTACTGATAACTCTCCAGCCACCAACACCTTGGACTGAGATAAGCATTGCTGAGGAACGCTTAAAGGCTCATTGAAAGTCAGTCACGCCCCACCTCCGAGAGGTGCCGGCTCAACCCACAAAGCTTCCACCATAAGTTGCGTAAAGCAGTTCAGTTTTTTGGGTAGATCCCATTCTTAACTCCCCCCCCCCATGACCCTTGGAGCCAATTTGGGCCCCAAATCGGTCCGGGGATCTCGCCAGGGATGCGGAAAGCACAGACGGACAAAAACGCCCGAATTTTTTTTTTACTCACCCAAGAAAAGATGGAGAAGAAAGCGAAGAAGATCGCGCCGATGACGTTGGCGCTCGCATACGCGTACTTTTCCGGCGTCTTCGACCACGCGATGCACATGACGAGGAAGGCGATTGCGTAGAAGGCGGCCCAGAGGGCAGAGAAACCCATGTCGCCGATGACGTAGTGCTTGCGGGTCTTGATGGAGGACATCTGCTCGAAATACCACTCGCCTACGAGAAAGCCGAGGGCAGCGATGAAAGCCATCACTCCCACGAAGGTGGCGAAGTGGCACGTGGCAGAGCTGTTGTTGAGCACGCATATCTCCTTGCCCAGAGAATGGTCGTGGCTCCAGCCCTGGGAAGAGATGCTCCCGAACACGATGATGCCAAACAGCTGGAAAGGGACACAGTTACTAGAGGTGAACAACATTGCCCTGACTTTATACACGGTCAGAGATGTGTACTGAAGGAGCGTCTTATCTGCTAAATGTCGAGTCAGTGCAGTTTTTCTGCTTTGCTGAAGTTTTAATTCATTTTCAAATAAAAACCTTTGCTCAATCATTCATAACAGTCTTAGTGAACATACTTAAGAACGTACAACTTCCTACTGCTACCGAGCGTTCTATTTAGCACGAAGAGGTTTTCCACGTCCTTTCAGCGGCTGAAATACTTCTGAGGGCCTTTCGCAATAGGCCCACATAAAACTCGCCTGCGAGGCCTGGAACAATAAGAATTTTTCATGCTACTCTTGAGTCCTTGGGCCTCGACTGAAAGAACGAGAAGTCTCCGTCGGACATGTGGAGAAAAATCACTTTTTCCTCACTGCCTTTCGGAACCAGAGAGCCGGGTCTGAGTAGGAACCCGATTCCTTTTATGTTCGTATATGTGTGTGTGTGTGCGGGGGGGATCGGGGAGAGCGGAGCAGCTTGACCCAGCTGTCATGCCAAGCTGTCACTTCTTAAGATCCAGCTTTGGCAATTTTTAGGCAAAATGTATCGACGGAGAAATAGCCTGTTCTCCTCATCCTGGTCAACGTCTTTGGCCCCCTTTGTGCGGGCGCGTGCCCGTGTCATATGATGTGTTCAGCTGTTCTTTCTACTCACCAGGGCGCTGAGCCTGATCATGACGACGGGCTTCTTGAGGAAGTTGAGCGGGTCCTGGGCGGCGCCGGCCTTCCCGCCGCCGAAGGCACCGCTGCCGCCACCCGCATACCCCCCGGGATCCATCCCGACGAACCCCCCTCCTCCGGCCCCCTCTCTCCTCGAGACTTCGACCTCCTCAGCCTCCTCCACCAGAGCCTCCCTCAGCCGATCAATAACAGCTTAGGAGAAAGCAGCAGGGCCTACAATATGAGCCGAGAAGAAAGGAAAAGTTTTCATTTTCTTAGAAACAGATGACACCTCAGTCAGTCTGATTCAAGTCCTGTCCTGGCCGCAAGTACCAAAGTTCTCAGGCCTGTGCATACATTAATATAATGTCATAATAGGACCGGTCACCTTATGACCAGCAGTGACAGTCGCGTGCTTTTTGCACAGCTTGACATGCCAATACAGTATTAACAAAGGACTCCACCCAACTGGGACAATGCTCGAGTAACACATTTCGAATAACAACTGAAAAGAGTCGAACTGAATCGAGAAAGGAAATTCTTAAACTGAGCTAATCCCGAGCTGAGATAGCTACTTAAGCGTTTTGGTGGAGGAAATTGACCACACGTCTTGTCCTATCTTATCTTGTCCTGTCCTATCTTGTCCCATCTCGTCCTGTCCTGTCAGTCATTCCCAAAATGTTGGATCACCGAGGAAAAATGTGTTATGGCTGCGCACTGTTATGGCTCACACGAGGTTCCCTCTGTTGCCCTCTGTCGCCGCCAGAGCTTTCACTTTTGTAGGCCCCTTCTTCAAGTTGCTTCTTGGAGGAGTTTTGACCCAGAATCCGGATCCGAGCCTGATGATTTCGCACGACTTTGCAGCGTTCAGTGTTGTTTATGTTTTCGCTTGAAAACCGCTGCTCACGTTGGCTTCTCTTAGGTTGCTTTGTGACAGCGTGACCGAGAACAGACCCAGGTGGCGGCAACAGAAAAGGTTGAGAGATCGTTCACTCTGAAGGTTCCGCTATGACCTGTTTGCTGTCATAGACTGCTGACGTCGGTCTTTTCGCTTCTGTTCTATGTGTCTCGCAAGCTGTCTCTTCACCGTTCCACTTAGGTGTCTATGAGCTGTTCTGCCCCGATAGAACAAAACACACAGTTAAAAAAAAGGAAAACACATCAAAGACGGGTCACATTTTCACATACTTTAAATAACTCTTAATGCAGACATCATTACACACCTGTTTTTCGGTCTCAAATACAGTTATACTCGGTTTTTCGCTCTTCTGCACAATTCTTCCTTACCATGAATATCCTGACCCACTTTTACCAGTAGGGTGATTTTGTGTACTCAGCAATATTTTTTGGAAGAAGATTTCATTAAATTTTTGGCGATCCGTTCATTGTGCGATGTTGCGCATGCGCAAGGCCAACCTGGCCTTGTCGCTCTTGCTCGGAGTGGCCATGGTCTTCCTGCTCTACTTCATCATCGACGGGGACCTCGACGATCACGACAACACGCTGCAAAAGGTCCGACAGCATTGGACAAAGCTTTAACCTTTTTTGACTAAACACATTCATTTTAGTTGGAGCTTGACTCCCTGGAGTCCAAGCTGCAGTCTCTGGAGAACGACCTCCTGCTCAACCAGAAGACGATCGACCAGATCAAGGACACCGTGCAGGAGATCAAGAAGGAGCAGGTTAAAATGTCTATTTTTCCCCCATTTCCTTCGACCTCACCCCTCAAAGTTCAATTCAGGCCACGATAAAAGAGGAGTCACGTCACAACCTGCGCCCGGGCGGCGGGAAGAACTCCGTCAACAAGACGTTCGCCTCGGTGGCCAAGCAGGACTTGGCCTTCGCTCAGACGTCTCCAAGCAGATGTCAAATCAGGTGAGACCAAAGAGACTAACACAAGAACCTTCCCCAAGAAGCCTCGAGTTTCAACGAATTGCAATCCCTGAATCCAAATGCTGGTAGGATTCGGTAGCATCACTACACGAGTCACAAAAAGTGGAGGGATAAGAAATGTGATCTAATATTTCGTAAGGATGTCTGACGTGTACGACACCATCCCGTTCGACAATCCTAACGGCGGCGCGTGGAAGCAGGGATGGGACGTCCAGTACGACGAGAAGGAAGTCGTCGACAACAAGCAGAACAAGCTCAAGGTCTTCGTCGTCCCCCACTCTCACTGTGATCCAGGTACGGCGTCATTCACCAGAATGAAGAGAAATAGGTCTTAGTTCATCTGAGGCCGTTTCGAGGCCGCTCGAGGAGTGACTTTTGAGGCCATAACGTCAATTTCCGGCGGCCTCAGTTCGTAACTATTTTCCCGCTTCAGGCTGGATCAAGACCTATGAGATGTACTACAACGATGAAGTGCGCCACATCCTGACCAACATGGTCTATTTCTTGAGCGAGAACCCAAAGAGGAAGTTCGTGTACGCAGAAGTCAGCTTTTTTGCTCTCTGGTGGAATGAGCAAGAGTTGGAGGTCAGACAGAAAGTAAGTAGACAAAGAGGTTGTCCAGGCAGTTCACGTAAGTGACATCCTCACGTCCATTACCTGCGCAGGTGCTCAACTTGCTGGAGAATGGACAGTTTGAGATTGTGGGCGGCGGGTGGGTGATGAACGACGAGGCCAACAGCCACTACTTTGCCATCCTGGAACAAATGATCACCGGACACGAGTGGCTGAAGCTCAACCTCAACGGATACAAGCCCAAGTACGTACTGG
>JAAUXU010154628.1_pt1 | contig 36868 bp, 37 predicted proteins | sample 7278151 | NCBI WGS metagenome assembly JAAUXU01 (sample SAMN14350113, study PRJNA611818) | marine sediment metagenome | isolation source: surface marine sediment (1.8m) | place: French Polynesia: Moorea | collected 2018-08 | reverse complement strand
GTGTATTTCAGTTGTTTTGTTTGTCTTGAAACTGGTGGAACATCAACCCCATGATTCCCAAAACTGTGCGTTAAATTACAAATTAACGATGCATAATGTGTACTATATGGACCCTCTTTGGACTTGACAGCACTTGGGTCATTTTATATCCCGAGGGCTACGCCCTCGGGATATAAAAACTCTCGTGCAGTTAAGTCCAACTCAGGTCCATGCAGTACTACAATATGCGTCATTAGTATACAGTTATTATCTCCCTAACCATTTTCGTACACAGTTGTAGTGAAAGCTCAGCATTGACGTGGTCACTCGTTAACTTTAGGTTAGCTAAGCGAGCCTCTTCGACCCAGTCAGAGTTTGAGCAAGCCGATGAGGGCACACGCAGGATTCTGGTCGCACATTCTATGGGTGAGGACGGCGCACATTGCGCCAACGAATTTGGATCAAGTTGCAAGAAAGAAACTTGAGGAATGTTAAGAGATCTGTTGCTTTTCAAAAGTGCATAAAAATAAGTTATATATTGCCATTGTCTCGAATTCTACACTGTGTTCTATGGATGAAATTGTCGCCATTTGCGCAGAATAAACGTGTTAATGTTATTTCTGCTCGCCCGTTCAGTTATGATTCAATCATTGTTCGATCATATTCCACTAGCGCACCAGCTTTCTCGATTCCGGGCACCATATTTCACGTCTCAACGAATTTTCCGTATACCCAATCCCTCTCAGTGGATTTTTCCCCATAACCTTGCCTCTGATGTCTGTCCTGAGCAGAAGCAAACCTACACGCAGCAAATGGCTGAGGACCTGGTAATACTGTAGTATTGACAAACGGTGATCCTGCCACGAGCAAGTCAGGCTCCACACATACGTGCACTGCTCCTTCTTTCATCAACGCCAAGATGCACCATGTGGCCGTTCATGTCAGCGTCCACACATCCTGGAGACATGTGGTTCACTGCTTCGTCGGCATCCTCTTAATGAAACATTTCCTGCTTGATGCGCAAGAGAGCGCCCACTCTAAGCTTGGATGCGACACAGGTTGTTGCTCTGCTTGGCCAACCTTTCTCCACGCTTGTCTTGGCAGACTCCATGAAGTCCTCACCATATCATCCGACACTCTGGTTGTCACTTCATCACTTGCCCAGCGCTCGCTCCTTGTGTTTGACCATATGACTCAGCTAACCGTATAAGCTGCCAATTCAAGAGTCGACTCTAGCATCAGGACTCAGAAGAGAGATGTCACCGACAAAGTAATTGGTCTTGTCGGTGACCTTGGCTTGCATGGTTGTGGTAAAACGCTGTAGCTGCGTTATTGACAAGCACATCGATGCCCTGCAACAGACAGAAGCTCAGTTACAAGATGCTTTTTACCAAGCTTCTAAACCGCACCACTTGATGTAAACCAGGTTTTGAGTGCGATTTTTCATTTGGAAGGGCACTCAAGACTTTTGCGAATGCAAATTTTGCCGAAATCGTGAAAGGGAGCGTGTGTTTTCCTTTCCGCGATGAAGAGTGCATCAATCACAGTTGGCGATTTGATGACTGCGCCCCTTGAGCAAGTGCAGATTTTTGCACTTGTGCCTCTTCCGTCCAATTGGCGTCTGTGTGCGGGTGAACATTTCAGTTAGACGGAGGAGCTTCTTTGATGTCTTACGCACAAGTAAAGCTCAGACTAGCGATCGTGTGGATTTTCAATGAGGCGCGTTGTTCGGGCCTCAGCTTCCAAAAGTTCTTTTTTAGGCCAACCGCTAGATGACAGAAAAGGAGCCTATGAGAAAGCTTCAGTCATCTAGCGTGCGTGCTCTAGCAGCTGATCGGCCGCTGGTATCTGGAAGTGCCCAAGCAATTAAGTTAAAAGTAGCCGGAAATTGATATAAAAGCGCCCAGTCTTTATCCAAAGTACTAGTGAAATGTGCTTCTTGTACCCAATTGTGGTCATGACGTCCTCCACTGACGACGTCCTCCTGCCAGAGATCGATAAACAAACAAGAGCAGTAAAGCCGAGGTCGGGAGGAACGACTTGAAGCCGTCCTCCTATTCCTCCCTCGCCATGTCGCTCCTGAGGGCCCCACTGGTCCTAGGAAGAAGCTCCTTTTGTCGCGCAATTCTGGCGCAGGATGTCGGTAACATCCGAGCTCGGGACTTCTTGGTCGTCAGCAGGAGAGGACATGACGTTTGGGTACGATTCTTCGGTCGGAAGAAGCCCATCTACAGGTTCGGTCACGCCCCGATACCTTTTGCCCACCCGCGTGTCAGAGTGAGTATGGAGTCGACGAAGGTGGTCGAGTGATGACAAAGTTCCCCATTTATTTATCTAGACGATCCTTCGGATCTTCATTTTGCCTCTACCGTTTCTGTTTCTCGTCGACTGGGCATACGTGTACAAGAAGCACGGGATCTGGATTCCTGGGCTCACTCCACTAAGCATGACCCATGTCAGTAAAAAGTGCTCATTGTAGGAAATATTCAAGTGCATACACAAGTATATGTGCTTTCTGTCTAGGGGAGCGCCAGAAGGACTCTCAACGATGAGTTGCAGTCGGAACGCTTTCTTTTGTCTACAGAGACGCATCTGAACGAGAAAGCAGAGGACATACACAAGTAACATACATGTTTAAGCAAAGGATGCGCTTGCATATGTATGGCAAGCAAGTTGCAGCCTTCTGCAACAGAACATAGCATCTGTGGCTCGAGTGAATTCAACTTTCAACGGAGGTGTCACTTAAAAACATCACTTTTTCCCCTCCATAGATTTATGATCAGGGAGACCGAGAGGAGGCTGAAGGAGAGAAGTGATGAAGAAGAGGCGGACCGAACCTTCGTGGAACGCATGAAAGAGATGCTAAAGGCGAGATGAACAGCTGCTAAGTATTTAAGAGTTGCTTTCGTTAACCATTTATCAAACTTTCACAGGTAAAGGCCAAAGAAGCAGAGGAGAGTCATGATCTAGAGGCTTTGGAAGATTTGTCGGAGGATGAGGATGGAGGCCATTCTTCCAAGGGCAAAAAAGGCATCGGCTTTAGGAATCGCAAGATCATCCAATATGAGAACCGCATCAGGCAATACTCCACACCGGACAAAATATTCAGATACTTTGCCACCTTCAAGGTCACTGACGACAGAGGTGAGCAGGAAATCAAAACACACAGCAATACTGGGATACTATCTATGTACCGTATGGTGGAGTTGCATTGTACCATTTTACTTCTAGGGCACAGCGAGGTGATGATGACTCCAGAAGACTTCCTTCGGTCTATCACGCCTGGGATCCAGCAGCCAGAGCACCTCGGGTTGGATCAGTTCACCACAATAGGGGCCGAGGAACTAAGAAACATCTCGCCACAATTAGGAGTGGATGAAGATTCGATCTTTCATCACTTAGGAGCTGGTGAATTAGCCTGATATATCTGTAGCAACTTAAGGATGATCTACATTTTCATTTTTAGGAGGTCTTATATCCTTCTCCGACTATATATTCCTTCTTACTGTATTGAGCACTTCTCGTCGGCACTTCGAGATTGCCTTTAAAATGTTCGACCTCAACGGCGATGGAAACGTTGATGCCAAGGAGTTTGAAGTTGTCACCAATCTTATGAGAACTCAGTCCAGCACAGGCTCAAGGCACAGGTAAGCGGAAAATGCCAAAGTGTCTTAAATGCTGTCAGAAAGGGAAATGCAACCTCGAATGACAGGGACCACCAGAACACGGGATCCACCTTCAAAGGCATCAACTCTGCCCTCATCAACTACTTCTTCGGGGAGTCCCGGGAAGGGATTCTTACTGTCGACAAATTCTTGGAGTTTCAGCGCGCGCTTCAGAACGAAATCCTCGCATTGGAGTTCAAGCGCAAGACGTCCGATTCCTCGCTCCATCAAGACCGGATCTCCGAGAAGGACTTTGCAGAGCTGTTAATCGCGTACGCTGGGTTTCCGCCGAAAAAGCGAGCGCGGATGCTGAAGAGAGTGCGGAAGGAATTTGGAGGATCATCCAAGAATGAGGAACTGACAGGAGTCTCACTAGGGGATTATCTCAACTTCTACCAGGTGAGTTTGGTGCTTGATTTCACGCCATATAGTGGCAATTAAGATCCCTTGAGGCACAGGCAAACTTCTGCGGCTCTCATTCAAGGGAGGCTCTTATTTAAGGTGGCCCGTAACTGAGACTGAACTGCATTCGGACGTGTCAAACAAATTGCGCGATTGCTTCTTCGACAGGTCTTGTACAGCATCAACGATATCGATACGGCGCTGACGTTTTACCACATGGCTGGAGCGCCCATCGAGCGTTCCACCATGCGCCACGTGGCTAAGACTGTGGCTGGGGTCGACCTCTCGCCCCACGTGGTCGACGTAGTCTTCGTACTTTTTGACGAAAACGAAGACGGAAAGCTCAGCAACAGAGAGTTCGTCTCAGTCATGAAGCAGCGGGCAATGCGCGGACTGGAGAAACCTAAGGACACTGGGGTGGGTAAGGTATTAGCGGCGCTGGCCAAGTGCGCTTCTGATACCCGACCCACAGTCTTAGGCGGGTTGAGGAAAACCGAGTAATGCAAAAAATGACATAAGTTGGATATTAGATTGTTACTCTCAAAACTTTGTATCACAATTTATCCTGTTCCGAGTACGTACTGAAGACAATAAAGTTGTCCTCCTGCTATGTGGGCTATTATTATAAGATTACCGTAGAAAAAGGTAAGTAAAATTTCTGTGATGATCACGTGGCCATTGGCCTACTCCCTTTCTTGTTGCAAAGACCACAGATGTTTGCCTCACCCAAACAGTCAAGATGGAACACGTGACGACAGCGAAAAACCACCAAGTCCTGTTCTCTGTGACCTAGGACGATGCAATTGCAGACTTCGCATCTTGCATCTAGTTGCACAGCCAATCCTCTGTTCTGAGTCCTGATCTGACGTTGAAGCAAACTGTAGCAGTCAGAAACAAGGATGCGCTTGCAGCCCTCTTTCAGGGATACTTGAAGCCTGGAGAGTTAATGCATAATACTTAGGTATCGATTGACCGTTGTATTCACGTTTCTGATTGAACGAATACTTACTTGTAGTCCAGCATGATTTGCACCAGCGAGTCTCGCAGTCCAGGAATCTCCTGCCCATTTTCGATTTTGGAGATCAAATTCCTGGCAGGATAGAAACAATTTGCCTTTTGCCTCGAGGTGACCTTTAGTCTATGAGACTTATACCTGGGATCAATATGAGCTCCCACATTGTGCAACAGGACATTGACAAAGTACGGCTTGTCCAGACTTTGTTCGATGAGATCCTGCCAGAGTTCAGCATCGTCGTGTTCCCGGCAAAATTCCACGGCCTTGTGGATATCTAGGAGGCTGTCCGTTATCAGTGCCAGAGCCTCTCGTGTTGATCCCATGCGGGCGAGGACAAACACCTACATTATAACATGCGACAATGGAGTTCATTCTGTAACAATTTCTAATGACTTGATACTGCACTGCACCTGTTCTTCAATGTAATGTCGTTCTTTACAAATCTCCAAAGCCTCACGTATAGGGTAGTGATCGGAGGATCTGCAAGGGTTGTAATTACGGGTTGCTGTCATATTTTTCCATTAGGTTTTCAACAACTCGTCCTCACCGAAGGAAAGGCAGCAACTTTGGTTTGTTGTAGTCTGCGTACAGCGCGACAAGATGACCATGGAACTTTTTACTCTCTTCGTAGTGATGGCTTCTGAGAGCATCCAGATACAAGAAGAGCTCCTTGCCACTTAGTCTGTCGACCACCAATTCCGGAGGCAGCTCAGATGTGTGCTCCATGAACAGCATGATTGCGTTCTCCTGATCTAAGTGAACTAACTCGGTGATCTTTTCCCTGACAGCATCAAATAGCCTGTGCTGGCGGATCAGCCCAAAGACATCGTCACCGTGGCCAAGTTTGAGAAGGATGGCAAGTGCTTTGTCGTACTTTTCCTTCAAAAGAAATGGGATGCTTGTTCAACGCTGTGTACAAGTAAGTAAAGGTTCATTTACCTGGTAAGAGAACAAGGTGGCCAAGGCTCTCTGCATGTCTTCATCGTCCGGATTAATAAGCAGCTCCTCCACAAGAGGCTTGACCACAGCCGAGACGTTATATAGAGCGGGCGACCATTCGCGCACAGTGTGCAAAAATAAAGATGAGTCTGTCTTGAGCAGTTCGAACAGCGTCATCTCGTAGATCTGAAGATTAAAGTAACGAAGCAATATTCGTCAATACTGCGGATTTTATCAGGTTATGCATGTACTTGGAAGCAACTTTGCTTTCTGGTGCACAATAGCGTATGTGCTGAAAACTCTTTCTAACGCTAAATTACCTGCGGCTCCAGCTGGATCTCAATTCGAGGGAGATATGGCGCTAATGATCGCAACTGGCGTAGTCGAGCAAACTTGAATACCTGAAGACACATGCTTCGTTTAAAATATCCTTTACACCATACACATTGACAACTTAACCTCATCTTGCCAGAGTTGTCTGTTCCTTCCAAATAATGATACGCAAAGCTTCCCGGCCAAGTCGAAGTCTGCCTCTCCCAAGAGGTAATCCAGGTATCTCCTACCTACGGCCACCACTGTGTGTCGACGTATCAACTTTTTGTTTTCCTGCGTGCACATCAGGGCAGCCGAGTACTCTTCTTGCGACAACAGCCAGTCTATGTGATCATCGGTATCTCTATAAAAGCATCACGTGATCTTTTGTGTGCATCCTGCCTAAATAATCCATTTGCTTTACTCAGACCTTGGTTTGGCTACGACGAGGTCCTTTGGCGATACGATGAAGAAGTTTTTGTCGTCGACCAAACACTCCATATGGTAATCCTTTGCACGATACTTCTCATATCCTCGAATGCTCAGAAGGTCTATGCATGAAAAGTGGTCAAGATTATAAATCATGAAACCTTTTGGTTGCTTTTCTGACCTGTTGAAATCTCGTTGACTTCTTCTCCCTCAAGCGGATCCACTACTTGCACTTGTGGTCGCTTAGACTGACCCTCCGGTGACTTAGCCTTTGGGAGCGTGAGCAGCACTAGTAAGTTGTCGTCAAAAGGAGCTAACCCGCAGACCCAGGCGTCCTCAAGGGTAAAAGATCGTGTGATCTCGACCAAGTGTTCCGGGAGACCCTTTGCAGCGGCCTCGTTGGGATCGCGCTTCTTGATCACGCAAACCTTCACAGCATCTCCCAGGGAGACATACAGGTGGAACTGGTCGGACCTGCAAAGACTGACATATGAAGCATGGTAGGAGGAGTGACAGTCAGCTCACTAACCAAGCAATCCTAAAAGGCACTTCATCTCTCTTCAAAAGTTGTAAACTATTGGTGTTGTCTTCGTGTTTGATGAGAGAAATCATCTTCTCTTCGACGACATCGTAGACCCGGACGCCCTTATTGGTGGTCCAAGCCGCGAAACGACCGCGCCACTTGATCAGAGACACTGGCCCTTCGCCCTCACACAGCACCGTCTGCTTATATCGAGAAAATAAGGTCTTCTCGTGTAGAATTAACTTGTCGTCTCCTGGTAAAAGTAAAGTAATCTTTTTCATTCCCTGCCCTTACCACGGCATTGACTAAATAGATTGGGTATAGTGTTCCAGCATCAAATCCTGATGAGCCTTCATGCTGCTTACCAGTCATAAATCTCCTTCCAGATCCAGACCTGGCGAAGATTGGATCCAGAGCAACAGCGTGGACAGCTCTCCCCAAGTCGGTGTCGTGATCGTGTTCTCCGTCCATTAGTCCACGAATGACCACACGGCCGTCCAATGAACATGAGGCGCAATATTCTCCGGAGTGATCAAAGCTTACCTGTCGCGAGATCGCGTCAGGTCAAGTCAGCTAACAGAAATGTAAGTAAATCACATCGAACCTGAGACACCGCCACAGCGTGTAAACTCCTGCCTGCTACACCTCCCTGTCTCTGCTCCAGCTTGTTGCCCATGGCGTCAAGCGGCAGTGCTTGTCCCCATCGAGTCCCCAATACCAAGACCCGTGGGTGCACGCACAGACAACTTGCGGAGTCTGATGACAGCAACAAGCGCAGGTCATCTGAGGACAGCCTCTCGTACTTTAACTTCGGCTCTTCTTCTTCCTCTTCTTCGTCTTCGTCATCTTCGTCGTCGCCACCCTCATCGTCATCCTCTTCACTATCGTCTTCAAGGCCTGAAGTGGAAAAGAAAATAATTATCGAGATAATAACATATGAGATCTAAGATCAGACTTACCTTGGCGAGCATCGGAAGTATAGTATAACATGCCCTTGGAGGCGGAGCTCAACAGGGAAGTGGAGTCAGAGATGGTCTCTGCTCCCTCGTCGTTGTCGTCGTTGTCGTCATCGCCGTTTTTGGGGACCGATCCAGATTCGGCTGGCGACACGAAGGGATCGCTCATCACTCTCGGAGATTTGGACCCTGGCCCTGACAGAGGCGTTCTTCAGAATCGTGAAGCACAAGAAGACAGCGACGCCAATGTTTTCTTTTGTGTGTTATTGCTCCAGCTGCCACAGAACGTCACTGTTCTCTACCAGCTGCACATATCAGGGGCCCAGAACAAGTAGCACATAGAAGGGCCGATCCCGTCCAGAGCCCCCGGTGTCGGGGTCGACTGCAGCGCTCCAAGCGGTCACGGAGATAACGCAGAGATGCCACAGCGAGACAAGGGCGTAAACACACGAAAAATACTGCTGCGTGACGTTAAAATATAAAGCTCTATGGGTGTGTGTGTTTAACAAACCTACATATGGGCCCATATGGGCCTCGAGAGTGCTTCACGCGCTCCGTGCACATCTCACGTGCTCCGCGCTCAGAACCGCCGGCTTCACCGGGCCTCTTTGCGAAACGGTTACATTCTGCAAGGGCGTGTCAGACCCTGCGAAACTCCCCCATGGTTTTGTGTCGCCGTTGAGTCGGCCATTGATCTGGTCGGAGTCGGAAGTTGGAGTGCCAGACGATCTGGGCCGACTTAATGCACCCTAACGACATCTTGTTCACCTTCGTCCACTGGGAACTGAACAAGCGGCGCTGCGTTGACGACAGGACCGACGGGCGCCTGTCCCGAGCTCTGCCGTAGCTGTGGCATAGACAGTCACCCAACAACTATGAGGCCTACTACAACAGAGACGACAGGACCCCACTCCTGCTGACAGTCATGAAGGCCGACGACACTGTTATCGTCACGCTAGTGAGGAGACTCAACAAACTCGGAACTTGGAAACAGCTTCGAACTCGGCGGGAGGCGGAATGTCCCCACCATTTGAACGCCGGCGAGGTACACGTGTCTCCGGGCCAAGGAACATTAATCCCCCTCTCCGGTTCGTCGCGGTTCTTACCGTTGATGGGTGAAGAAAGAGAGGATTCTCCCGATGGTCGCTGATGTGGCGCTTTCACATTGTAGGAAGTTACAAGTTGTTTCGTGAAGTTAAGGAAGATAACTCTATGTCAACCTCGTATCGTTGGTATCGTGGCCCTGTGAGACGTCGCCGATTCTTGATTTTGCGACTTCTTGCACTGTCCAGCTGTGGCATCTCTGCGTCATTCCCGTGACCGCTTGGAGCGCTGCGGTCGACCCCGGCACCGCTGGCTGGTCTGGATCGGCCCTTCTGAGTAGCAGCTATTCTGTGTCGCAACTGTCTGTTCTGTAACAGTTCTGTTCACTGTTGTTCTCTCTGCACAAGCTGACGGAGGCCAGGTCGACGAAATGGCTTTATGAAGTCCATTCCAACCGTCATGTCAGAACGGTTTTCTCTGTGGCTGCTTCTGGTCGCGCCCCACTTCAGCTTGGCGACCTTCAGCCTGTTCTTGCCGGTCCCAGAAGTCCGGAGCCTGTTGGGTAAGTCCGAGACAGAATCGCCATAGCCGGGATTGCCGCCAGCGGGGCCTCTCCAGGTTTAGCTTGCGTCCCCTCCCGGACTTGCAGGACATGGATTGTGTAGTCTTTACCACAAGCTATCTCGCGATTTTTATTTTTTTGCCTCCTTTAAGTACTAACTCCAAAAATGCTGCTTTTTAAGGTGTGAGCAGAGAACTGTATTACGTGAACGACGGCGACGCCAAGGAGAATGCGCTGTCTTTCGAGCTCCCACTGGCGCCGGACGTGGACCAGATGCACTTTGCGTGGATGGCGACTCAAGACCAGGTGAGAAAATAGAGATTCCTCATATTCCCTGGCTCAGTCTGAACCTGGCTATAGAGTTGTCAAGACTACTACTTTTTTGCATTCACGTGAATACGACGATTCCAAAAAGTAGCTGGGTAAATATGAATGTGCAAAAAGTAACTGCCAAAGTAACCTCGCCAATTTGCTGAGGCTAACCCAGCTATAGAGCGTTAAGCACACTGAGCAACATGAATTACACCAGATTCAAATTTTGGCTGTTGAGAGCATTCTCAGTAAATACTTTATTTTGCAAGTAACATTCAAAGTAGCCGAATGTGGTCGGTGCTTCTGAACATTCCCCAGAAGTGTATTTAATACGGTTACTTGGAATACCGCTACATATTCATTAACAAGTCTATCTGGCTATCAGCAGGTCCCCTACTCGCTGCGCATCTTGAGCAGCGACCCTGAGGCTCTTCATCAGCCGCATGTCAACATATCGCATCGTGGCGTCATTCCGAAGAAAAGAAAGGCCTCTGTCTGGCGGGTCACGTTGCCCTGTAGCGGACGGAAGAAGGCGTCCGTCCTGGTCTCCATCCATCTGGCCGTAAACGATGAGAGCTACACGATCAAGAGAAAAAAGGAGTGTCTCAAGAAAGAGTTCTTTCCGTCCTCCTCTCTCGGAACAAGAGATGTTCATGACGGAAATGATGACCATCAGTCTTCTCCTCCACCGCATGTCATCTTCTACGGAATGTTGGCCGGTGCCTTGGGCGCGGTCGCCAGCCTCGCCGCCGCGGTCTCCACCGCGAATTGCCGCCGCCAGCGCCAAGTGAGATCCGATGGCGGTGGCCAAGTAAAAGCAGTGTCATCACAGCAGTGTAATGACGGTGATGAGCGATATCATCGTCTCGGACAGCAGCATCAGGCTCAGGATGACCAATTTCAGTTCAAGCAGTTTGAACAGCACCAACCATATCATCACTTACCCCCACCAACTCTGCCACCTCCACCGCCTCCTGTCCCGTCATCTTCCCCGAATCCACCTCCGCCTCCCTTGCCTCAACATGTGCTGATGCAGCATTATCGTCAACATGTCCCCGCTGCAGTCGGCGGACCCGGTATAATGTTATCTGACCCTGAATCTCGAGTGACCGACTGGGTTCAATCTCAGCAGCATCTGGGAGGGGCGGGGATGACAGGATCCGGGCCACCAGGACTTGGCCCGGTAGACCCTGAGGAAGCGATGCAACTGCTGGAGGTAGAGAGACCGAGGCTTAAGATGGGGCAGCTCTTGCAAGAAGGCACCTTTGGCAGGATATATCAGGTTCAAAGAAGACTGATCCAATAGTGTGCTCCAAAAACACGTAACTGTATTTCAGGGGACTTTGATGGGCGATGACGAAAGAGAAGGAGATGTTTTAATCAAGACTGTAGTCGCAGGCTCCTCCCAAAGCCAGAGTCACCTTCTCATCAAAGAGGCAACCGCTCTGTATGGAATGGTGAGACAGATTCCTTATTCCGTATGCAGTGCAATCATATTTGTTACGGTGATTATGGTTGCTTTTGCAGATACACCATCATGTACAAATTCCAATCGCCTCCACGTGGGACGGCACGTCGCCCATGGTTGTCTACCCGTACCTGAGCTGCGGCAACTTAAAGCGGTGGCTTCAACTCCACAATCACGGTGGACTCTCTACGCACGTCCTGGTCAACATAGGACTCCAGCTACTAAAGGCCATGCAGCACCTGCACAAAAGAAGGATTCTGCACAAGGACATCGCTACGAGGAACTGCTTGTGAGTTCTGTAAAACACTCTTCTGTTCATCTCGGACGCACAGATTACTACATCAACACTACACCTGGATTCAACTAAGTTTTAAGTGTTAACGTCTGTGTGCACCCTTGTGTCTTACAGTCTTGGGGAGAGAAACTTATTGAAACTATGTGACAGCGCCCTGTCTCGGGATCTGTTCCCATCGGACTACCACTGCCTTGGCGACAATGAAAACCGACCTATCAAGTGGATGCCCATGGAGGCTATAGGAAAGAAGAAGTACTCGAAGGCGTCAGATGTGGTAAGTTGCAATACGAGGTGTATTGGCAGACGGACGACAGAGTAATCATATAATTTTTTTTCATAGTGGTCCTTTGGTGTCTTCCTGTGGGAGCTAATGACCCGCGCCCAGCAGCCGTTTTCTGACGTGGACCCTTTCGAGATGGAGTCCTATTTGTTAAATGATTTTCGCTTGCATCAGCCACTCAACTGTCCGGACCAACTCTACTCGGTGCTCACGAGCTGCTGGGCAACTAGGCCCGGAGACCGGGCTTCGGTACATGCACTTTACTCCAGTCTCCAGGCGCTTCAAAAGCAACTGCAGCAGTTTGTATGAACTATATGCATTCATAAATATTTATAATAATCGATGAATGATTATGCAGATGTGGTACTAATATCACAAATGCATGATTCATTTTGTCAATGCCAATATTATGCTGATTTTTAGTGCTAATGCTTATTGACCAGTGAGTTCATATCGGACAAAAACTCTTAAACCAATGACAATGACGGGATGACTTAGTGTTCGTCTGCGGGCTATTTCATGCACCCAAGCAAACTATATCCCCTCACACACGAAGAAATGTCTATGTAGTTCGTTCAACCTGATTTTGGTTCTCCTGTGCTTATGATGACAATAGGGGCAGTTATCAGTGTTGATCGCTGATCTCGGTAGGCAGCAGTGCTTGCTCTTTCAGTATTCTGTGCGCTCTCAGACAGGCGACAGCACATAACGCACACAGTATGGCCATGAGGTGAACTACGTCGTCCCAGCCGATGTAATGTGCCAGGGCACCCACTATTGGACCTTCAATGATGGCGCCCACGCTGCCAACCCCGTTCACCAGACTGGTCACGCCACCGCCAACGCCGTAGCGCTCTCCTATCTGGGAAAACAAATGGTTAAGATTAGAATAGATCAGAGTTTTTGAGAACTTTTATCTCACGGTCATGGGCACCGATCCTGTGAGGAGGGAATCTGGCCCACAGATTACTGCACCAGCCAAGAAAAGCAGTATGCTCACTTCCTGGCCACCCGAAGAAGTAACTAGTTGCAAGTACAAAACACATTCAACATAGAGGTTTAGCTTAATTTCAGGTAGATCTGACCTTGCGAAAAGAGACAGAATATTACAGTTCCTATCCATGATGCCAAAGCAATCGCATAAAGCTCCCTTTTGGGGAAGAATCGATCTGCCATGACCCCAAGGATTGGGCCGCCAAACACGCCGCCAACGTCAAATGCCATGGAGAAGATCCCACCCTCAGTCTATAGGAATAATAATGCATTAAGAGCTCAGCGTCACACGAACACAATGCTGTGGTCTTTAATTACGCTTGAATAGCCAAGATGCTCCATGAGGTAAAGGGGCAGCCACATGTAGAGGCAGTAGCGGACGAACTTCAGGCAAAACACCGCGATCATGACCTCGGGGATGGCATCAATGGAACACAGTTTCAAGAACTGTTCGAGTTTGCCATCGGTCGCACTCTTCCCTTTAATGTTCTTTTCTTGCTTGACCTGTCCAGGCACCTGAACCTTTAGGTTGTCAGGAGACCTCAATGTGACTAACACCAGGACGGCCACCAACACACCCAAGACGGCGGACGGCACAAAGACGAACCGCCACTATATGAACAATTCTTTCTCTCATGATGTTCAGAACTTTTAGTGCATGCAAATGTTTGACCACTTACACCAAATCGCTCCTGCACGTACACCGCCATCGTGGTGCTCATCACAGCTCCTACGTAGGGCGCAGTTTGGACGGACCCAAACACCAAGCTCAATCTTTTTTCTGGATACCATTGGCTCAAGGCCTTTGAGCATGCGGGCCAGATTAGAGCCTGGGCAGCTCCATTGACGAAAAGGCAGGCCAGAGTCTGAAAAGTCTGCTTATTCAGTGTCAATGTTCTACTCATGTTTCTACTTATATCAGAACCTGAATAAGGCCAGACGAAGCGCTGAATGCCACCATCGATATGGCGGAAGCAGTCAAACAGAAACTGATGACTGTGGAGGGGGGAACCCCGGTCCAAGTGGAGGACAGCAGGATCTGAAACATACAAGTATGCTCTGACACGGACCGAGATTTTTTATTTATTTACGAAGCAACCTGAACTCCTGCATATGGAAGCAGTAGCGAGAGATCCAGCCATCCTAGCTCCGTTTTGGAGAGATGAAAATCTGTGCACAAACACAGACGAGAAGGTCATATAAAAGGAAAAAATGAACGCATGCCACATTTGTGGTCATACGGTTGGCGCACCTGGTCCCAGCTGGGATTTCACTATGCCGACAGGCTTTCGCAAGAAGTAGGTGATACAGTAGGTGGCCCAGATGGCGGAGAAGACGTGGCACTGCAGCGTGCTTAACGAGTACATCTTGTAGACGGTCACACTCGTAGTGTTCCGTGTGTTTCACTTATACAGGACTTCTAGCGTTGCTTGGGTGATGATGTCTGGCAACCTATTGTCCTCAGAAGTCGACGGACAGCCGGTCAAAAATGGGTCCTTCAGAAATCCAGCTACAGGCCTATGACTTGGCCTTTCCAAGGTCAAATGGCTGAAGCAAGAGCAAATAAGTTCTGACTTGAGCATATTCCAAACAAGTCAAGATTCCTTTTTTAACAGTAACTCCTAAATGGACTGACTCAAAAAAAGTTGCCAATTGCAGTCCTTCAAAAGTATTCGTTAAAAAAAAGCAGCTCAAAAGTATTTGTTAAGCCCAAGTGGCCGGCGAGAGACCCTCCAAAAGAGTTATCACGCAACGTTCATCAATTAAAGGTTAAGTTAATTTTGGGATTTTTATCACACTTATACAATTTTCAAAAAATAGAGCCTGTAAAGGATAGCTATTCGCTATCTAACGCTGCATCACCAGCTAAATCTGAAATAATCTTCGAGGGTTGATGGTTGGAGAAAGGACACACGACAAATCATTGAATTAGATGCAGTGAGAGAGGAGGCGGTCTTCTCCAAAAATATGAATGGCAGTTCTTTAAATGAACCAATTCTGTTGTACGCCAGATGTGCAAGTGTTAACTTTTTATATAAAATGCTACTTATACAATCCTTGCCGTAAGTAAATGTAAGTGTAAGTGACAGGTAAACAAAACGTGTCGACGACAGTTGGGACATCTCGCTTCGTGTTGGTGAGTACAATCTTCACTCCATTTGCTGGTGCGGAGTGCCGATCATCAGTGCAGTCATCCACAGCTGGTCAGTCCAGATTGCTGGTCTCAGAAGGAGTGAGAGAATGCAGTCCTGATCACTGGTCTCAGAGAATGCAGCCGTCCCTAGCCTTCATGTCCCGATTGTCGTCAATGAGTTTTGTTTATCTGTCAAGCTGTCACCCCGTCGCTCTCCTTTGGCTGCTTTACGGAACGTAGCAACCTCTCAGCCCGGACACGGGGTTTTTGCATGCCTTACTTGCATGTTTAGCATTTACTTACGGCAAGGACTGTATTTTGAGCCCTGTAGTCAAAATGTTGGACGTCCATGCTGGATCTTGTGCCTAAGTATCTGAATTCCTCATTTCATGTCATAATTCAACCTGGAAGTGTGTCAGACCACCATATGTAGCGAAGTTCTACCTGCGGAAATTACTTACGGCAAGGACTAGAGATCAACGCCAACCATGACATGAGTTCAATTATCAGGGTCTTTAAGCTCGGTGTTTTCGCCAAGATGCAGAAGTATGCGGTACAAGGCGTAGTGGACTCTAAAGGGCACCCTACAAGATGTATGAGGACTAGAGGCTCAAGAGGTTCAAGAGTAAGAGTACTGAATCACTGGCAGCAAGCATACTTCTGCGCCTTTGTCCAAAACACCAATCATAGCTTAAGGCACTTGATTTACACGGAACAACTAAGGCTTAAATGGCGATCAGAAATCAGTTGAATCTATCTTATATATCGGTTGGACAATCCCCTAGGTGGCCTTCTGTGCAGAAATTCAGAATTTTGCCACTGAAGCATCTATAATAGGGAAAAACACGGAAAGGCCTCAAAAAAAGTTGACGAAGTTGAGGTCTCAAAAAGTTGACTTTTGGGATGGTCTTTATGTAGTAAAAAAAAACGATAAGCAGTTAGAAGTTGACAAAGTCGAGGTTTGTTGACTGTTGGGGGTCACAAAGTCGAGGTTCTACTGTAAACCATCGAATTTGAAGTCAATATCTCATTCGTGCACCGTTGCTTTCCATGTCTGAGTCCAATCCAAGAAGTCATTTTCTATGAAAGACTCTGTAAAAGTTGGTTCAGCCTTTTTCTCATAGGGGAGTGTGTCCTCATTAATGGGGCTATCAAATGTTAATATAATCCCAAAACTACACTGAAATAAAAGCCACAGCATTCCAGGATTGATATCGAAAGACTATCATAGTCTAGTGTCGATTCACTTTCATGCATGAAAAAAGTTAATAAAACCTCATTATAAACATCAATGACAAGAAGTCCAAACTAACCTGTATGTCTGGAGGTGTTTTTCTCCATCATGTCTGCTACACGCTAAATTGCTGCCTTAGGTGACCAAGAACATGGGATCAGTGGTGAAGGCGCTAGACAAAGCTGTCAACTCTATGGAGCTGCAAAAGATATCAGCTGTGATGGAAAAATTCGAATCGCAGTTCGAGGACCTGGATGTGAGGACGGCGGTAAGAAACGAGTTCTGATCTTCGCATGCACTGTTTTCACTCATTCTAAATCCAGGTAATGGACGATGCCATGGGCGCAGCCACGACAACGACCACCCCAGTGAACCAGGTGGACGACTTGATCAAGCAAGTGGCCGATGAGGCCGGGCTGGAGATTTCCGAGCAACTGGCATCGGTACCCACTGCAGCCATTGGAGAAGCCTCTTCAGTAGCAGAATCGACTTCTGACCCGCTTAGCAAAAGACTGGCAGCACTCAGAGAATGATAAACTTGTTATTTTTCTTGTTAGGATGAGAGCATTATATACATATGTATGACTGTCTTAAGATGACTCCGTACAAACATGGACATTCACAACTTGGCCTTCCTGCCCTCCCTCTCTATTTGTCTCACGATCTTGTACACATCCTTGGCGCACCCCCAGAAGATGGTAATGCCGCTGCCGCCGTGTCCATAGTTGTGGATAACCTAAGTGGCATTAGTCATCGGTCATGGTGGAGTAATGGGAAAGCCTATGCTGTGAAAGCTTAATGCATTTGTACAATGTAAACAACATATGTAAATACCATGAGTGTAAGGAACTTTCAGTATATGCACTTGGCATTGGTCGATGAGAAAAAGCTTCTACTCAAGGAAATGAATGAGAATCCGCTACTGCCCTTCACCTTGCACTTCCATGACCATAATCGCACTTTGCGCTGGCGCCAATGCTGCTAATTTTCGCGTACCATAGGTATCCTATTTTACCTACCTCCAGGTATTTCCTGGTCTTCTCATTCTTCAGCCGCTGCCTCTCGAGCCGCACTGCAGGTCTCCCAGGTCGCAGACCGACCCAATCTTTGACGAACTTTGCGTTGCCGACGGCCTTGGGAAACATAGCCTTGCAGCCTTCGAGGATGAAGGCGCGGTCATCGTCACGGGCGTTCGTGTCCCAGTCGTCGTGCTGATGGGTGCCTCCTAGGACCACGGTCTCCTGGCTACGTTGAGAGGGGGGGAAGGCTCTCCTTATGCACATGTAGCTCGGGAGGAAAGTCACTTTACAAAAGAAGAGGCCTGCATCTTTGATGTCACTGGAAATATGAGGTTCCAGCCAATCTCTAGCGAAAGGGGCGATTCAAAAGTTTTGTTTGGAGCCAGGCAAGAAGTCTTTGAACGCCTCGGAGTAGAGCAATTAACCGGCAAAGTTCAGGTACGAAGACTAGACCACTTTTGGGGCGCAGTACCTATTTTTCCTGTTAATGTGCCAAAGTAACTTTCCACTAACCCCGTGCAGTGCACACATATAACAAAGGGTATACCGGGTGAAAGGTTGCATTTTTATACTGTTTATGTGGATGAAGTGCATGCTACGGTTTCCCCCCTAAAAGTTATATCAGAAAATATACTTTAAAGATAGTCCTACGGTACAAAATGTGTCAAAAATGACCTGACCTGGCACTCCGGAGTATGAACTATGTGCGTGCATCCGTACAGTACAAAGTTGACCTCATGCACAGTCGAGAGAAAGAGTCAACTGTCAATTTTGGAAAGTGCTACTTTCATGCGTGGTGGTATTATATAAACATTATGCTTGAACTGGCTCCAGATTTGTTAAAGCCATTAATCACTGACCTTAGTCTCCTTTTTGGCCTAAACACAGCCAAAGAAATTACTGTAATAAAAGTTGTCAGATTTGTAGCCTCACTCTATGTAAGGCTACAAATCTGACAATTTCGAATCTCTTGTTTAGTGCAAAATCCGGTATACCCGGGCAATTTGCTGGTATATCGGAAAATTTACTATATCCGCAGCACGCCACATTAGGTTTTTGTACGAGCACTACCTTGTAACACGTGTTCTGTAGCTTGATTTCTTTGCTGCACCGAAATAATTGACAGGATGGCAACGACCGCTACAAGTTCATACCGTCGGTCGCCTCACCTATCTCGTCACAGATGGCTGAAATTGTACGAGCAACAGTCTTTCTTTATTATCTCATTGTACACTAACGATTTTCAACATATCCTCTCTTATTTTCTACAGCTTTCATCCATCTGGCAAGTAAAGGAAAACTGACTTTGTGTAGTTCTTCTCCGGTTTCTTCCCATGCTCTTGCCATTTTCAGGATGCTTCAGTCAATGCTTTAACAAATCTCAATGTAAAGACAACAAAGCCAACTTTCAAGGAAACCACTACATACTTTCAGTCGTGACAAAAAGCTTAGGACCATCTTAAAAATACAGTGTACTCAGCAAATCTCACGAATGTATTGACGTTTTCCCTCGAGAGAAATGATAAATTCCCTCATTCTGCCTCTGATCCGAATATAGCTTGACGTAAAATCAATTGAGCTAACTTCATGACTACGTAAGACGATGATAGGGAATTTTTATCTAACGAATATTTTAGAAGGTTTCAAGGACTGAACCTGTGTACAATAGGGTGGACCCCTTGAGGCGAAATTTTTGTTTTTCAAAATGCACACTCATTAGCAGTTGCCACTGATGTAGGAAGTCAGATCCCACCCAATCAGACTGCCATTGGTCCCCGCAAAGAGGTGCTACAAAGCAGGCAAGGTGTTGGAGCAGGGGACCTACCTGAAGGACATGGGTCAGTCTTATTGTCACCATATGAAAATTTTATTATAAACTGTGATCCTTCTGGTCAAAAAAGTACTAATGTACTTTTTTCAGAAATTTAACTTTAGCATACTGTTTCATAAGATCCAACACCTTGTCAGTCTTGTAGCATCTTTTTGTGTGGACCAATGTCAGTCTAATTGGGTGGGATCTTACTTTCTACATCAGTCGCAACTGCTGATGAGTTTGCATTTTGAAAAAAAAATTCGCCTCAAGAGGCCCACCCTAGTGCATAATCTTTAGCCTTCAAACTCCCAGCTGTCAACATATTTACCCCCTCCAAAAATGACAGATGACAGATTGTGATGCCAGTCAAAATGTCAACTGCCACAGTGACAACGAGGCCTCACTGAGGCCGAGTGATCATGTTCTGCCTGTGTTGCCACTGGTGCTATTGCTGAAGCAACCTTCAATGATGTCTTTCTCTCCCTTCAGAAGACCATGAAGAGCACAATGATGACCAAGAGGAGCCGCAAGTATAAGCTGTCCAACATGTCCAATTGTGTGACCGAGGGAAACTGCCGACAAGCATCACATGTGACCCTGAAGCAATTGTCATTTGTAACTCAATCCTTCAGAATCGTAATAGTAATTCGTGTTGACGCATGGTCTTTTTAAGAGCAAAATAATAAGTAAGGGAAGGTCGCGCTTCGTTCGAAACAAAGGTAGTATTATAGGGGAAAGATAGACTGTGGCAACTCTTTGCAGCACTGAATTGACAAGTTGTGATTTTCGTCAAAACTTTTTGTTTGAGTTGTTTAAAAATCCCGTACACTTTTCGAGGAAAAAAAGCTGATGAGTGGCATAAATAAATTTTGTACCTATGCAGCAAAACTGTTCAAACTTCTTTTCAAGATAGCCGGAGTTGAAATACATTTGCACTCCGACATTTCCACAAATTGTACTCCCACCCTTAATGGCACTCCACTTTTCCCACTATCACTTTTTATGTTTGTCATATTTGTTTCCCAAGCTGCCTTTCAGCATTTCGGGACTATAAGAGCCCCACGATGCGCTATAAGTAGATGATGGGTTAGGTGAGGACGAGAGAAGGTGACCCATCCTAACCCTAAACCACGAGTCGAGCAGAACACTGCATTGTGTTGATCTCATAATAGCAAAAGATTGCCCATTTCCCATACGCGAATGATGTGCACGCGTGTGCAGCGGCTTAACAACATAGCTTCACTGGTCCGTCCGTCCAGTTTAATTCGAGAAAAAACAGGGTGAGATCAAATTTTGGAAAAGAATTTCGGTGATTTTGAAATGTTTTTCAAAATTTATCGAGGAAGAAGACAAATTGTGAAGTACCTTTCGGATTTGGAGGGAAACCAGCTCTCCAAAAAGTACAACTTCCTGACGAACAAGTTCGTCAAGTTCTTCTGTGTCAAAGAAGATGGATTCATGACCTTGAAGTTCCTATTTCTTCTCTGTCCCGGACACACACGGCTTTCCTGTACCACTTGCTTAATCTCCAGTCTCCAGAGGTATATCTCGAGGTGTGTTCACAGTGCTCACTTGCAGGAATTTATCAATCTCAGCAAACTCAATTGCTGTCCAGGTACTTCTCCTTCTTCTTCCAAGCCGCTAAAGCTGGACAAGCAATCCAAGATCGCTGACTTTTGTCTATCCAAGTCAGTCTCCGTCAGTGTCACTCAAGGCACTTTGGAAAGTCGTGAACCTGATCATCACAGAGGGCCTTTCCTTCGCTGTTGTTTGGTCACAGGCCTTCAGTGACTTCTCATGGACTGAGTTGACTGGGAAGATGATAGTGTGTTATACAGCTCTGATGGCAGGGATCGACCAAATGTCTACTGAGATGGTGAGTGGAGTCTAGAGAGTAATGCCAAGTTCCTAGACCGATGGCTATATGCATCACTTTTGATCTTAAATTAGTAGAGACAAGGTCGTGTTTGGGCACTGGGCATTATTGGACATGAAGAAAGAAAGAATTGGTCTGGGCCTGCTAAGGAGTCACCAGAAATCTCACATATGATCTGCTGGCAGCAGAAATTGACAAACTTCAAAAGGACTTTTCGGTTCGGAATAAGACTGTCACGGCTGTCACAGATTCTGGAAGAAACTTTGTGAAATGTTTTCATCATTTTCAGACGACGGAAAAGAAAAGGAAGAAGTTGATGATGACACTTTTCCCCTTGAATCTCATGGAGCTCATGCAAGCGCTCACTCTCTGTCTCACTGGAGGCGTCGCCGATCGGTTTCAGCCTTTTCACTGGCAAAAAAGAACATTGTTTCAGGAGTCACTCATCCCCGATTCAAGACATTATGGATTGAAAAAGACGAGGACAAAATAAAAGCATTAAGGTTTCTTAAGAAGGATGTGAAAAAAACAAAAAAGGAACCTTTGAACACCTTTGTTTCAAATGATGAAGTTGACTTGTTTTTTTCTAAAGTCACCAAGGAGAGCGTCAAAATGTTTAATCACTGATCCAGCAATACGTTGCTTGAGGGATCGGCAAAAAAAACCAGTGTCTCGTGAGCTTTTCCTCATGGAAAAAGTTGTTAAGAAAAATTCAACACAAGTTTGCCCTCAAGTGCAAGTGTTCTCATGGAGGAGGGATTTTCAGAAAAACTAGGTTTGGCGTGAAAGATGAGAAGTTTGAAAAATAACTGGTGCTAAAGGTAAATGAGTGAGTAGAAAAGAATATTCTGCTCTTGTAAACTCCACCATTGCAAAGTTTTTCCTGATTACCAATCATGCACGCAATGATTAACCTCTGATACAGTAAACCTGGCGAAAATGGCGAGCTCCAATATAGTAAAATGCTTGTGTTGGAAACTGTACTTTCCCGTTCTGATGTGTAACTTTTTGGGGAAAAAATAAGTAGAAAGAGAGTTTTAAAAATCATGAACATATCAGAAAAAGTAAAAAGTCTTTGTCTATTGGGGGACCAGGTCCAAATTATTGAAGAAGCAAAGAAATCAGGTTTTTTGACAGACTTTAGCGGTCGGGAAGGTTGCCTGAGTCGGCTCCTCCAACAAGATTCATAGGACAAATTTCATTACAGCTATCTGAAAAAATCCGATGCGACATTTAAAAATGTCACATTTTGAAATACCAATGAGAGGGATCCTGGATACTTCTGGTTGCTTGTATAACAGCAAGGAGAGGTTAACTCCTGTCAAAGAGGGAGGCATTGAGAACCTGCGTTGTGTGAGGTTGTGCATTTACGGAAGGAAGGGTCCTTCCTCAGGCCCCATCATCGTTCCAAAAGGTCAGGAGATTTCTCAGCTGCTTCGTCAAGTGCTGGCCCTTCCATCCACTTCACCAGGGGCTGGCTCGACAACTTTCAACAGAGGTTAAACATTTACTTCAGGCAGTTTCAAGGAGAAGAGCAGTCTGAAGATGAAACAGCTACTACAAATTGAACTGATGAGACTGTCCTCCAGTTCTTTCCGAACACACACATACACACGAAATTTCTGATCCAGCCCTGTGATTACACCAGCTCTTAGTAGAAGAGCATGAAGAAAAATGTTTTGGATGACCTTTAATATGTCCTGTGGGCATGGATCACATGACTCTTGGGGCAGAACTTGTACCAGTAGGAGGGAACAAGACTAAGATGATGACATCTGTGGTGCTCCAGAAGAGAAGGAAAAAGAAATAGAAGAGAAAAGGCAGTAGGGTCAAGGATGTCAAGCTCCTTGTTGGCCTTACGGCCTTGCTCAAGGCCAGAAGGTTCTATCAGGCCCACGGTCCCAGCGGTGAGAGAGATCTTGGCAGACTACCGTTCGAGTGTTGAGGAATGCTAGTAGGATCAGAAAATTCATAGGAAAAAAAGGTACATGTCTGAAGTCGTCTAATATGATGTACTCCAAAATGTTATCCTGCTTTAATGTCACCTAGGCTGTCAAAACATTGAGTCACGTGTCGAGGCCACAGTGGCAAGGGCAATGAAGCAGGTACAATTTTGTTTTTGTGTTTTCAATGACGCAGGAGGGTGATTGAACTTCCTCAAGGAGAACGTTCAGACAAGGTGGAACCAAATAGCAAGACCTACCTTCATTTTGGGATAAAGAAGTTCAGGAGCAGGATGGCAAGGCCTAGAGACCAGATGGGGCTAGAATTGACTGATGCATTGATTTTAATGGCATAATGCAGGCTCAAAATTTCAAATGATTTCGTCACAGACTGCCTATACCAATGTACTAAATAACACCAATTGAACTAAATTGTGATGGTATGATCAGTCTTTGACAAAATCACTTGAAAATCAAAGCCCCAGACGTAAAAAATGCGAGTACAAAACAGGATTTTCTGTAATCCTTTTGCCTCTGTGCTCGGCAGAAGCAACTGTCAATTTTTTTGTAAAGCAGGAAGCTAGATAACATTTTCGAGTTTTCCGTATTAGAAAACTTGAAATATTTCGCATTTTGAGTTTCCGTGAATTTTCCTATACCACTAGCATTCTTCACTTGCCACACAGTAGTGATGGGCATTGAAAGCAAGCGCATTCATTCTCCATGACAATAAGGCCTGAAGGTAGAGTAGAAGCACTGGCTTCTTACAGACAAGTGGATAAATTTGAACATTTACTTTTCTAAATAGGTGATACTGAGCTTAATGCATGTTTTAAAGCCACGAGTTTTGTGAGAAGTCCGCCGATTTTTTAAAAGTGGAGTCCTGTTGTGTGGAGAAAATGGTCTCCAAATTTCTATGGTGCATCATGAACATTAGCGAGAGAAAATAAACGAGGAGTAACTTATCTTCCACAATCAAGCATTTGTTTAAGTAAAAGTGGAGTTGAGTGCAAGCAGCACTTCACTTTGGAATTCGGAGTGGGTGCCGGAGTGCACTCCTTTTTTTTTTTTTTTTGAAAAGGAGTGGGAGTGCCGAGTGCACTCCAATTTTTGCGAAGAGATCAATAACCTGTTGTTTAGCAATGAGCGGCAGCGCCATTTTTGCTGATCACGTTCACTTTTTTTCTGGTCCAGGAGTCCTCAAGGCTGTTGATAACATCAACTGGAATTTGTGCCAGGGCAAAAAGGATGGCAACTCAAAGTTGGTTGGTGAACACTCTCAAAGTGGCAGCCATTGACGAGCCAGGTGGCAAGTCCGCTGAAAGGGGATGGACATGTCAAGAAGATCAATGTTCCTCTCGGCCCTCCAAGCCATTGTTGATGCTGCACATGAAATGGTCCACAAGCTCACCAAAAGATTTAGCTCACTACTATTACACGGGGCGCGCACACACATTGACTAGGACGTTTAGTTCGTGTGCTGCAAGTATTTACAGTAGGCTAGTTCCAAGAGAAACTTTTTATCCAAAAATGATGTCCGGAGATCCTGGGCTTTTGACTTTGGCGAAAATATTAAGATTTTAGAAATACATTCTTTCTGCGGGAGCATTTACTATGCGCACTTTTAACTCAAGGTTTTATGATGTACCATATTTAGCGTGTATAATGTACACTCCTTTCAGGTCATAACTTTTGATTGGATTGAGCAATGAAAGCGGTTCACCCCTCCTTCGCAACACTAAAAATCTCCTTTGAAACTCACCGTCTACGTACTTTTGCCCTAGAACCACTCATTTGCTCACGACATAGTCAAACTTTGATATAGTGAACTGTGCTAGTGTAAATGATCGTGCATCCCTATGGTGGAAAAATCAGTAGTCTGAAGGCTTTAACTCAATATTAGTTTGGCTTCAGTGAAGATTTTCAGCGTTCCATAGATGGTAGAAACACTTTTGTAGCTCAATCCAGTCAAAAGTTATGGCTAATAAAGAAGTGCGAACTAACCTCACTTAATACAGTCTGTCATAAAACTTTGAGTAAAAAGTGCTCACGGTGAAACATATTTTCCAAAAAGGAAGACTTGTGCCAGCGATGTAACTATGCCTGATGCCAATTTCCCAACATGACCAAACAAAATTAAGATATTCGAGCCAGCCTAATTCGCAATATTAAAACAGCACTCCAAATCATGACACTGCTACCGCCTGATGCACGTTGGAGAAGGCCTCACCTGCCAAATCAGGGTCATGCCGATAGTATTAAGCATTATCAGGGTTATCGGGATTGAATTTTTCTCATATGAGAAAAGAATGGCAAGTTTGTCACGTCGTCAACTTTAAACCTTTTTAGCAAGTTTCAATCGACGGCACTTGTGATTGGATGTGGGGCCAGGATTGTTCTTTTCCTTTACCTCCTGATCCTGTATGAACTTTCAGACAGTTCAGAAGGTGACAGGAATATTTGTAGCCGCCTTTGTTTCAGATGAGAACATTCCATTGCCGTGGAGCCCTGATGATGGCATGCATATCTCGTCGAGACATCTTTTGGGGATGCCCAGATGTCTATGCAGCCCCATACCTTTCTTGGGACTTCAGAGAGCTAGCAAGACTCTGTGGTACCAAAGGGGGCTGAATTCACCGGTCCCCAAAGACGAGGCACTGAGAATGGCCGTCAAGAATGAAGACACCGAGCACCATGAGGACTGAGATGACGAGTACTGATACCAGCACTGTCTGGACCAGCATCGATCACATGTATGGCTCTTTGTCGAGTTGAGGTACGGCATCAAAGCGATTTTTGATTCATCCACAAAGATTCAAGAACCTAGCCCGTCCGGTAGTTGTCATAGCAGCTGATCAGCATGAACTTTCTCCTGACACTTGTCCCGAGGTGTCAGTTTTCGACGTCTCACTCAAGCCCTAAAGAGAAGTCCTAGATCTGCCACGACTACCCCCCCCCCCTCCGACCCTTCATAAGCCAACATCGTTGCTGAGCTGTACAACAGTGCTCATGGGGTCTTGTGCGACCTTGTCGTGGAACGTGCAGCATTCCATATGTGAGCAATCCTTCTGGGTCGTCCCTGCCTCGGTGCTGGTGTGAAGTCTTAGATTGCGCATCTGGCACTACAACAGCTCAAAAACGTGAGCGGTGTCGGCATTGGTCAAGCCGAACTCCTGATCTGTCGCGGGCAATGTCTTTGACCGTTGTGCGGCCGGCCACGTTCGTGCACGTGTCGTTCAAGAGGATCTCATTATCGGTGTGTTTGTTTTGTCACACATTTTCTCCTTATTTTTCTCATGCTTCATGAGACCTGGCAACTTCTCCTCACCAATGAGGGGTTTTGGCATGCTTGCACGCCCGAGGGGGGGGGGGTCCGAGGGACCACCCACCGACCCTGGGCGTGCAAAAACAAATAGGGTGAAAACGGTAATCAAGGTTGTCAGCAGGTAAAGGCAGAGGATCATGGCTGAAACTGTGAAACTGTCGTAGATCAACTTCTAATGTGGAAAAACCTTGCTGAGTAACATTTCAGCTCTCAAAAGCAACGCAGTCACAAATGTTATCCTAAAAAACATTTCTGCCTATCAAAGGCAAGCCCACTGTCGGTGGTCCTAAACTTTTTCCCACTACATTTCATAGGAAGTCCATAGTTTGATGAGCGTAGGTAATATATTGTTTCCATCCAGTGGCTTTTGGTCGTCGAAACCCCATGGACAGAACGTTCCAGAAGAACTGACCCGTCACAGACGTTAATTTCTTGGCAACCAAGAGGCCTACAAAGGTATGCTTAGTATCAAACGACTCGTTTGAGTCTCAAGTTTTTGCTTCTTTGAAATTTTTCATCTTTTTTTATAAAAAAAAACTGCTCAATAGCTTTGTTGAACAGGTTCCGATTTTTCAAATTCCGAAACTCCGAGGATTCTTTGAAAGCATTTTTCTATCTCCCCCTTGGTTCCGAGGAAATTAATATTATTGAAGGTTCAGTCATTTCCAGGACGAACTGTTCTCATTGGTCAAGAGACGTTTGGACAACTTCACATTTGTGCTGACGAGGTTGAACTGAGGTAAGCAATTTGACTTGACATTTTCTGACTAGAACTTGTCCGCCATCCTGGTGGTGCCCCCCTCCCCCTTGAAATCTTCTCGAGATGATGGAAATGACAGCCCGAAGCAAAGCCAATCGATTGGCAGTATCAGTCTGAGTCAAACAGCGGTGAAATTGCAGGTCTGATTAGTGGAAAACCTTGCCGAAATGCTTGAAATTACATTAATTTCACGGTAAAGCCTGAAACTTGGCATATTAAGTTTAGCCCCTCCTCCGAGTTTTAAGAGTTGTTTGAGCCATTGGTCGTCTCAGGTGGGTACAATTGACTGTTAACCCCCACTATAGTGAAAACGAGCTACGCGGCTTTTACCCGGAAGTGACATGACAAACCTTTTTTCAAAGAAGGCACACACCGCAGACCTGTCCAAGAGAGGTGGGAAAATGATACTGGAGCAAACTTGCCTGCTCAACTTGTGTGGTTTTCTGACAGTCACATTGAAAGCATGGCCCAGGTCCTAAGGGGAAGCATTGTTCAGTTCAATGAGGTGCTGAAGAATTGCATTCCTTTCACTCTTTGCCCCTGCTCCAGGATGCATAATGAAGGGTGGAAAGCCCTTGAGAGCATAAGCCATAGCTTTGCGTGGTATTTTCTAGAACGTAATATCTGGTAAGACGAACAAGCTCATCCTTCAGTCTGTATACGAAGGATTATTGGTATTATTCGTTAATGTTATCCTACGTCATGGCATAGCTGTTGTTGTTTGACAGCAAATTCCCCTACTATTATCTTCCCCACAGTAGCTAACGTATGCGTAGTCACAGCAGCGCTCTAACAATGGCGAGAAAATAGCCCCTTCTTTTCACCAAGGCTTTCATATCTACTTAGAGAGGGTATAACAATGCAACCTTTCATCCGGTTTAATACGCGTAGTACTTGGGAATAACGTAAGTCCCGTCGTCGGCGTCATCCAGCACACTCATCTTGATCCACGGTGCTTGGGCTCTGACTACCTTATGGGGCAAAGAGATCTTATTGTAATGTAGAAACAATGAGATCAATGAGTACCTGTCCTCTTAGAGGTGCGATAGTCTTATCGTCTCCAGCAACCTTTCCAGCCCAGACCCCAGTGCAGTTGATTACAACATCAAAGGCTGAGCCGAGAGAGGCCAGATTTGTGACCTTTGTTCCTACGACAATGGTCCCTCCAAGGGATTCGAACTCTCGAGTCACGAACGGGAGGAACTTGGACGGTTCCAGAACGTACGTGACAAACTCGTGGCCATTGCTAGAAGTTGTCACCGAGTCATTTTGGTGCAGAGGTTTTGTGTCTGCGAGTGTGTGTGGGTGTGTGGGTGTGTGGGTGTGTGGGTGTGTGGGTGTGTGTGGGTGTGTATGTGTGTTAAGCTCGACAAAGTGAAGGCATAGCCAGACCACAGCGCAATCAATGTCCTTACTGGTGCTTTCCCGATAGTCTCCCGATGGCTGAAAGTTCCTTTTCAGACATTTTTCGACATCCGTATACCACGTCCGCGTAGGTGGGAGGAACCTGCTGCAGGTTCAGTCTGGTTGAAGAGATGAGTGAGATGCCCATTGGACCCGCATTGGAGCTCAGCCACAGGGATTCTATGAAGTCGTGAGTCTCTTGAGTCCAGCGCCTGCATTGTACATGTACTCGTGATAGGAGAGTAATCTTACAGCGACAAGGATTTTTTTATAGACGTAGGTCGACTTCGTCGCTGAAGAGATCAACGTGAAGTTTGTTTACGTCACGTTGCAGGATAACATGGATTGTGGACACGGGTAGTGCAGTATCACGCAGCCGACGCTTGTCAAGTATTAGTTGTTAATATGCGACGTCTTAACTTTTGCTTTTTCGCCTTTGGAAATTTGGGGTCGCTTTCACTGAGAAACCTAAGTTCAGGTGGGTTCATCTCTGGTGGATGACGGATGCCCTTTACCCATGTGTCAGATGCTGATTTAGATGGGACTCTTTCAATATGCGTGTGACATATACTACACAGAGCGTGACTCAAAGCAAGTCCTTTCCTCCAAAATGTGATGGGAATGTGAAAATACTGGGTGCGCCAGTGTCATTGCGCAAAATAAGTTCTTTTTCCTACCTTTGTTCTCGATGACGTTAAAGAAAACTTTATGTGGCACTTCAAAAGGGATTTCCATATTTCACTGTATTTCATTTTTTGAAGGCGTCACCGTCAGAGTCGATGGCAGACAGGACTCGGTGCCTGACCGAAGGCGGAGAAGCACCTGGCAATGAAGTCCTCCGTCATGGCTGCCCATGACGCCTCAAATACAGCCTTCAAACTGGCGACACTGCTGTGGGGGCCTCGTTCTTCACATTCGTCCAGATACAAAAACCCAGTGGAGTCAGGTTCGGAAGACATGGAGGTCCCTTGGTCTTTGACCAGAATCCCCTGGACCCCACCTTGTTGATGAGATACTTTTGGATGTCATTACATCCGTGGGCAAGGGCTCTGCCTTAAGCCCAGATGTAGTTGCTCCGTCCGCAGATGTCATCAGGAAGGGGGAAGACGCGTCTGATGAGGAAACTTTTGTACCTCAGGGCATCCATGGAGCCCTTCCCATCACTCATTACGACATCCAGCATGCTGGCCTTGGCAGGGTGCTTCCGGGCACCAACACACTTTAATTCATGTGCAGCATTCTTGGTAGAAGGGGCAGTGTAAAGGTTGTTGGGTCTGTTGAGGTACTGGTCGATGAAGTCCTTTTCATTGCTAAACACGATCACTTTGTTGTTGCAGCCCTTCTTCAAAAAGTTTTCTACCTTCTGCCCTCTCTCCACCAGTTTGGCGCGCTGTCTAGGCTTAAGCATTGAACTTCGCTTCACCAGAGACTTCATCCCCAGGTCCTCCCTCACCAACAGCCTTATGGTGCTCTGGGCCACATTGAGGTCACTGGAGATCTTTCTGGTCGATGGTGTCCGTGGTGCAAGCCAACCGTAGTATACCGGACTTGACCCTTCCCTCTTCCCTAACTTGTACGCATTTTTAATACCATCCACTTTCTCCCCACATTGTTCAGAAAATAGCAACTAATACATGATGGTAGATGAATACTGGTGTAAAAATGCACAAAAGTTGAGATTTTAATTCCTCACAAAAGATATTCATAAAGGGCTCCTCATAAACGGTCTCAAAAGCTCATCCTCATGTTGTGCATCCGTCCCCTTTGTTGCAGCTGATAGAGTGGTATTTGAAACAAGAGCACAATAGATGAGTCTAAGCTGGTCCGAGACCAAGTCTAACTTACTTTTGTGATCATTGCGCGGGTGCACATGATGTCTCATGAAGTTTGAAGTATCTGAGCCAAAGTCATGAACAAATTACAAGTGTCTGACCTTTTTGGTTGCACGCTGTACATTTCCTATCCCATTGACGAGCTTCCTGATGTTCAAGACAGTTGTGTTAGGATAGATGGGGTTAGGTTCAAACTAGCTTGTTTGGGAGCAAAAAAATGACTGCTAACAAATTCTAAGTGTGAAATATTCGATAGTCCGAGTTAGAAACGATCAAAATTATGCACAACGACTTCTTCCACATCCGGCATATGGGGAAACCAACTTCATACTGGACTCTGGTTATAATTCTTTTATGAAGGGTTATTGGAAAAAAGTATACCATGTTATTTTTCTGCACAGTTTCCAGCCCCTTTGATGTATTTGTCCAGCCAGACACAACCTAGTCTTCTGTGATGTGGTCCGTGCCCTTCTTGGTGCGGTGAGTCAAGTGACCCTTGCACAGCGTTTGAGCTCGTGCTCTATTCGAAATCAAGTCCTAGAGCGCATTCTTTTCAGCTGTGGAAACAACCAAAAGTCCACTGAAGCAAAGTCCAGGCTGTGGGGGGAAGAACTTCAACGATGGTTTGGGCCATGAACTCCATTGTCTTAGCACTGAAGTGTGGTCAGGCCATGTCCCGGTGCAAAAAATGCAACCTGTTGGTTGAGCACATTCTACGGTTGCTTTAATCCATAAGGTTACAGAAATGCCTTCAGAACTTTAAAACAATAATTGGAGTTAATTGTTTGCAATTTTGGCTTATCGTATAGCATAAGTTATTACATTTCATCGAATTAAAGCCAATCGAGACCCACTGCTGGTTGCTGTACTTGGTTTAAGGAGTCGAGCAGAGGACCCACACATATTTTGTCCATCATCATGAGACTTTTGAGAAAGACTCTGCTCATTCTCCAGATCACCTTTTTGAAGAGCTCTACCATGTTAAGATTTGTGATGATCACAGCACACAATGCGTCCAAGATCTTCAGGGGATGTCTCATAAGCTGTTCCATACAAAATTCTGCGTATGTCAGTAACATCTGCAAAGTCCTAAACCAATCCTCCTTAGACAGTTCCGAACTTTGCCTGATGTTTTCCAGCACTCTGAATGTCGGCTTCACATTTTTTCCTGTGTCTTCATCAATGCTTTCTCGGCCTTCACCAAACTCTTGGTAAAGGACAAACACCCTTGAGCAGGAGGAAGCCGTTTTGCCAGCCTTTCACAAAGCACTTGAATGGCTCTGTTTTTCTGGCAAAAGCATACGATTTGATAAGCCCCAGCTGATCTGCTGCTTGAAATGTCAAAATATTGTAAAGGTTTCACAAGTGGGATAACACTTTTTAGTCCTCATGAGCAACACCTACACCTTGGGCAGGAAAGTTGTTGTCATGAATATTGATGGCAATTGACGGCTGAATTTATTTCGCACACTCCCAAAAGTTTCAAATTTCTAGTAGCTTCGGCACATTAGAAGTAGCCCTGTCCAAAGTTGTTTTTCCCATGTAATAAGCAAACTTTCCGAGCTCTTGCAACTGTTGGCAAGAAAGACAAACTGATTTCCGCTCCTACTTTAACAGCCTTAGTTTGGTGGCCCATTATTTACACTTGACTAAAGCTTGAAAATGTGTGAATAAGTATGTCAATAGGCCAAGGCTAATGTAAGATCAAAAAATGAAGTGTAAGATCAGGAAAAATAACCTCATGAATAATCTAAGCTTTTCATTCAGCTTTTCATCTTAATGAATGACTAAGACAATCAAGGGCAAAGTTGGTATTGCCCCATTTTAAAAATGAAAATATGCACAGTATGAATGCTGGAAGCCTATTTTGGAAGCTCCGCTATTCACCTCATCTGACATGTTATTCCATGAATGTTTTCGTGGATTTTCTCGAGTCACGTTACTCATGGTAGACCTTGTACTGTGTACATGTACCTTACGTGCGTACGCGTTGGGGGGGGGGGGGGATGGCAACAGTTTGACAATTGGGGCCCAAGTAATTTAACATTTCCCCCAAAAACATGAAACAAGTGCTGCTGAATTTCACTTTTGTTCTTTTCTCTTCAGCCTGTTTTACTTCCCTCGCATTTCCTTCGTTGCGTGTGAAAGCAACCTCAGTATTTTCGACCCAGAGGTGTCACAATCCCTATTAAATTCATGAGGGGCAACGAAACCTGCATTTTTCGAAAACGAAGCCATAACAGACCTAGAAAATTACGCCCCAAGAGAGACTCAAAGTGAGAAACAGACAGTGTGGCTAATTGCAGGCGAAATTACCAATTACGGAGTGAGTGAGGCACCAACACCCACATACCGTACATCAAGTAGGCAACATGTGTACGTTCGAACTTCCTGTACCACACACATGTGCCCGTGCATAAGGGGCGAAGCCTAAAATGGTCGCATGGCGTACAAATGTTAAAGTACTCGCACTTTATAAGGATAAGAATTTGGTTGGACATGAGTGCCAGGAGACAGCACAATAGGTCAACTTACTGCCATGGAAGTCTTCTACGAAAGATAGCAGGGTCATCTTAGCACATGTGAATCGGCTCTGATTGGGGTGAGGGTGGGGATCGAATACAGTATTTTGCACAAATTCTTGTTAAGGCTTGTGAGTAAAGTTTACTTCAGTTTCATGTAACATGAATGCTTGGAAGGCGGAAAAAACTGAGTTGAAGCAGATTTAATGTGAAGCTACCACCCGAATTTTCTCATCACGATATGCAAAGTAACCAAAAATTGCACTTAGTATTCGAAGTACATATGTAGATTAGTGCCGAAGTAGCACAGAAGTACGTACATTTTAATTGTACTGACGCAGTTTGTGTTCCACTCTGAGCTGTTCGAGTCTTTTCAACCTCTTGTCTACCACTTTCGTACCACTGAAAATCATGCATTAACCTAAGCGCACTACGACAACTAACTTCCTATTGCCTGCTGCAATAAATTAACACACTGATTTTTGGTCGTCTGAATGTTTACGTACGTAGTACTAGAAGGGTGGTCTTGTATGCCCTAGAATGTAACTTTGCCGCTCTCTGGCAGCAACAAGGCTGAAGGCACATTTCCGCTAAAGTTTTTTCATTAGCGTCGTCGACAGAGACTCTCGCACTTCACCACGTGTCGTCCATTTTGAAAGAGACAGCCAAAGTCTGATGAGACTCTATTCCCTAGCATGCACGGCATATAAGCTACAGCGGTGGCACTCACAACTTTTTCCTTTTTTTACGAATCGTTTACAGAAGTTTGGTGCAACATTTCTCTCTCTTTACAAACACGCAAGCATTAACTTGAGCGACAAACGCACGACGCTTCAGCAAAAACACACTCACTTGCCTCTGATCTTCTAATGGTGTGTTTTTGAGCAGGTAGGGTCCCCATATCCCGGCGGCCCCGTCGGCCGTGGTCTCCGGTGTCGTCTTGGCGGTCAGAACGGTCACCTCCAGGTCGTCGTAGGGGCTGCTTCGGGTGGTACACGCCTGTCTGCGTAAGTAGAGCCCGGTGGTGAGGCCGATGATGCCCCCGCCGACGATGCACACTTTCATGTTTCAAAGGAATAGGACGAAAAAGCTCGTACTACGCGTGACTTGGCTAAGCAGAGTGAGGAGCCAGATACTAGTATCGAGCCAGGGAATCTCCAAACCGGTGTACGTGCTGGGTAAGTGAGTGAACCTGTCACACAGCAGAGCCAAAACGTTACTCGCACGTAGTTAGCATAAAGAAGACCGTCCAGTAGTGCATACGTACAGGGCGTCTCCAAAACACCCCTAAGTGGCGAACATGATACATAGAGAAGCTCTACGTGGTGGTGCCTGTTCTTGGTGGCACTTGGTGGGCATATCAGAATTGCAAATGTCATTGCTGCGGGGCGGATTTAAAAGTGAAAAATTTAGGTGAAAAAAGTTTCTTTTGGCGGCAGAGAAAGGCAAACGTGATCCGCAAGGCAAAAAACTGACTTTACGCAGTGGCTCCTTTTATTGCTAAGAACTGTGGTGGTAACAGCAACACCCCTTGACCTTGTACAAGAGTAACTTTCGTCAACCCTTCATGTACAGAACGTCAAGAAGATACATTTGTATACCGGTACACGCTGAGAAACTTCCCTCGACGACCACACACGAAGTAGGGCAATACTTCAGCTGAGCCGCCTCACCAGGTCCCATACCAGAAAGTGGGATTTGCTCTTCTTCCTCAAGTACCTGACCAACCTTTCTCCGGGTCTCCAGGCCTTTCAAGGACCCCTTTTGCCTCACCCGCCTGAAAAAATCGACGAATGAAGTACCTTTTTCCGAACAAGTTAAAAAATATCGATTCTTAGAAAAAGAGTCCATAGGTGATTAACTTTCAAATCCGCCCCTCCCCAGTCGTTGTATATGTACAAAGGCTGAGCGAAGGCTTTTTCATGTTGCTTTTCAGCCGCCCCGCTCTATGCTGGTGCGGGTCACATTGGACGGGGTGACGATGCTCCTCCACTTGCTGACTGGTAACTGGGGGGCTGTGGAAAAGCCTCTTATCGTGTCTCTGGTTCGACAGACTTTTGCTCGTACATATGCTTCTCGTAAATATACTGTCGACCTGTTAAGAGTCCTATTAAAAGAGCTTTTTAATACCAAGCGTGCAGGCTGAGATAAGCTTAGTATATACATTGTACCCTGAAGCTCCACGTGCTGCATATTGTGGAGTAGCATGTATGAACGAGTACGGCAAATTGTGATTTTTGGCTCTACGAACATGCCTTCCCCCATACACTTTCCTCCACAGTTTGGTACTAAAATATGCATGAATTCTTTCTATCCTTTTACCCATCGACTTGGAAAATTTGGTTTGGATTACCAACGTCCTCTTGAGGGAGGAGCCAATTCTTGTTGCAACACTTGTGAAGTAAGAGAACTTTATTGTTTTTCATCATACGCATGGGCAAGAATGGATGTTGCTCACCCATTTCCTCAAGTCTCCAAGCAATGACATGTCTGACTGACCCAAGACTGAGTTTAGGATGAACATTTGAGAAGAATGTAGAAGGAAAAAAGTCGCCTATCACTCTTATTTGCTCATGCTCCCCAAGTAACCGCCGTCTTCACCAATAACTCTGAGAAGGCATGAGCATAAGCGGCAGCACTGTCATTTGGTCCCTTTCATGTGATCAGAGATAAACAAAAATGAACAGCAGCTGTAGCTGTGGCAACGGCCGGGACAATGGTGGAGGTATTGGCAGCGCCACCTCGGGGCTAACGGACGAGATCGGGGCCAAGTGGGACTTAACTGTCACCCCAGACTTTGTCCGTGGACAGTGCTGCCGCCTATGCTCATGCCTTCTCAGAGTTATTGGAGTTGACGGCTGTTGCTTTGAGCGTATAAGCAAATAACAGCGACTTCGGATTCTTTTCCCTCCCACAGAATTCTAAAGTGTTTCTTCCTGAACTTAATCCTGGATCAGTCGGACGTGTCATTGCTTTAAAAAATTGGGGGAAAAAATGGTGAGAGCAACAACCTTTCTTTTCCGTCCTGTGCGTGCACCACATGTACAACGCTTGTTCCTGCAATGTGTCAATGTCATGATGACTTTTAAAGTTGACGACAGAGCTGAAACTGACACTCAAACACCTGCGAATCGACCGGCTCCTTGTATTGCCCCCTCCTTCTTTCTCTAAGCAACGCGGAGACAAATGACAACGACACCGTGCAGCATACTGTGTTGGATAGAAAGCAACGCTGTGCAGTAAGTAGCACATAATCGTAGCAGGGCGGTTGGTGGCCCTAATGCTAGCGCTGTATCTTTGTTCTACCATCTGATATCGTCGGCATTATCTTTCACGTGTCTTCATAAATGTGTAATGTCCTTCCACAGATACAAGGCAGTTCTGCGTCGTAGAATGTACTACAAATTACTACGTACAGAACAGGAGCAGCCAGAACGCGTGTACAGGCCGGAGGCCCTCGTAGCACAGTGGGATGGCTGCGTCCTCCAGTTGCGCGTGCTGCGTATGCACGTCCTAAATGCTACTCACGGACACGCGCGCACACTTGCACATACAATTCGTTTGAAGGCGAGGTGGATGAGAGGCGTCGGTCGTCTTCTCTCTCTCTCAGCCTTTCTGAGAAGCATCAAAAGGGATGAATTAGTTAACAAAGGAGTCGAGGGAGAAGAAAGGGGAGACTCTCTCCCTGGAGAAGAATGATATGTACGTACTACTACAGGGGGGGGGGGGGAGAAAGCAATGAATAGAACATCAGAGATTGTAGAGACCCAAAGCCAAACCCGCTCACGCGGTGATATTTGTAACTGCTACAAACAGTTCTTTCGGGGAAGAG
>JAAUXU010046058.1_pt1 | contig 36889 bp, 35 predicted proteins | sample 7278151 | NCBI WGS metagenome assembly JAAUXU01 (sample SAMN14350113, study PRJNA611818) | marine sediment metagenome | isolation source: surface marine sediment (1.8m) | place: French Polynesia: Moorea | collected 2018-08 | reverse complement strand
GAGAACGAGGAGGACGAGAACGAGGAGGACGAGAACGAGGAGGACGAGAACGAGGAGGACGAGAACGAGGAGGACGAGAACGAGGAGGACGAGAACGAGGAGGACGCATCACACGTACAGTGAGCGCAAAAAAATTGCATCACCCAATGCTTTAATATTCAGAACGTCATTGATACTAACGCCCAAGTTGCAGGAAAGCTGGATTAATAGCCTTTTTGTTATGCCACCGCAGCATTCTACAAAAAATATTGCTGAATTTTTGCCACTTTGACTACCAGATGCAGTCAAATTTCAGTCACCCTGATTCGCTTTTTTCCTCCAAAATGAATGCGTTGATGGCAATATCCTGTGTTGGGAATGGAGTAGCAACTGGTGTGCTAGAAATTACTGATGCATCCTTCATTGCCAACGTAATTAGTGAGATCTCAATAACCTAAAGATGAAACATCGTCTCCTGAAAAGGAGGGGGTTGCAATTACTTTTGCAAGCACTGTTCTACGTACGCATACGCGATGATGCAACCTAACGCACACAATTTTTTTTCGCCGAGTCTCGCATCATGAACAAAATGTCAATAAAGCCTTTAATAACATGTTAGAAATAGTGACACTGTCGTCGCTTCCAATGAAAACGTCGACGGGGAAGTCGGGCGAGTGGTTCAGGCTGAAATTGAATGAGTACGAGTGAGGAAAGGCGAAGGAGAAGACCTCGGCGAGACATCTCTCGCATTGGTATCGGCTTGCACTCGCCAGCCGCAGATCGACCTGGGGTCATATTACGGCGACGAATAACATCGGGGAAACATGACTTGGTCCAAAGCATCCTCAAGGTCTGGGCCACGGCGAGTAAGTGTCACTTCCCCGTGACGGCCTCCGCTGGACACGTAGCAGAGAGGATCATTCACTCAGTCAGACAGGATCCCCCGCTGAGACCAGGACCCTAGCTGGTAGACAGCAGCGAGATCTCCAATCAAATGGCCGAGCTGGAGGTCAAGCTCTTCCAGCACCGAACGGCCAAGAAACATCTTTTGAGACTTATCTTCTGAGCGTGGACGTGGTCAAGTAGCCGGCCAAGACCCAGAGGGCTCTAGGGATATAAGTGGGGGGATTCAACTCAAGAGCGCCTCTGACGTCTTAGGTAAGCTAACAAAGTTTTGTGGCTGGAAGAGCGTTTGCAACTTCAACGCTGCCCTCTGACACTGAGATATGTATGTACTTTCGACCGGGCCCAAGAAGCCTGATAGATGAGCCTCGGCACGTACCGCGAATATTGATGTCTGAAGCATATCGATATTCTTGCCTGGTGTTATACTGTGGTGCCGAGAGATGGTAACAGTAGAAAATATCGGCCCTATCGATATAAAAATTTCCCCTTAGCTGCTCCTACTGTTATGCAGTATCTTCAAAACTTTTTGATCTTGTTCGTAGTTCCGGAACATCCTCCAGATTGGAAGAAAAAGAGTTTTTGGTTCGCTCAGGGGCGTCAAATCCTATTAGGAGGACGCGCACTCATACGCACAGAGGTGAGAGGACGTCATAGACTCCCCAATCCGATAATAAACCTCTTTTCGCCTTCAAAAGCATTTCAGGTCAGAAAAGTGAGGTAGCTACGGCACTGGAAAGTGCAGGACATGTCCAACCAATTGAAACGAGGGGCGAATCTCTCCAGAGGCTTTCTGCTGGGGTTTCTGGACCAAGTATGCTGCCCAAACACGGCTGTCGAACACTGACACTCTCAGTGTGTGTACAGTACACTATTCTAACTCTCCGGTGGAAGAAGTAGGAGTTCGTACTCCACTGGGAGAAGAGGAAGACCCATCGATGTACAAGGTGGCCCATATCTAGCTGCCCAACGATGGGGGCGACTTCAACTGCTTCCAGCATTGACGAAACGTGCAGCAAGATCAACTTCAGGACAAAGTAGACGCGTTACGCAAGACAACTGACTGAAAATAGCGATTCGAAACTTTGCTCTTGTGAGCTTTCTTGAGTCACCTACATAGAAAATTAATAATACGAATTCATTTGAAAATGTCACCTGCTGCTGGTTCAATTGGAGAGAATCAAGTTTTCATTTTATGCCGTGTGCTGATTTTTCCTGGAAGATCAGAGTGCAACTGATTCTCATTCATGTCCTGCAAACCCTTCATTCACTTCACTAAATTACCAATGAGAACTGTACAGCGCACATTTGGCTATTTTTTTTTTCAGATCTCACAGAATTGTTGACAAAATGACTCTATAGGCATTAGCATCAACACAATAATGCTTCTATTCATAACCAAGTCAACCTCTGAAATGAAAACAACTTGTCAAAGAAAACGCAATTTTCGCGGGATGCCCAATATGGACCACCCTGTCTCGTACGTCCGCACGTAACACGGTTACCTACCCACCTACTCGCCCCATAGCGCATTCATGCTTGAAATTATGATCTACGGACATGGAGCTTACTTCAGTGGTTCCACACCTGCATCTGTGGCAACACACTCTAGCATGTAGCGTGAGAGCAATGCTTAAAGAAGTTGTGGAAGTTGTCGATTTTCTTCCCTCTCTCCCAGGAAGCGTTCACCATAAATATATTGTGGCAAAACGTTACATACTCGTATCGTGCACTCGCCCACACGCACTGTGCGTACATACGCTCCGTGCTACATAAGTAGGTGCACACGTCCAGCAGGTACATAAGAGCAGACTATTGTTCACCTAAAGCACTCGACCACCTTTGTGGAGCGCTTTCTTAGCTTTCGTGCACCAGAAATCCTCCAGTATACTGTGCAAAGATACAGGAGAGAGAAGCGAGAGAAAGCACTTGGATATACAGATCAGAGTAAATTTTGCAAAAGGGTTGAAGATTTGTCATTGTGCAGGCTTTTCTGGTGAAAGCGCCCTCTTCAGTTCGACAGGTATAAAGAGTTAACTCGAACGGGAGCAGCAGATGCTGGAACAGCACTTTCCGTCACGAGCTGAACGCGCTGAACGCGTCCTCAGGCAATCCGGGCAGCCAGTAGCTGGCGGAACTGCCTCCCAGCGCATGCACAGCACATGTGTGAAGCGTTCTGCAATAGACTAAAGAAAATTAGATGGCATCTTGATTCTTGAGTCAAAGCCCGAAAGTGGTTCTTTCTGCCTTCTGCTGTTCTCATTCTCTTTTTCTCGTTCCCTTTCAAGCTCTTTTCCGCCCTTTCTCTCTCTTTCTTCACTCTCTCTCACCAGTTAGTGCCCAGTCAGCAAGCAACGATGCCCAAGCCACCATAAACGGTGTCTGGAATGGTGAGAAAAATTAAAAGGAACGCCAAGATCGACGGAGAATGAGCTTAAAGGGTAAGAAAGTCGAGATGCGCGAGCACAAATTTCACCTTGCCCTAACCGCAAGGTTTCGTCTCCCCTCCCCCCTCTGAAGGTTCGTTAGTATCGCTTGTCCTCTTGTTGACGTCCTTGCTGTTGGTCCACGGCGAGGTCGACGATGCCGACCGCCAGTGCGACCGGAAGCTGGAGCGTCTGCTGGCGAGAGAGAAAAGTACTTCCAGCCTCGAGGTGGAGAAGAACTTGCCCGGACTGTGGACTTCATCTCAGTAAGTTTTGTGATGCACGCTAGCGGTACTAATCCTATTATGTGTTTTTTTTTCCCTGCGGAAGAAGAAAAATCACCTTCTTCTTGCACGCAACAGCACCCGTTAATGAGTAAAGTAGTCTACGTGTCCCCAGGGCGTATGAAACGTCCATCTCTCCTCCCGCACTCAGTGCAGCACGATTCGTGCACGCATGTAGTAGTGATGTGCATGCTACACATGTTCGGGGTCGTAGGGTACGTCTGGCTGGGCCTCTTCTGAGCGGTGGCAAAGGAAGCAAGAAGGAAAGTGAATGTTGTCCCTGCAATGCGACAGCGGTATTTGACAAAATCCTACTTTATTGCCCCCAGAATGCCACCGGATCCAGAGAGAGAAGGCAACTTTCCGTTTGTTTCACCTGCCTGTTTAATTCGGCTGTCACGCAACACCCTTGGGCATTGGCTGAGTGTATCTTCCCGGGCTAGACAAGGAAATAGTGAGAAAGTTTAGAACCCTCCGAGGACATGAATAATGCATCTCTGGAATAATATATCTTGAGGTGTGGACAGCGTAGTATTACGAAGGGTAGCAATAATCTAGTTATGTGTACATCCTGCTTAAAGTCCCTATAACGATTGCATGCACCTTCTTCGGCCGAGTGCCTGCGTAAACAACGTAAATATCACGTTACTTTAGGCAAATTGCCGCGGAGTGGCCCTTTTATCCTTCAAGCATGAAATTAAGCATCATCTGTTAGCCTAAAAGGCCAATTCCTTAGCTCTGGTAGAATTTACTGGTCGTTGTAGGATGGATCGAACGTAGTGCTTGTACTTGAGTAAGTGAAGGTGCCAGACCCTGAAGCTTCCGTATGAATGGGTGGATGAAAATCATGCAATCCCAATGTCCTCACTCCCCTTGCCAGCCAGGGCTTCAAGGTGTCCATGTTGAAATTGAAATGTCCTTCACGACGACTTTCAATAATAGCAACTGTTTTTTCTAAGATGGCGCGCAATAAGGAACCAGAGTGCTTTCAACTGACCTTATGCCTTCAAAGGTGTGAGTTTAACAACACCTCTCCAGGGTCAGATCGTGACCGGCCTATTAAAGAGCTGCACTCTTATTTCAACAGATGTGAAGTACGGTCAGGGCCCAAGTTCCTGGTCAGGCAGTACCTCTTTGCCGACAACTCAACGTTTCTGGCTCGCCAATTTCATTACTCCGACCGCGAGTGCCGCTCTCCACTCTATTCCATTACGGCGAGCGGCTCCGTGATTGCTTCAGGGCATCTGGTGGCATCAAACGGGGCCAACATGATGTTCCTACCCACCCGCAAGAGCAGCTGGCAGGGATACACGGAGGAGGCTAAGAGGTACACGACGTCGTTGACTATAGCATCCACTGAATACGTACATAAGCTGTGCACTGTGACAAGTACCCTAAGCTTCTTACGGAGGAAGCTTTCGTTTAAGGGCTTGCTCCGAGGACGACTCTCGCTGCGCATTTGAGTTCTCCGAGCTGAGGGAAGCGCGCATCGACCTGATGCAGTCGGTGGGAGGGACCAGACACACAACGCACCTCCTGCTGGGAGACACAGATGCAAAGAAGCTCACACACTACCCTCTGCTGAGGTCCTCCCAGGTTAGTGCATGCACACCGTGATACATTCGATCGTCAATCCGAGGATAAAGAGGATTACTTCAATTACCAGGGACGGCGAGGTACATTTGTGTCTTGCCGGGTTCACTGTACGGGATGCGCACGAGATGACGTGAACAACACTTCAGAACATTTGGTATCAAACTCGTGCAGTTGTCAGTGCAGTGCATGCAGGGGTATCTTAAGAAAGTGAGATTGGCTTCACGAGAAATTGCTTCAAATTTTGGGAACATTGTTTGTGATAAATAGCAAAGAAAAGTGTTATCCTCTTTGAATCACGTGATCCTGCAGTAGACGGTTGAGCTGGACACGAGGTCGACAGTCGCGGTAGCTGAGCGCCCGCTGCTCAAGAAGAAGGATTGCAGTTCGCTTTTTCCACCTCTGCCTCCATGAGTTTAGTTTCATTCTAGACACGAACCAGCAATCGAACCTAGAGATTCATCCTGAATCTCCCGTTATGCGCCAAGTCCCAAAAGTTTCACAATGGCGGTACCGAAGGTACAAACGTGAGTTTCAATTTAAGAAGATACCCCTGTACATGTGCATTACATTGGCTGTCTGGTTGCAAAGATTCTGAAGCTGAATTTACTGCATCACGTACACAGTAGAGCTCAGACATCAGTTCGCCACGAGCATACCGTTAATGCACCATTGAGAGATAAAGCCTTATGGTACAGGAGATCAGAGTTAACGTGCCGAAGCTTCGCCTGATTTGGTCTTTAACGATATAGGGCGTTATAAAAGGCTCATATAGATTCAAGTAGATTTAAGGCATCACTTTTTGTAGGGGAAGGGTTGCCCCCCCCCTTTCTACTTCAGGGTCTCTTTACAGTGCCGTGTACCACATTCATCACCTGGACGAATGCGTTTGTCATATATTGTTCATGCATCCTTGCCGCACATACACTGTACATGGACATCACAGCGGCTGATTCTGAGAAATGTACCAGTCTGTCAGAACTGACTCAAACGTTTCGGCAAACATCAGCCGAGTCCGTTTAAAGCCTAATGCTTCACGTAGTACGTTCGTGCGGTGTTTTGTATGTATGTACAGTGTATGAGTGTTTTGGTATTGCCTGGCGACAAATTCGCGATACGTACGTGCGTAGGCTAGCGTCTGGAGACTGCGTGTGATATGACGAGGGCAAACGTCTTCACCCATGCGCGCTTTGTCATGTTGTAAAGAGTTTCTGACAAACGATTCTAAAAAAAAATGTAGTACCGCAGTGCTAACGTATCTAGTATATAATTCACAAATGTCCTTGTTCTTGGTGATACATATTTTCCTCTGCTGAGTGCGAGTGGAGGTGAAAGCTCATGCGGTATTTTTTCCGAGGAAGTGCGCACTTGTAGCCCATCTTCATAAGAATCCCTATGAGTGAAAACAACTTTTTATATATAATTTCTGACTTGGACTACTTTTCATCTGGTAGCCACAGTGGCCTCCTCCGGAGAATTTGGACTTTGACGTCTCGAGCACCCTTTGATGCAAGCTAACAAAAGTTATTGCAAAAGATCAGGGAGAGATCTTGTCTTGTTGACTCTCTATCAGCAACCTAGATCGAACTTAGTTCATTTTCGATATATGAAGGCACGCACGTACTCTCCGCTGGCCACGTCCTTTCATGCTGTTCTCATCTTCACGCACCTGCACGCGCAAACACCTTGGAGAAGATACGATCGACGTCACACTGACGTCTCAACGCATCTGATGGATAAGTTCAAGCAGGGGTGCCTTGGCAACTCGGTTTCGTCAAAGCCACAGTGCTCGTTGCTGATTGGCGTACAGCGCTTTCACGGAAGCCACTGCTGTCTGCTCCATTGCAAAAATATATGTTTTCTGTACATAACTAGTGGGCGAGGTTGCTTTGGAAAAGCAGCAGTTTGAGGACCACTTTGTACTCCAGGGAGATTACGGTGAGACAGTCTCCTTACAATAGTGACGTAAATGTGGATGAGTGAAAGGATGTACAGGGTGACCAGAATTCAGCTGCCCCTGGTAAAATTGTGTCCGTAGTTTGATCACTTCAGTGTTATGCATGTTCCTGTCCTTGTCTACTTTGACGCTGGTACTGGTTTCGAGTGCAACTACGTTTGCTCAAGACCAGAAGTGAAAAAAGAACCCTTCAACATTGATCTTAAGTAAATAGTTAAACTACCGGGACCTCAAGCTTTCTAAAATTAAGTCTTGTCCCCATACCAGCAGTATTGAGAAAGGTACATTTTGGCAGGTTGAGGCTTTTTAACTTACTTCTCTGTTGCTGACGTTTCTGATGTGAAATTCCTACCCAGATATGTTGAAATAAGCAGGAAAGAATTTCTTTTGGATGCTTTTACTTCCTATTGACTTGCATGTAAAACTTGCTGTTTTTCTGTCTGTCCCAATAATTGTTCCAGTCACTGAGTGGAGCGAGATTCTCATTTTCCTTCACGCATAAAGCACATAGCATAAAATACTAGAGGCTGACAGCCAAAACTATGAATCCGCTGCCTGCACAGACATTCAAAAGGACTGCTAAAAATACTTGTTTTCGTGCTAACACCAGGTTAACGATTCATTCATTTATACTTATTTGACGCATGCAAATTCATTCATTCACTGGATCAAAAAAAGTGTGTTCTTGTACCACGCCAAGTTTTGCTGCCAGCATCACTTGATGCAGCAACAGGACGTCAGATTCCGGTCACTCCAGAAGTGATCAATGAAGCTTAGCAGTACATAAAGTCACGTCACACGCAGTCTTCAGTCACTGTTCAAGTTGGAGCGATGTTTAGGGTTCGCCTGGAGCTGTGATGGCTTCTTCGTACCTACATGACGTACGTACACGTGCGTCACTTGGTACAGTACCATAATAACACACTGATCGGCGCCTGCGCTCAGACCTCAGAGGTGCAGAGAGAGATCTTTTTGCGCTTTTGCTCTCCAGACCAGAGGCTGCCAGACTTGTCAGCGTGTCTCTCACGCCTCGTCAGCGTCTCCACCGCGCCTCCGCAGAAGGCCGTTACTGAGTGGCGGACAGCCCGAGGGAAAATGGATCTCTCGACGCTGCGAGGAGGAGGAGGGGATGACCAAGAGCGAGTTTCTCGCCAAGAAAATGACATTTCGTCGCAACCGCACTTGGCAGGGGACCTTCCGATACTTCGCGGACAAGAAATGCACTCATAAGGCCTACACTGTCGAAGCCAGGGGCATGTTCATACGCAGTAAGTAACCTGGGGAGTTCAAGTGCCGTTCTGTAGGACTAGCAGTGCCGGACAGTGCTGACGCACTGCCACGTGGTCGTAGTAGAGCCCGGCGGACGTGATGCTGTAAGCGTACAGTCGAATCTCAGGGGTAAAGAAGGGTAAAATACGTCACATCGATCATTGTACAGGGTGCGCCAGCGAAACTTGGAAGGGCACTTACGTTGCAATTGCGGCAAAAAGTTGATCAGGTGAGTTTGAGCAGTTGGTGAAGTCCAGGGGGATGGGTTTTGCACGGTTTTTTTTTTTGAAATGGTCATTTATCTTCACAAATGTCTGAGCAAGAGAGGAAAGGTGCTGCATGTTAAATTTGCTCTGGCCAGGAACAGATCTGGATGTTTCTGGTGACATCATAGGTGTGTCCCTCAGCATAGTCTGCAACATCCAGAACACCTACTGTACGTCTTGGAGAGGTAGTCCAAGAAGACTTTGCACTCCAGCATGGAGTCACCGAAGGCCACCATCATGACAGCGTAGAATGCATTGACACAAGACTTTGTCATCAGCAGCTGCAGTAACTTTCAGCACCGTGTCGAGGCCATTATTGCCCAAAACGGTTGATTCATGAAATGAGAATTACTCTTTTCGACTTTCTTCACCTCCACGATTAATGAATACTCATTCCGCATCCATTGCATCTTGTGTTGTTATGTAGAATTTCGTAATGGAGTCAATATTCTGAATTTTGCTTACGCATCCTGTACGGTATAATGAGATTCGTTTTAGAAAGAAGTGAGTATAGAAAATACGATACTTCGAGATTCGACTGTTTCGCCCAGACACATCTACTGCATAGAGCACATAGTGTACATGTTACACCACCGTAAGACCATGTTCATTGTCTAACGTGCTGCGTGCAGAACAGACAACTCGGACACCGTGTGCGCTTTGGGAAGTTCGTGCCACAGAGATAAGTCAGGCCCGTGACAGAACCAGACGTATATCGTACAGTGCGTCTTGTGCAAACTTACAGTACAACTCGTCACAACAGAAACGAAATAAAATGGTGGTAGCCAGAATGAGGTGGTTTGTAACTTCTGAATACACACATAGAGTATGTGCAGTATATTTACAGTAGACGCGGCTGCTACATACGAAGCATGCTCTTATGCACTGAGGTGCGTGGAATGGAGTTTTCCACGAGGAAGAGCAAAAAACTTTTTTTTGCCTTGAAGCCACGCACGAAATGAAAGAGAAAGAACGTATTTGACGCAATGAATTTTCGACAGGTGGGCTCTCACACATGGTGGATGGGGGCACTGACATCGCAATAAAGACGACGAGCGCCTGGCTGACTGTGCACACCAACGCTCTCGCCTGGCAGCTCAACGCCACGCCAGTGGACACCTGCGCCAGTGCCGTCTGGCGCGTCAACGTGCCGCAGTCGCTGGCGCATACCGGCGGGTGCGCCACTCTGGGCATCAAGGTGCCGCTGCTGCAGCAAACTATCGCCAAGCTCGAGATCAGCAGTCCTCGGGGGAGACAACTGCAGCTTTTCCTAGGGCGCGTTCAGCACAAGAAGAAGACGAAGAGGTCGCCCACCTACTATCAGCCACCTCTGGTCCAGTGCGCAGATGAGCGCGTCCACTTCACCGGCGGCAATGAGCTGACTCGGCCACAGAGTCCAAAGACCGCGATGCTGCAGTCCTCCTCCTCAGCCAACACTAGTTTGATTAGCCTTCGAGGGGTCACACTCATCTTCGTGTTGCTCATGGAGTCTTAGTTGTTGCATCGGCATGTGCAGATGCAGTTGTCAGCCCTCTTTTCGGCGTCCTGCTGTCAGCGGCACCGTGAAGCATCAAAAACCTCATATCATTGTCACTACCCACGACTGCATGTACGTATAATGATGAAAATGTTACCTCACATGGAGTTAGTTGCATATGCCGCAGCATAATGCAATAGTCAATAATACTCTCTGTATACGTTTTGCCGAATGCGTACTGTACTGACGGATGTGTAGTAGCAAGTACCGACGATGAACTGACACATGTGCGCACCCATCCACACATTTTAGGCTGCAATTTCGGTGCATTACCATGCATGAATGACAATGGGTGCGTCTTCCCCGTTGATGATGGCTCGCTCTTTTGCCACGTTAGCAACCTTGCTCGCAAGAGAAGTCTTAAAAAAAAGAGCTCTGAGCTCGTCCTCGTCCCCTAGAAGGTCCGTTCAGTCGCCTCATCGTGAGTTGCTTTCATAGCAAAGCAGCCCTCACATTCACCTTAGTTTGGGAGAAAGTAATCGGATTGCTCCTATGGGACAAGTCTTAAGCTGTCTCCTCATTCGAGTTTAAGGACCGACTACTGGAAGGCACTTCAGACCGATGTGATTGCTCCGTTAATGCCTTTACTACGAAGGAACAAAAAAATAAGAAAAACTTTCAACTCATGCTCAATAGAGCAGCTTTCGATAAAACAAGTAGCAATATCGTTTTAGAGCCGGGAAAGCTCATCACATTTCGTTGCATCTCAGTGCTTGGCGAAGCTTTATGCAGAACACACACGATCTTGACCAGGCCGTGCCCGCTCAATGCGTTGATGGCATGCAACTTCGACAAGTACTCACTTTTACTACAGCGAGGTTGAGTGACAACCCCAAGACGTTATTCCATTGCGTTAAAACTACAGCTGTCCAAACAAAAATAAACAGTCGCAGCTACTTGCTGGCTCTGGCTGAGCTGTTTCTTTTGCCCTCGTCTGATACACGCTTTTAATCTTGCTGCCTTCCATTTGTGACTCTGATGCCAACTCGTCCACCATGAACCAGCCGACCTCTGATCTTGGAGAAGGTGGGCGACGGGTGGGATCGGCGTCTGGAGCCGCACCGCAGCCACAATCACCGTGGGAAGGCGGCCAGCCGCAGATCGTGCTTACTCCCGAGGAGCGCAGCGTTCTACGCGAATGCAACCGGGAGTCCTTCTTTCGGCGCGCGCTACCCTTCGGACTCGGCAGCATGGTCGGGGTGTGGTATCTGGGGAAGCAAGGAATACTCAGGCCCAATCCAGCCTACGGCATGGCGCCCAAGATGATGGCCGCGGGCTTCTTCGCATACTTCTTTGGCAAGGTGTCCTACACTCAAATATGTGCCGACAAGATGCTAGAAAAGGCGCCTGATGGACAGATGGCGGACACCATCAGAGCTAAGCGTGGGCTGCCGCCCAGAGAGAGATTAGAACCTCAGCAGCCGTCATCTTGGGACGAGGAGGAGAGTACTTCGATCCAGGCGACTCCGTCCGGCAAGACATACGAGGAGCTGCGGAGGCAGCACCGAGAAAGTCAACAGCAACAATCAGCTCCAACAAGTACACCCTCAAGGCGGTCGCCCCCTGCTCCTGAGCCTGCACTTCCGTCGGGCAGCGCCGAAGACCCTTCCTACGCGCCGCCGAGCAAGTTAAGGCGGCGACCCACTAACAAGTACGGCGACGAAGGATTCGAATAAATGACGGCAGTGATGACGAAGAGAACCTAGTAAACTTCTTAGTCTAATCAAAAATCCTCTGAGCTTACTAAAGAAATCAAACTCAGAAAGTTGGGACCTTCAGTATATGAGCCTTGGAATACAATGTGTTTTTGTACGGTCTCTTTACCTCCAGCAAAGCTTTATTCTCCACATATGATTCACAATACATGTAGCAGTCAGGATACCTCCAACTGATAAGAATGATTCATATTTACTACCTATTCACAAAGCACCACCCCAAGCTCCAAATTCTCCTAAACGTAATGCGAAAGCAGAAGATCGGGTGCCGCAGTGTCCTAGTTTATGAATGTGCTAGGAGTTTCTTAGCAGGTATAATTATACGACAGTAATAGAATTCGTACGTATGTACAATGCGACGAATGCGCACACAGAAAGATACTACGAAAACAAAAAAAAGTTCTTTTCTACCGACGGCGATCACATCTCGCCCAGGGTGCTATAATGTAACGAGGCTTCTCCCAGTCCCTTGCCTCGCCGAGAGTCCTTGCAGAGGCAGATCTACGCTCACAACGAATTCCTCGGGATCATTCTATGATACAAGACCGCGAATTGTGCAGAGCCACAATCACTAATTGACAGTCCAGTGGGTGCAGACAGGTACGCCCACGGAACCCATTAGAAGATGTAGTCAGGCCCAGCCATGTCGATGGCCCAGCGGAACTTCTCCCGTTGCGTCTTGTTGTACACCTTCTCAATGGGTACGTCAAAGCGCTTACACCAGGCTACAGAGATTCGCGGATCCAAGTAGTTTAGCTTCGACGTGCCGAGGGCGATATTCTTGTTTTCCTCCTTGTCCACTGCCTGAGTTTCGAGCTTATTCAGCTGTTCCATCAACCGTTCCAGGGCCTTTTTCTTCTTCTCCACATTGTTCTTTTCGGTGGTAGAACCGCCATTTTTGTAAGCCTTCTTAGCTGCCTTAAATTCCTTCTCGGCCGCTGAGATGGCATCCTGCTTTGTCGATATCTTCTCACGGAGGTTAGCCATAGATTTGTCATGGGTCTTGGGAACTGCACGCTGGTGATTGCAGAGAACGGCCACTGCACGGTTGGCGCGATTATATGATAGCATCTGCAATGACAAACAATCATTTCAAATCCCATCCCCGAAAACGTCAACAAAATGGTGCCTTACCTTGGCTGGGACGTTGTCAGTTTCGTCGGTTAGCTCGTCCAGTTGCTGTTGCAGCGTAATTGACGCGTTGTATGTACGGAACACTTTGGCCGTCAACCCGGGCATTAAGCCGTTCAGATATTCATTGAGAATGGAAGTGTTGAGACGGTCGAAAAGATCGTCAGAGCCCTTCTTATTGTCCATGAACAGCTGAACGTTCTTGTAAACGCGCTTCTCCACAGCTACAGAGTTGTTGTAGCGAATGGAGTCCTTTCCCAGGAAGTCAAATTCGACCACGTATTCCTTTCCTGTAAGAGAAGGCGTGTGCATTAGCCACGAGGTTTAAAGCTACAATGTCATTAGAATACTCACCCTGGTGTTCAGGATGCAGGGTAATGTGTTCCACTCGGAGGGAACAGCAGCCGACGGTATCGGCTTGGTCTTCGTCCTTCTCGTTGCCAGCCCTGAGGGCCAGCTTGTCAATGAAGTAGAGCGCCACGGCTCTCTGACGGATTCGCATTTCCTTCGATTTTAGGTCGTTGATGTAGTCTTCGCGGATCTTGTCGATGTACTTCTTAAGCTCGCGGGCCTTTTCATACTTCATCATGTCTTTCTCGCCTTTTAGTTTGGAGGAGGGATTCAGCATCACGTACTTGATTTGGTTTTGAATATTCTCGGTCCAGCTGGCGAGCCACGTCACCTGGAACACGTAATGTTTTTTTAATCTATGCACATACAAGGTCCTATCATTGATGACTACTGCTACGCGTAGCAGTAGTCATCTATGGTCCTACGTACGTGACTGAAGTGCGGCATATTGAAATACGTACGGTAGTGCATGGTGCAAAACTCACCGTATTATCATGCTGGACGTTCTTCCACTTGTGTCCTTTGGGAGGCTCCGGATGTTTGGAGTCAGCCGAGCAGTTAATAATGACATCCTCTGGCATGACGCGCTTCTTCAGCATACCCTGCTTGGGATGCTCACCACGTCCTCTGAACAGGCCAGGCGGCTCGATCCGAAAGTTGCCAATCTTCTCCTTGTGACCGTCTATGGAGCAGAATCCGTATTCCTTCTGAATGGCCTCGTTCTTTTCCTTCTCGGCCTTTTTCTCCTCCTTGCTTCGGGCCTTCCGTTCTTCCGACACCTTCTTGAAGTGATCGTTGATTTCATTGAAGTCACACTTAGAGAGGTCTCGGATGGTCTCGCGTTCTCGCTGGTTCATCACTTTGCGCCAATCCTTGAAGAAGTTGCGGTTGAACACATCCTTGGTGGTGTAGTCGTGGTCAAGCATCCGCCCATAAAAGGTGGCCACTTCCTCCGTCGGCAAACTCAGTTTAAGTCGTTTGCCGTCATAGTAGAAGCGCACGTTTTCAGGAAGCGGATCATAAGGAGGCGCGAAAAGAGGACCTTTGTGTTCCAAGAACTTCCACTTGGTCCCATCGTCGGGCTTGTCTTTCTCCTCCCACCAGCGCCACACCTCTTCTTCCACCTTGGGCTTCTTGCCGCCTTTCTTAGTAGGGCTGGCAGTGGCCGCGGGTTCCTTCTTAGAGGTCTTTTTGACTGCTGCCTTCTTTTTCGCAGGCTTGTAGTCTTCTTCCTCTTCTTCATAGTCCACTTCTTGCTTGATGCGCTGTTTTTTCTCCCTGGACCGAGAGAGCTCCTCTTCCTCGGGTTGAAAGTCTTCGTCCTCGAAGTCGTTGGTCTTCCTCTTCTTTCCTTTGCTCCGGTGAGACTGCGAAAAGCAAGACAAGAAATTCACCAAGATCACTAATTGAACGAGCAGTTTACTTACCACAGGTTCCTCCTCCTCCTCTTCTTCCTCTTCCTCTTCTGCACTTTCGAAGTCCATGGGTTCATCCTTGGGAATCTGCTCCATTGCTTCCTCATCCTCAGGCTTGATCTCTTCGATCCTAATATGCTGTTGAGAATCGTCAGTGCCCGCACTCTCTTCTTCCTCTCGTTGCTTTCGTTCACGTTCCTTACGTTCACGACGCTCACGCTCTTTCCTTTCTCGGCGCTCCTCCTCCGTCTCCTTGCGACTCTTGTGCTTGTGCCGCCTGTGATCAAGTAGTGGTTGTTCAGGTAGAATAACAGATTGGCTACGTTCTGGTGGCATTTTGTTTGGCAGCCGACACAAACCGAGACTGAGGAACATTCTCGAGCATTACTTTAGGCAACAAGTATGAGAAGTGTCCAGCTTATCCGACCTCCGGAAATCTTTTATAATTACCGGACCAGCACAGAACGGTGTTCTGCTCATACCTGATGGCTCGGGGTAAGGATAGGTCAAGTTCTCTTGTTTTAATCTAACCCTAAGCATCGTGATAGAGGGGGACACTGTGTCGTGCTGGTCCTGCATTGCAAAAATAAATAAATATATAAATAATAATAATAATAATAGCCCTAACCTCCTCCATTTCTCCCTCTTAAGCTGCGGCTAGACGTACAATTTTTTGCTCATCTTCTTCGGTAGCTATTATGGTTTGACTTGCTACCTCCACTGACATCACGCAACCTACTTGGCCTTTTTTTCTGATGCTGGCCTTTCTTCCCAATCGGTGAGTGAAAAAAAGGCTGCCGGAAAAGACAAGCAGAAAAAATGTGCGTCTAGGCGCGGCTTTACCAAAGTAGATAGACCTTTATTAGCAAGAATCAATGGCCGGACCTTTATGCCGACTGTATTCTACTGAAGCTTAGGTTAGGTGAGCGAAGTAACTTTATCTTATAACCTGATCATAAAGCAAAGACCAGTGAAGTAGAGTCATGGCTGTGCGAGTGGCAATAACCCAGGTCGAAATCTCGGCGACCCGAGCATGAGGTCCTCCTCGCCTGAAGTCTGCACCCTAAAAGGTTTTGAGCACCACAGCTGCGGCATGTGGACATTTAGAAACACGTCCAAGACACATGATGGATGCGGAAAGAGGTGCAGCTAGACGTTTTGATATACCAGGGGACGTGCTACGTCCATGACAGCTCCTGGACTTTCTAACTGGCAGTTAGTTCTAAGATATCACATACATATTGTCGTTATACTCACTCTTCGCGCTCCCGTTCCTTGCGGATGCGTCTCTCCTCCTCGGTCTCCTCCCTCTTCCCCTTGTGGCGTTCTTCCCTCTCCTTCTCCTTCCTGATCCTGCGCTCCTCCTCGGTCTCTTCACGTCTGCCCTCACGCCGGTGTCGTTCCTCCCGTTCCTTCTCCTTACGGATCTTACGCTCCTCCTCGGTCTCATCGCGCCTGGCCTCCTTCTTGTGCTTCTCTTTTCGCTCCTTTTCTTTGCGAATCCGTCGCTCCTCTTCGGTCTCGTCACGTCTACCCTCTCTCTTATGCCTTTCCTCTCGTTCTCGGCGCTCCTTTTCTTTCCTTATTCTCCTCTCTTCCTCGGTCTCCTTCCTGCGTTCCCGATCCTTGTCCTTATGCTTATGCTTCGAGGACGAGTGATTGCGGTGCTCGGACTTGGGCACCTGGTAGCCGTTGTCTTGGGATGGAAGAAACAAGAGAGCACGAGGTCATTCGGCTGCACGTGTGACGCGTCATACATGTTATGAAAGACATTCAGTGGGGATTCTCACACGCACCCAGCAGTACTCCATAAGCAAAGTCTTTGTCTTGATAAGAGTGAACGGGTAACAAATTTTCCTCAAAGTCTTGACCGCAGTTGCCGTCGGACTCGGTCTACTCGACCACACAGACGAACGAGAAGGCGAGCGACCGAGCGACGGAAGAGACAGCGGCCGTCGGAAATTCGTCTAAGTGTGGCTCGTATTTGGAACTTAGGCTGTGGGGCGACCGTTCTCTCTCTCAACTCTCGGCCTGCCTCTGCCGGCCCATTCGGCCACACACTTAGACGGACAAAGAGGGGGGACGCCTTCGTCAAGGAGAAGAAGGGCCTCACGCCGGACAAGTTCCTCTTACCGTAAGTCTCCTGATCGACGTCGCCTTCGGCGCCCATCGACCCGTTGACGGAATCCTCTGCCATGAATCCGTCGTCATCCATACCGTTCTCAGACATGGTTGCCGGTCACGGGAGTCCTATTCTAGGCGGAGGACGAAGAAGCCGTTCTTTTGCTCTAAAAAATCAAGATGGCCTCGATCGAGTCCCTCGTCGTGGAGTTGTCCGTCGGGTAGAAGGAGTCGTGGCAGAACAAGCTCCTCAAGGAGCTCACCTCCACCACGAAGCGAAGCGAAAGTAGGGTGGCGGAGGTAGTGGCGGCGGTGGCGAAGCCGAGAAGAGCTGAAGCCTGCTGTGCTCAACGAAAGAGTGGCCCCCGGCCGACTGCTACGGGCCGTTGCCCCCCACGCTCTAGCAGCCGCTGCCGCCCGCCGCCTTGTCTTTCCCCTGCCCATAGCGGACGCCGGCGTCAGCCCAGACGCGGATCCTGCCAGGCTGTGGCCGGCCGAATCTCTCGTCTGGCCACCGCCGTCACCACCGTGGCAGTCGTCACTGCCAGGGGGGGCCGTGGCGGCCGTGCCGGCCTCGGCAGCCGCTGCCGCTTCCTTTTCTACCACTGCAGCTGTTTGAATGGCAGGAGTTGCCAGGTATCTCCAGGGGAACCGTTTCCGACGTCGTCAAGTGATGCGGTTTTGTAGAAGCCGCGAAACTTGAATGTTGCCGACTTTTCTTGAGGTCGTCACCACTCGCAGAGAACTGTACGATGACGTTGGCGAAGCGCCGACACCTCGACCGACGTGCCATAAGCGGCCGAGGTCTCATGTGCAGGTCCAACCACTTGCTGGGGGTCGCCTCGCCCGCCTTCGACTCCATGCATCCGCCAGAGATGCCGACCTTGCCTTTACCGTTGCTTCTTGCCCAATGGATAGAGGTGCACATTGCGTCAAGTAACAAATGGTCTTTTGCATCCCCAATGTTTTTATCGTCACTTGAGCATTTTAGATGTCCCTCTTTGCATCTGTGATACCCTTGCAGATTGGACCTTCTCTAGTCCTTGTAAGTTATTTCAGTGGGGAGAACTTGGGCGCATCCACTTCACAGAGACTTTGTGGTGCTGGATGAGCGACTGAAGTTGCTGACAAGATATGAATGAGACTGACATGAGTGAGACTCTGAGACAGAAAATCTAGTACATAGGAGAAGTTTGTGATTGTTCATTTTGAGCTGGAGCGCTCAAACCACGCGCAACCCACAGTTCAGCTCACAATAGCCTGGGCTGTCTTTGCAGGGTTTTTTTGCTTTGGCGATATGTGCTGTTATTTTCCTAGATTCTACCCCCACCTTTCCGCCCCCCCCCCCACATTAGGGACCCCTCCTCTGATCTCTGGGATCCCCCGAACCCCCCTCCCCCCGCGTCGCGCGCTGTTGGCATGTTGAGGAAGAAGAAACCAGAGCAATAAGGCGATTTTTCTCGGGCATTCGGGTGGGAGGTGGTCAGTCTATGTAGCAACTTGTCTATGAGGTCCGTGCTCTCCTGCAAAAATTGCTGGCGTCTCAAGGATAAAAAATGGGTAATCGTTACTTTCTTCCTGAACGCAAGCAAAATAGGAACGAGCTTCACCGTCCATTTGGTGATACGGACGGAACACCCGGTATTGGCGTTTGGCAGCCAGAGGACGGCTTTCTACAAGGAGCAGTTTGTCAAGTTCAAGATCACGTTTGTGCTGCGCTGTTTTGGTGTGTGCATCGGAGCCGTCAACTTGGCGCTACTCGCTTTGGACGACCTAAAGCTGTCATTCGGTTCATTGTCATCATGCTTATCAATCTCTTGCTCACAGTGGGGTTTATCCTATATTGGAATTTCCCAGTGGCTCTCTAGAATTTAGCCTACTATGTCATTATCATCGACAGCACCTTTCGTTGGATCCCAGGAGTCTCCTACACCATCACTACCGTGTTGAGAGAGAAATGGTCGATATACCATTTTAACTGCAAGTTCAGGCCCGTTGTAGCCATGGCGATCAATATTGGCAACTTCCTTGTGGTAGCCTGCACCTTGTTTGGCTACAAAGAGTATGACTCGTAGCTAGAGGCCGGTACTCAATACACGTCCGTCAACAAGACGTAATCAACACCGCCATCAGAGAAGGATTATAGAAGCTCCTGTCCAGCATACCTGGCCTTCCCCAAGCTATTCTGGAACACCAGCTGCGCACGAGATGTCACCAGCGTGATTACATAGAAGCATCAAAGGACGACGGAAGGAGTGTTGGACGAGGCCCCCAAAATGGGCAATTAGCTTGACACTGGTAATGAAAGCGTAACAATTGGCTGCGATGGATGAAGTCAGTTTATTCATTTTTATAAAATCTGAAGCGTAACAAGGACATTTTATAAAAATAGGACCTCTTCCAAAAGTCTAAAACCACATGCCAGACCTTGTACGTATGTACATGCATATTTCTTTCTCCTAGAGTATTGGACACTGGGTTTGTTTCATCACACGATCATGAAAATACCACCTATGCTGAATGAATCCGTGTATGGTGCTAATGAGGTGGCGCTACGAGCTGCTATTGACCCAATCTCCTTGGCTCAGGTCAGTGAAGTCACCATCATGCTCATCAAGTTTCCGGTCCGCTTTCTCGAAGATGTATCTTACATCGCCATCTGGATCGTTCCTCAGGTTTCTCTCTACTGCCTCTACTCGCCGGGGACCAAACCTCATTCGGTACGCATCGACGACCTCCTTGATATTGATGAGGGTACGGGCGACGGATAAGCGAACATTGGGCACAACATCCTCGGCCAAGTCGAGCAAGTGGAAAAGTAACTTCTCCGCAAATTGCTCTGGGGGCAATGCATTCACGGCATGTAGTTGCAGACAGAGTGAAGCGAAAGTCTGACGATGCACCCACAGGCTCTCCTTAGCCAGGGACTGCACGGCGCAGCGCAAAAGACTGTCCGCGAGGAGCGGCCGACGATCCACGAGCGACAACACAATGGCAGCGATGACGCCCGTTACGGTGTGCCTCACAGCAGCCACCTTGTCGTGAACCAGCACCATGGCGATCGGAGAGATGTGCTCTTCGACGTCGTCGGCAGAGTAGAGTGGAATCAGGCGCTCCAACTGCTCAGCCAGTTCCTGTCTAAAGCGCCAGTTGCGTTCATTGTCCATCTTGAGGAATTCCGAGAGCTTTGGTAAGTACTCCCGGCGGTGATCTTCGCCCAACAGACGTATGAAGTCCGCCAAATGCTTCAGCAGGCCCTGCCGCACTTCGTCAAGATCTTTGAGGAAGCCGTTAAAGATGGGAATAAGGTCTTCTCCGGCAGCCTCCTCTCCCAGGATCACTCCCAGCTCGTGAATGGAGGAGGCGAGTGTGCGGCGAACCTTCCACTGCATATCTGAGGCCAGAGTTTCATAAGTGTCGCGCAGCAGAGGCCAGTTTGCTCTGCCAAGAGTGAGAGCCACTGCAGGCAGTGAGAATGCACAGTGTCGGGCGATTTCGCTGTCCACCGTCTGAGCTCGAGAAGGGTCGATCATGGATACGTAGTGGTCAACCAACAACTGAGGCACAATCTTCTGCTCAGTCAGAGGAGGCCCTCGAGGAAGTGCTGGGTCCAGAGGCTCCAGCTGTTGCGGGGTTGTGACTGACGACGTCTGTTGTTCACTGTTGTTGCAGTCTTCACCATCCCTGCTTCTCTCCAAAGAATCCCAGCGAGGGTCGAAAGTGGATGAAAAGCCACTTCTTTGACCGCCAGCACGAAACAGTTCCATGGTGCTATTCTCTTCAGAGGAATCTGCGAATAGAAGGCATCGTGAATACTCGACTCTGGTAACAGGATCATAATGTTCATATCTTGCGAATAAGGTTAATCTATGGACAGGCGAGAAACGTGTCAGTGCGTAGGAGATTTAAGCCACAGGCTTCCCTCTACGGTACGAGTAAGCAGCAGACGCAGACCAGAGGCAACTACGTGCAATGAGGCAGCAGAGCAGACCCACCAACACATCATGTTAGCTTTCTTGCCTAAGCAAGTAGTAGGTCGTCCAGTACCTGTAAGGTTGTCAAATGTCTGAAAGGTGATGATTGGCAACGTGCGCCACATTTTAGAGTCGTCATCGTCGCTGCCGACACCTTCAGAGTGCAATTGCGACCCTAGTGTACAACGCAGGAGGGAATTTGAGCTAAATGCGGTGCCAAGTCGATGGTGTGTGCAGAAATGACAAAACAGGAATGAGCAGCATAGGTTCTTCTCACCTTTCTCTTCCGACCCGTCTTGTTCCGTGACTTTGGTAAGCTCCTGTGCATCTGGCGATTCTTCGTCGCCTTCTTCAAGTTCAATGGTCTGCAGCGGTTCCCTCCAGTAGCGAAAGCTGTTGAACTCTTCCGAAGAAGGGCTGCTATTAGTGACTAGAGAGGAGTCTCCTCCTTCAGTGAGGGACCGGGCTCGTCTCTCTTCTAGGCTCAGTTCCTGGCCCAAAGACCAGAGGGTCTCCACATCCTCGTCCTCGGATTCATCCATGGCAACGTCGTCACAATTCTGATCCTCAGGTACATTAACGATCACAGACTTGGAAGCATTTTGCTCTTTTGTTCGCTTTCGTTCCTCCTCCAGTTCATCCAGTCTTCGAGCAAGCGTCTCCGGCTCAGTGATGACGATCTCGCCGTTGTCGTTGTGAAGCAAGGCCGTTATAGAGGGGTCGGCGAATGTAGAGATGAAGGGACCTAAGGCCTGGAAAGCTGCCATTCGGACCCACCGGGATTGATCTCTCAGCAGGTTGACGAACAGAGGTGAAAGCTCCGACCGGCGGACTGAAGGCGAGCAGACGCAAGACACGGGCATGAACACATCTGCACAGGCCTTGCGTACGCCCCACACACCGTCTTCACAGAGGTAGAAGAACTTTGGAAGCTGCAAAAGAACAACCATTAAATGTTCGACCCTCCTCCATCAAATAATAATGATGATGACTCGCCAACACTGCTTCAGTAGCCTCCGACCCGACTACGCTGGAGAAGTCGCCAAAATTTGCGGCGCACAGTTTCCTCACTTGGAACAGAGAATCGAGGCAGAGAGACGCAAAGCGGTCGAGGAACAGCTCTTCCACCATCTCCTTGCCTATCAACGGGGCCATCTTGCTCAATAGCTGAAATTCATGAGATAGGACAGGATTGAGACAATTTGCACATCACTAGTGATATTTTAGCACCATGGAGGTGTACGTACAGTACAGCATGGTGACTCATTGTCTGAGCGCAGAAGCACAAAAACTGGTGCGATGACGCATAGCGACAATTCCGCTCATCAAAGCTGGCTGTGATATGATTAGTAGACACATAACCACATCCACTTTGAGAGGAGAATCATCACCACTTGATCCATCTCGGGGAGAATACTGCAGAAGTTGTAACTCGTCAAATTGGCTGTGATATGTCAAGCATTTTGCACACCGCAGCCTCTTTGACGACCACACCAACTGCCTGGTACCTGTTCATTTCGGGAAGGCACTTCTTGCTGAAACAGCCTGAAAAAACTCACTGCCGAGAATGGCGCAGGTTCCTGCTCATCAAAGCTGGCTGTGATAGTTATCACAAGTTTCCTCGCTGTCCTGCTATGACAAGCCAGTCTTGATGCCAGGACAACTGCGCAGATGTGAATCTTCGTTGGTGACACAGGGTGATTTCCGTAGTTCGGAGCAACCACTCGGAGGAAGACACAGTAGTGAGATGTACCAATGGACTAGCATCTCACTACCCATGTCTTTCATCGAGGACCAGCCATGACCCACCGTAGACGGCATCAGTACACAAAAACAGTAATAACTCGAAGTCTCGTCTGGAACAGAACTCACCGCGACAGCTTCTGTCCGATAGTCGTCCAGCGAGTCAGGCTCAGTGAGCCGTATGATGACAGGGCAGACTTGGTCCTGCACGTCGCTCTTTTCCACTAGACCCTGCTCCAGAAGGACAAGGAGAGCGGCCTGGGACGTCTTGCGAACTTGGTTATTGGTGTCGGTTAGGAACTTGACCACCATAGGAAGGAGGTGATCTGGCACCACAGAGGAGAGTTGAAGCTTGAACTCTTGGCAGAACATGGCGATATGCGGAACCTGCTCCATGAGCTCTGCTCTGACGCTGGGTTCTGAAATAGATGCGATGAAGAAGTGAGATTCAACACGGTTGGTGTGACGGCAATAGCACTCACCGACATCATCGGCCAGTTTGTTCATCACCTGCAGGACCACAGCAACATCGTTGGCGTCATCTACCACCACCCGGAGTGTCTCCAGAACTGTGCGAGCCACAATCTGCCTGAAAAGAGCGAAAAGAAATGCGAGTACTAACAATCGATCCAACAATGCCAACCAGCATTGGCACAATTGTACGCTGTACATGTCCTGTATACGTTGCAGGTACATGTTGCACTTATGTCCGACACCTCCTAGCAACTTCTCCTTTTGTGCAGTATCACAAGTACTGGAATTGTTCACTGCTGTAAGTATTCCTTCGGCTCCAAGTAGCGCATTGCGTACGTGCATCATTTGGCGCGGTGCCAATGGACTCCGCAGTAAAGGTAGAAGATGAGGGGGAAGATGCAGCAGAAGGAACGCTTCCTCCAACGACTCCCTTCTCCCCCCTCGTCCTGTTCTGCTGCCGCCGCCGCACCCGCAGCCTCTCCTGCCCCTCCTGCTCATGGCGAAGGAGGGGGAGAACCCGCTAGCTTCTTCTTCTCTCCCCTCGGGCTATGTGACTACTACCAGACCAGCAAGTCGATGGTATTTCTTTCTCTGGTCGTCTTTTTTGCGCGCTCTCGTGGCTGTGGGGAGGAGGAAAGAAGAAAGTCTGCCTCCTGCTGGAACTGCCATCTGGCGGTCAAGGCGAGGAAGAGTTGCAGGTCAGCGACCGCGCGTACGTTGGAGGCGGAAGAATGCAAGCGAGGGAAAGAGAAGGGCGGCCAACAAGATGCACTCCAAATGCAAGCATGCAAACTGCATTCTCATGCTGTTTCTCCCCACGACGAACTCGGCCAAGTAGTACGAACCTCGAGTGTTGCAGTACGCAATAGAGCAGATGCACGCTTTCTTCACATGCATCACAACAAAGCCTTTGTCAGCAAAGTGTTGACAAAAAAGTACGAGAACATAAAGAAGCTGTTGAAGGTGGAACAAAATCTGACGATCGCCCTCTCAACTCCTACTCCAGCTATGTAATAATGAAACTATTGCCAGCGATCTGGGCGAGGCAATTGCTACCGTTGCTGCTGCAGTCGCCGGCCGTGTAAAAACGTGAGCTGAGACCTAATTGAACTCGTCACATGTGCATGCGATCCATGTATGGCGTCGTTCAAGCAGTGAACAAAGGATCAACGTGACGCAGAGCGACGATTCTCCGGATGCGTCAGTCACAGGAGAGAGAAAGAAATACGTAAAGAGGGTTGGGATGAGATGTGAGGGAGTTGATTACGTACGTTGAGCAATGACGCAATAGATTCAGCTCAATGGCGGACGAGTTCACCCACGACACGACAAGCAGAGCCCCAAGGAGGGCCACTCCGAGGCAAAGATGGACGCGTCACTCCGGTCTTGACCAAGGAGTGGAGCACGAGGAGGAAGCAATGGAATGCCTATGTGCGTTGTTAGCCTGCTTCATGGAGGAAGACGGCGGAGGGGGGGGGGGAGACTTGAAGAGGACTTCTGGAAGATTTGCGAGCGCACTTGATATGCGTCGGGGGCGACCCAGTCAACTCGGAGACGCCGGTAACCTCGACCACGTTGGAAGGGACATGTTGGATTGGAACACAACCCGGCGGTGGTTCCTTGATCCTATAGTAGCGAATATCGTGGGGCTTACCTGTTAAAGATGTTCTCCGACTCCGCATACTTCTCCAACTTGGGCAAGGGCGGGAGGAGCTCGTCGGCCGAGACGCCGCCGGTCGCGGAGTCGCCGTCGCAGTAAGCTGGAGGAGACAAGAAGAGGTCGTGAGCGGCGGAACCCTCCGGTACCGACGGGCGGACCGCGGGAGGGCGGGACGGCAGTCGCCCGCCCTTCCTCGAGCCGCCCCGTCGCACTCACCTCCGTCCGCGTCGTCGCCTTCATCATCCTGGTAGAAGTAGATGTCTGCAACGGAGAGTAGAGTGGCCTTTTAGTGTGACTGCGACATTTTGGGCTTTGTGCGCCGTCCCACCCAACTCACCTGCCATCTTGGATTCATCTCTCTCCTCTCTCTCCCTCCCCTTCGCTTGCTTCCTGCCCCCCCTTCCGCCCGCACGCCCTGCTCAGCCTGCACCGCCAACTCGGCCCGCCACGCGCTAGACGCCGACGCCCAGGCGGCCCAGCGCTGCCGTCTGCCCGGGCTCTTCCTTCTTCTCCTCCTGCTCGCTCCTCGCGGCTCGATCGCCCCTTTCCTCCTTCCGTCGGGGTCTCCTTTGTGCCGCCCGCGTCCGTGCTCGTGCTTGAGCTCGTCGAGTCGCGTCGCTCCCCTCTTCTTCGTCTCCTTCGCCTCCTCCCCTCTCCTCTGCTCCAACCAAACCCAAACTGGGGAGGGAGTGAGCAAGTGAGTGAGTGAGGTCACTGGCCTCTTTCTCCTCTTCTCGCCGTCGTTCGGCCCGGCGAGCGGACGGAGGAAGCATCCAGCAACGCAAGGAGGGAGAAGAGGAAGGTGGAGTGGAGGAGCTGCCACCGGCCCCGCGGGTACAACGATAACCCCGAGGGCCGATCAGGGATTCAGATCAAACGGCGTGGCCGAGGCTTCCGGGGTGGAGGACGGAACCCGATGAGCCGTCTCTCCGGGTGGACGGGGAGGGGAGGGGGACACAGCAAGCGAGGAGGGGCGAGAAGCGAGACGAACGACGGCCCGAGCAGTAAAGGGCGGAGAGCGAAGAGCGACGCGCCGGGCTGCCAGGGACGGGGGCGGCGCTGCCACTCATGGACGCGAAGATGATGCCAAAGCGTTCAAACATGTTGGCGGACAAAATTTCCAGCCCGGTGATCACGGAAAAATACACGAAACGAAACACTGACTTTCCCCCCGATGTAGACTTTGTCGTCACCGTTCTTGAGCCTCAACAAGCCCCACCTCTGGAGGCAAAAGGCATTTTTTTGTCCCTTGACCTGGTTTAAATTCGGGAGTCGGTGACGATTTTTCAGACAGATCTAGAAATAATCGGATTCGAACTCGAGTGCTGCAATAGATCTATAATTTTTCAAAATTGTCCTTGTCCTGCCCAGAGCAATGCCAACTCTTGAAGGTGATGGGCGCGAGAATAGGGATGTGTAACAAATCCTGGGATTCCTCAAATCTATGACCAGTTTTCGACATTAGCATTCGAATATTCCATTCAATTCATTGAAATGAGTATGCATACCGAGGATGTTAAATTCACCGAACAATAGTAACATCAGTTGTCCAGGAGACTGGCCCTCTGCTACGACTACTAAGTATGATCATTTACTTGTTACAAGTACAGAACGCTTGTATGAACACACGGGACCTTCAGCTTCCATACAAGTGTGCAGCAAAGAATGGTGGCCTGCAAAGTTTCGCTTTTAAGTGAATAGCGAATTCGAGTCGAGTTGCTCCGGGCCCTTTGCCCATCCCTACAGAGGACCGGGAAACACGAACAAAAACAAACAAGTTTGTAGCCACTGTTATTGCTTCGACAGGGTTATCGGTAGAACTTTGTCCCTCGCCATGGAGGAGCCCGTCGACGCCAACGTTGACGCCGAGTCTCTCTTTGGAGGTGAGTTAACCTTGGTCGCCACTCCTGTCGACCTTGGGACTCGTGTAAAAAGTGCCAGTGCGTTCGACTTGCGCGAGTTCTCGTTCATTTAGAAGAAACTGCCGAGGACGGGCCGGAAAATGACGAGGCCACAGAGGCTACGGAAGGCCAGGGCCAGCAAGGCGACGGCCAGGAACCAGCAGAGAAAAAGCGCCGCGTGATCAGAAACCCGCAACCCAAGCTCGACCCGGATCGCATCAGTGGCCCTAGGGGCATCGCTGTGCTCCAGGACATATTCAAGGACTTCAAGCCTAAAGGTCTGTCGCCGTTATCGTTTCTTTTTCACCGACTTTTTTCCTTTTCAAAAGAACATTTTCGCCTAGGCAAGGGGTTCGAGTTCGACGATCTGGACTTGGTGCTGAAGCGCATGGAGCACTGGGCACATCGTCTGTATCCCAAACTGCCGTTCGAGGATGTGACGGACAGGATCGCGGACTTGGGGAAGAAACAGGCGGTCAAGACGTATCTAAAGCGCCTCAGGCTCGGGATGGTCACGGAAGTGGCAAAGATAAATGAAGAAGACGATGAACCAGTGCCTCAGAGGTAACAATCGCGATCCTTCCTATCCTGTGTAGAGGCGAAAGTACAGCGATATCAATGATAGCGTTGACATCTTTTTTTGTAGATATCAGGATGATGTTCCAGCTGACAACGAATTTGAGACCCTTATGGCAAGTCAACGAATTGAAGAGGAGGAAGACCAGTTGCTGGCCGACCTAGAAGCAACTCGAATGCCGTCACAGGCTTTTTCAGAGTCAGGATCTGCAGTGAACGGCAAACAATCGTCGTCGACCCAGGACATGTTGCAGTCTCAAGATTCTTCTCAAAAGATTCTCTCTGCCGAGGTCAGGGAAATGATCGAGAAGAACCGCCAATTGGCTGCCGAGCGCCGGAAGGCCTTAGAAAGGAGGCGTATGCAGCAACAAGCTGAGGAAGAACAACGACAGAAGACCTGTGACGAATGATGAAATAGCAATTTCGACATCCTGTAGCAGTTAGAAGAGTTTTATATAATAAACGAATGACCATAAAACAGTACTCGACCTGTTCTAGTCGGGGCGGATGTTATTTTCTCACTCAACCTCCATGTAAACAAACCCCCCCTTGCACGCTTAAGAAGTCGAAGATCTGTCGGCATCAGACGTTGAATCCTTTGGCCATGGAGAAGGAAACGGATAACAATTGTTACTTCCGGTCGTACGTTGATCCAGAGGTAGTCGCTATTAATCATCCCTAACATGTGTGATATGTTGGTGCTTATTTTTAGGTTCACAAGCTGATGCTTCAGGACAAGGCGAGGACGGACTCCTATCAGAAAGCGATTCTTGGAGAACCGGAGAGAGTGAAAGACAAGGTTGTCATGGGTAGGTGAGATCGCATTTTGACAGGACCAATCACTCAAGTTACATTTCCTGGCAGATATTGGAGCTGGCACAGGGATATTGTCCTTGTTCTGCATGAAGGCTGGCGCCAAAAAGGTCTACGCAGTAGAGGCTAGTGATATGGTGGAAGTTCTCAAGGAGATCGTCAAGAAAAACGATCCAGATGGAATAATTGAGGTAATATTCACACTTCCATTACAGTTCCGAATGCTTAACAGTAACCTATCACGATAGGTAATCAGAGGAAAAGCTGAGGATATTGACCTGCCAGAAAAGGTCGACGTGATTGTGAGCGAGTGGATGGGTTTCTACTTACTCCACGAATCCATGCTTCAGTCGGTCATCTCCGCTAGAGACAAACATCTCAATCCTGACGGAGGCTCCATGCTCCCTTCGCACGCCTCCATTTACGTAGCTGCCTGTTCACTGGAGCAAGACTCGGCGTTCTGGCAGGACGTCTATGGGTTTGACATGAGCGTCATGATCGATCTGGTGGCCGCCAGAGAAAAGCCAGAGATCACACACCTGGAGGAGAGTGATCTGCTTAGTGAGCCCAGAATAGTGGCTGAATTCGACCTGAATTGGACGACTGTGGAAGAAATAGAGCAAGTACAGTCAAGGTCGTTTGTGTCAGTTACTCGAGATGGCACAATGCGTGGAATCGCTATCTGGTTCGATTGCGTATTCGGTGATCCGCAGTCCGTCGTGCTGTCCACCGCTCCAGGGAGGCCAGAGACTCATTGGAAGCAAACCGTCGTATCTATACCAGGTGAGGCACATCCTTATGTTGGCACTCAGTTGGCACGGACACGATGTTCTCATATCACAGCTTCTACTGTTGAGGACGGTGACATCGTAGGATGGGACCTATTGCTGAAGGCGGAGGGGCGTAAGTACAACATTACCTTGAAGATGTTGGATGCTGACTCAGATGAGCACCCAGTTCCATGTGGTTGTCAGTGGGCAAAGTGTGAGCTCATCAAAGCGCTCTTGGAGAAGGAACTAAATGAAGAGATCTCCTAACTTTGGTTCTGCGGGTTGAATAAGTCCGGTGAAGCTCTCATTTTTTACACGACTTTCCTTGTGCTATGATTATACAGCACACTGTATTTCATTCCAGCACTCAGCGAAACAGAAGTATACAGTAATTAATATAGGTAGCGGAACAACACGCCCAAATGTAAACGACGATTATATCACTATCACAGAATTTGCGTTGACGGCTTTTCTGTTTCGCCACCTTCTGGATGATTAGCATTGGTGTCCTGCTGCTCCTTGATTCTCTGCTCGATGGTGACATGCACAGATTCAAGTACGTGACCCTTCTTGCCGCCGTCCCCACTTGCGTCGCCCACGCCACGAGCGCCGCCCTCCTCTTCTTCTTCCAAATTGGGCCAAGACTGTGGCTGGGCTGGGCCTGAAGTCCCAGCTTGGTCTCCCGGTTGGGTCTGGTTGAGCCTCTCGCTGAGCGCCTTCAGCGCGATCTGTCTCCTGCGCTCGGTGTCGTGACTCTCGACCCCAGGCAAAGAGATCGAGATGGAGGCCCCGGTGCCCGAGCCCATGTCGAACTTGCGCACTGGTTTGCGGCACACGCGCGCTCGCACCAGTAAAGTAAAGATGCCCCCGCCCAGAAGGGCCAGCGGCGGCTGAAGCACGTTCGGGAAGAATGTGTGGAACGCGAAGCTATCAGCCATGTCGCCCTTCGAGCCGTTGCCGTGTACCTACAACACAGTACTGGTAGGTAACGGGAGACGACGATGGAGAACATCAAGTTCGATTCCTTACCTGATAGAATCTGAGATATACCCAGCTGACGAGGAGACCAGAGCCAAACATGGTGCAATAAGATCCTGCGACAACTTTGAGGGCCCAGAGTAGGAGTGTGCAGACGAAGAGTAGCAGGGGGATGTTGCCGTTGGTCATCTTTCCCAGCGGCGAGCGGTGCAGCACGTAGTCGGGCATCACTTGCTTCACGGCAACTGCCACGCCGGCCAAGTATCCGGCCAGGCCTAGAAACAAAATGTGCAACAGGACGGCCTTGACATCTGCGCTAGAAGACTTACCATGGATATGGACGTGGAACAGAAGAGAGGTGTCGAAGCTGGCCATGTAGAGCAGATAGTAGAAAAAAGCAGAGACCGTTGCGACTCCCACATTGACGACCATGAAAAACACGACCATCTCAATGGCACCCCAAAGCGGCTCCAGGAGTTTGCCGACCAACACGACCACAGCTACGTCCAGCGCCACCTCCCAAAGGTGCACCTCCAAGAAGCAGTGCGTGAACGCAGTCCAGATCCAGAAGTGCGGCGGCCAGAAGTGTCCGGGCGTTACGGCTAGCGCCCGTACGACGGCGTCGCCGCCGATGAGGTAGCCCACGTATGTGATGAGGAGGCAGAGTGTGACTGCCTTCACGGAGACGCTGGCGCCAGAGAAGGCCGCGGCGGCCTCGCGGACGAAGGCGGCGCCCGCGGGGGCCATAGATATGGATGAGACCGATGTCAGACAATCTCCAAGCAGTCCACGAATTTCTCCTTCAGTCCTTCTTACCTCTTAAACTTAGTCCAGTGATGAGACACGAAACTCATAGAAGCGAATCGCGAGCCGACAACCCTGAACTTGGTAAACTGTTCGAGCCGCCCACGAAAGTGTATCAATTGTAACCCCTACCTCGGTCGGTCTCATCACCGAGGCACAGCCTTAGCTGTCGTGGGCATTCCTCATAGATGGCTGTAGTCCACTTTTTGAGAAGTCTGCGACGAATCAAGCTTTTTAGACCTTTTAGTTCACTTTTCGGTTAACTGTTTGACCTCAGCAATGGCCACTTTCTGGCGACATGACTTTCTGGCTACATGATGGTCTGGATTGAGCGACTTTCAATCCACACAAAGCTTTGACAATTATTTCTTCAGCTTGTAAATGATGGCTTTTCACGACGTCCTCATTTCTATGGAGGGACGACAAGGCTTCTTTTATGCCGACGCCTGAGGTCGCCCGAGGTCGGTTCGAGGGAGGCGTCGTGCGAGCGTTTGAGGCTCTGGAAAAAAGAAGAAAGGCGTAAAAATCACTTGCTTTTTGTTGGAGATTATATTTTCTGCCGTTTTACGACAAGCATCTTTTTCTTGGTCGCGTCTCCGCAAAATGAGGTCGAAAAACCACAGTTGTAGGCTAACCAGGGAGGAGAAACTCCAAGGAAACTATCAGATGTCCAATGTTGATGTTTAGGAGTCTACGATTAAGCAATTTCGCCCTGACACTGTTGAAAACAAAAAGTTTGGGAAACAAGCGACTGTGAAATAAAAAAGGCAACTAACTGGCAAAAGCTCCCTGTTCATCGAGATGACGACGGCGACGTTGGGCGCCAGCTGCGGGCACTTGCACATGGATGAGGCTTGTCTTCATGTGTCGGACCCCTTTGTGAACAAACTCTTGGCACAGTCTACTGAATGTCAAGGATGCCCGCTCTGGAAGGTATGGGACAACGACACTAGCGTCGGTTCGTTCATCGTTGTCAACACCACCTGGCCTACCATCCTGCTCGCCGAGTCCGTCGACTCTTCTTCCTGCCAAATCCTCTACCAATTTGGCGAGTTTGGAGAGTATTCGCTCGACAAGACGAATTCCAATTGCTTCGTCGACGTGACGAAGACCCCAGTCGACGTTTCTGTGCCCTTGTGGGTCGTCGCTGGAACGCTGATCGCCGCGGTTGCTGCCCAGGTAGCAGTGGGCACCGCACGGCGTCTTCGCCGCCGCCAACGTGAGTCAGAAGATGACGGCAGCAGCGCCGATCCGCTGATGAACGATGATGCAAACAGCCAAAGCGATGACAGCCGCCGCCGGGTCGTCTCCCTCGACTCCTTCCGCGGCCTTGCTGTGATGCTCATGATCTTTGTCAACTATGGCGGCGGTGGGTACTGGTTCTTCCGACATTCCACTTGGAACGGGCTTACTGTGGCCGACGTCGTGTTTCCCTGGTTCCTGTGGATCATGGGACTGTCTCTAAGGTTATCATTGGACTCTCAGTCGCGAAGGGGCCGAAGTGCTAAAGATATCTGTACCAAAGTGCTAAAGAGATCGGCAATCCTCTTCTTCCTGGGTCTATTTCTCAACAGCAAGGGCCGCAACGACTTCAGGACTCTTCGAATACCTGGCGTGCTCCAGCGTTTCGCACTGTCCTACTTGGGAGCCTCCCTCCTGGAACTCCAGACACCAAAAACTTGGATTAGATGGATTGCCCTCTTATGCTTGTCGGCTGCACACACCGCCATAATTTTCCTTCTGCACGTACCAGGGTGCCCTCGAGGGTACCTTGGTCCAGGAGGCCTCCACGCCGGTGGCGACTATGAGAACTGCACGGGCGGAGCAGCTGGTTATATCGACAGGACTCTCCTAGGAGACCAACACCTTTATCAGCATCCTACAGCTAAGAGAGTATACGATACGGTGGTGCCGTTTGACCCTGAAGGTACCCTCGGGGTGCTGACGTCGACTATATTAGTCCTCTTGGGCTGTCGTGCAGGAGACGTCCTTCTCCGCATCTCCAACTGGAGATCCCGGGTACTGCGATGGCTTGTCCTGTCAGTCGCACTAGGCCTCGTCGCTGGGGCACTTTGTGACTTTTCCAAGGACGGAGGAATCATTCCAGTCAACAAGAACCTCTGGTCACTGTCCTTCGTGCTGAGCCAGGCTGCCACAGCAAAGCTCGTCTTTGCCATCATGCAAGTGTCCCATTTGCATATTGCGTACACTGTAGACAAATGTTAATGTCTATTCGGGCGCTCACGTTCTTTTCTACCTTAGGTTTATCCTCATTGATGTGAGGTGCTGGTGGTCTGGCTCGCCGCTGACGGCCGCCGGGATGAATCCGATCTTACTGTACCTGGGTCACGAGGTCTGTCGAGGATACTTCCCCTTCGCATGGGCGCCGTATACGCACACACACGTGGAGAAGCTCGCCATGAGCCTTTGGGGAACGGCGCTGTGGCTTCTCGTGGCAAAATGCTTGCAGAAGAAGAAGATCTTTCTCGTAATTTGAATAATCCCAGCATAGGGAGGGTTCCCCACACGGAACAATTGCTCCAAAGAAGCGATTCTTTGAAGAATATTATGATCGAGCTTGAAGTCCTTGACATAAATGTGAACTCTTCTAAGTCACATCGTTCTAATGGGCTGGCGAATGGTTGCAATCGGCCCATTTGTAAGTTTTACCTCTGATGACTGGTGAATAGAGTCACGGCAACGGAACGACTACTCCAATACGATACTCAACCCTGATACAAATAACCCCCCCCCCTGAAACCCAGCTGTCTTCATGCATTGCCTACGGTGATTTGCGTGTCCAGCCTGACTACAGTTCTACGGTGAGACTACGAGGATGAAGGAACATTTAGACCCTTCCCACACATTTGTATGACACCACTTAGAAAACATTTGTAAGTTTTTCGCTGCTATTTCGATCTTCTCAGGATATTTACTACTCTGAAAGTGCCATCCCTAACAGCGGGTGGCATGAAGTACTCGTCATCTCGACGAGTCCACACGTGGAGCTAAGCGATGCATATGACTAGGAAAACAGCAGCATATTGGTTGCATGACAAGATGCGGAGCTGAAATGACAAAGAGCAAGTGTTCGCCCTATGGGAAAAGTTACTACAACTTACACGATTTCGCATGCAGGATTTTCCACCTGTAGAGATGCTGGAGCCTGACATCGTGTAGTTTTATTGCCAATTCACTTGCTCATGCAGGTGGTCTCAGGCTTTCGCTAATTGAACATCGGTACCCGTGCGGTGTCCCTCAGCACACTAAGAGGCTCTCCAGAGTGATACTGATCACCTGGGAGTAGTTGGGGTAAGGACTGTCAGTTTTGGGGCACCCCCTAACAGGTCTGAAGCGCAAGAAAAGCCATATAAGGTGGCCCGTGTAAACACAGTCTGATGTCTTTGGTTCCTTCAAGATGCTTGGGTGGAGCGGGAGCGCCCCACTTCACCCCAGCCCGAGATGAGACTAGAGAATGTTAAGCCCATGCCACAGATTAGACCAGCGACATTTAAGACTAGCTTAGGGATGCTCTCCCTTGCAGACCAGTGGATATATTATACCATTAGGACAACATTGCTCACCCACTTATTCTTCAGGCACATCAAGCGCAACACTGACAACAACTAAAACAGTGAAAGAACTAAGCACTGCTCTAACTTAAAAGGTGAGTCAAACACCTAAAACCCAAGCAAATATAGTAGAACAAAATCCTCAAACTTGAGAGAGTCTAGCTGTACGGCTACAAACGAATTCGTACGAAAATTTCGCTATAATAATAGGTGATGGTGACCTCAGCTGTTGCTCGTCTTAGATGTCGCCCTAGGTAAAAGTTTGGTCTCAATATTCTCCCAGTCTTATCTCCGGTAGAGCTTAAGTGTGACACTATCGGATCAGCTCATGGCCAGGGTCTAGCACTACTGGTACCCAATGACCTCATCGTGTTCACTTCGGGCACTGGCTGAATGTGTGCTTGGCGGCCAAGACCAGGGTCCTACAAATATATTCATCTTGGCTCCTTCTTAAACTTTATAATGCTCATCCTGGTAGTTCAATTGTTCGGTCTCAGACTCTTACAGGTTTTTATTGATTATGATAATTTCAAAACAAAAAGCAAAGCTGCAGGATGCGCTTCCAAACGACTTTGTGCTGCAAGTGAACTGAGCTCTCATGGGTTTCACGGGTTTGACATGAAGACAATTTGAACTGCCACTACTAGCTGCTTTCATCAAGAATAAGATAGCTGGTGTGAGTGAGTATTTATTGTTTAAGATCAATGTTTTGGTCAATTAACTTGTCTCCTCAAGTAACTTTAAAATGAACAAAATGTTGTTACGTCGCTTGTGAAATCATCTCAACTCTTTTCATCAAACAGACGGAGATAAGTCTCAAGATGGCGTTTGCCTGGAGATCGAGATGGTAAACCGTCCTTGACTGAGCTGCAGGGTGTATGCAACTTTTCAAACGAGACAGGCCTTGCTTGCCTCTCGGTTTTGAGGCTAGCTCAATAAAATAATGTTTGTTGCCTTCAGTAAGAGCGACGGCTGCACTGTTGTAGTGCAATGTCCAGAGCGCCCTGGTAAGACCTTAACCTGAAATTAGCGTAAAGTGACCATGTGACCCTGACACCCTCCAAAATTTCTGGACGAGCAAAAAGTCACAAACAACTTGGTGGTTTTTTCCCTGCGAAGGGTCCCGAGATGGCCACTGAGGTCTTCAGCCTCCGCTTTGAGACTCTGGGGGACAAAGCCTCTTCCGGACTTGCCACCTTCAGGCTCATCTTTGTGACCAGGAGTGGTGGAGATGGGAGGGACTATTACTAATTCGAATGTAACGGTTTTGTCTGGTTTCAACAGATATACACCTCGTCCGAAAGGATCTATTCCTACTGGACGTACTTCTTCCTGCCAACTTTCGCACCTTCCCTCCTTAAGTCAAGGTTCAGTTGGACAAGGACCGTGCGCTGGCTTTGAGTCAGGATTTAGAGAAAGTAAGTTGCCTGGGCCCACCGCAGCTAACTTTGCCGCCACTCTGGTTTTTTGTTAATGGAATAGGCCCAAAGCTTCTACATGTCATACTTGCGGTTCTGAGAGTGCTCAGAAGTGCCGAACTTGGTCGTGACGTTCTTGATTGCCACGCCACCGAGCAGTGCGAGCTCCACGAACTTGTTCTGTGATAGCGTAAAAAATTAAGAGAGACAACAACTTTCAAATAAAAGTTGGCGCTAATAGTTGTCACAATGCCATGCCAGATTTTATTATCCCTCATCAAGTATTAACTGAAATATGAGCATTTAAAATTTATGGAAATGATGATCTATCGTGCATCCTGCTCCACTAGAAGTATATATAATGGCGCGTTACAGACTCGTGACAGTAAACAAAAAAAGTGCAGACAAGTCAACAAGGGAAATGCCGCTTCTTTAATTTGTGGTTGCCCCATCATAAGTTGAATCATTTGCTCTGCACAAGCTTATGCTTTGATCAACTTCAAGGCATTTTTAACTCTCAGTTGTCGATACGACCAAAATGAAGCACTGGCATTGTAAAACATATTTTCACTAACATTTTTTAAGTTACTTACATTAGAGAGCTCCTGAGTGAAGTCTTGAACATATACAATCAGTTCATGTTACTTTTAAAAGTTTAAAATCGTACTGCTGTAATGTGTTGTTGCGTTCGCTTGAGCTGCCATCTATCGGAAAAAATTGACGGCTCCCTTATAGTCACATTTTACCGAGAGTGCACCCCCGATTGATGGAGATGGAGACCGGGAAATGCTTGCAGCTTGTCCTCAGCCTGAAGCTCCTCTGCCTGGCGCCTTCAGTCCAGGGTCTGCTGCGCCCCCAGGATTCGGAGACCAGGTTCGTTAAGAGTCTCGATGGCATCTGGAAGTTCCGCATCTCACCACGCTTTGATCCCGACCGGGGATTCAAGGAAAAGTGGTACAGTCGTGACCTGGACAAGTTTGATGCCTCCTGCTGCAGCTGTCGCATCATGGATATGCCAGTGCCTTCCAGCTACAATGACATTACCCAAGACAGGTAAGATCAGTTGCCAAAGCATTAGGGTCACAATGGTAAAATGTGCTTCACTGCCTGTCTGTAAGCTGAGCTAATACAGTCCTTGGCGTAAAGATTAGCCACGGGCATGACTACACCTCATGCGCTACACTGGGACATTTTGAGGTGGAATTTTGATGTGGAACATGTAGATATGATAGTCCAGATCCTGGCAGTCCAGATCCTGG
>JAAUXU010008920.1_pt1 | contig 36912 bp, 33 predicted proteins | sample 7278151 | NCBI WGS metagenome assembly JAAUXU01 (sample SAMN14350113, study PRJNA611818) | marine sediment metagenome | isolation source: surface marine sediment (1.8m) | place: French Polynesia: Moorea | collected 2018-08 | reverse complement strand
GCCCTTCTCCTAGCAAAAAAAATGCATTTCACTACTGAAAAAGTGACCTCAAAATGCGATTTTTTGTCTCTCAAGCAGGTGTACGCTCACTTTTGCACTGCACTGTATATTACTTCTCCTTCGAAGCATATAAACTGTTTTAGCCAAAAAATCTGGAATATGAGCGACATCAAATTTGATGCGATTGGCGTTGTTTGACAGTATTTGTGTGGCTGTACTGTTGGCTTGTGTCGTTCCATATCCAGCCTTTTTGGTTTTGCAGACTTACTAATATCAAGGATCGTGCAACATTTATGCATCTGCTGGGATCAGCACACAGAAGTGCTTAGGTTACAACGTTGTAAAACCATATTTTAAGTGCACTCGCGCAAGAAATACAGGCGGATTGCGCAATGCTTTTTGTGTGGCTGCAGAATCTCCATTTTTTGCTGAAGCTTTTTAAGCATTGTTGGGTCAATCAGACCGTGGCTTCAATGCTGCTTTACAGAAAATCTCAAGTGATAAATGAGTTCCCGAGATCCATGCAGACAGTTGACTTAACGATTTTAAGAAATAACAAAGTTTATTCATACTTTTTTGGGATGATTTTTAAGTCATTGTTCTCTGGTTCGTTGCTTGGGGCGCGGGTAAAAACAAAGGCTCTTCCTCAGGAGGAGGCAAAGTTGCACCTCAACACCACGCGTGTTACTCTACCAGACAGCGGTTGCTACTTCACTGCTTCGCCTTCGACGCGATCTTTACAACCTGACTCGTCATACTTGGGGTGGCTGATGGCGTAGATGATGGGGTTGAAGCACGACGCCACCTTGGACAGCATGGAGGGGAACTGAGCCGCCACGGGGGTTATCAGATGCGTTGGCCCGAATTGTGCCAACATGACGGTGGTGGCGTAGGGAGTCCACGCCAGCAGCCACAGGCACACGGCCGTCAGCGCCACCTTCGCGATGCGAACCTCCGTGCTCTCCTTGGACGCGTCCTGCTCGTGCGGAGGTAGGTACAGGGTGAGTTAGCAGGGGCGACCCCCTTTTTTGGTGAGGTCAAGGCCTCCAAGCTGCTACACGTGCGTCACTCACAGAATCGGTCAAGCTAGTATTGAATGTTTTGTCCAGAGGTCGACTCTACAAAATCGAACTGCTTGGACACCCTGTGTGTCCGTCATTGCTGACCGCCTGCCCTTCGTTGTCGTCACCAGCAGACTCTTTTGGTGACTCACACGGTAGATTGTCATTTCCCAGACAAGAACAAGACCCTACCTCATTTGACCTCAGACTCTCCACATTCATCTTCTTGGCCTGCTCTCGCAGCGCCCTCTCGTGGGCGACCACTGCCTTCACGATGAAGGAGTAGAAGTAGCTGATGAACATGAGTGGAACGCAGAAGTCGAAGAAGAAGATGAAGAGGGAGTAACTTTTGCTGGTCCAGTTGTCAGACAGGTAGTCGAACGAGCAGGAGACCAACAATCCCTCTGCAAGGTCCAAGTCTCGCTCGTTGCACATGGAACTGAACTTGGCTATGCTCTGCTTACCCAGGGAGAACTTGCTCCAGACCTCTAAAAAGGCTGGCAAGACCGTGATAGTGGAGTAGCTGAAGGCAAAGACGATCATGAAGAAGGCCTTGGCAGAGGTGATTTTGGTGCCCTGGTGACATAATCATGAGGAAAGTGAATCATTGCCGGAGACTGGACTTGCCTGCAGTCCTTTGACGATGACATTGTAGCGATCGAAGCCAATGAGAATGATGAGCCAGAGCGATGCACACCCTGTTCAAGGGTCATTGAGCAGGGTGACCAGTGAAAGTTTTCTCACAACTCACCAAAGACTCCTCCAGTGAATCCGTACATCTTACACCAGAATTGTCCATAAGGCCAGAACTTGGACAGCAACATCCCGATGAAGAGAGGCGGCGCCTGGGTCCACATCATGATGAAGTCGGAGACCGCCAAGGCCACGATCAGCATGTTGGAAGGAGTCCGGAGATTCTGGCGTCTGCACAAGATCAGGACCAAGTTATCTCAGAGAAGGCTTTTGGACTTCCACAGGTGCGGTCGAGACTTACACTACCCTGCACCTGAGTCGTGCCAACAAGTCTGAAGGGACCCTGAGGCTGTGGTCAGCTTTCTTACGTGCTTTCTACATAGGAAAATGCCAAACTACCTAGATTACAGCAAGTGTCCTCCGGAGCAACCAACTATCTTACTTTAAGAAGATGTAAACGACGACAGCATTGCCAGAGCTGCACACGATCCAGAGGAAGAAGAAGAAGACGCCGAAGAAGTGTTGGACGAAGGGGTGAACAGGGGGAAAGGTGAGCCAGTGGGGAGAGGCCATGGCCAAGACCTCGGGTGATGCGTCAAAGCCATGGTGAGCAGCTAGTACAGAAAAGGGGGGTAAAGAAACGTCAGTCAAGCTTTCACTGTTGCACTAAATGCTGACCCCCACTAAGGCTGCTACCCATTTTCAAGCCCCAACCTTGACAGGAGACCCATTGAAACCTGCTCTCCCCTTGCCCAATGAGCTTCACAATGAAAGTAATGAAGGTGTGAAGTACTTTTTGGATAGTAGATGTTGTACCACTCGTCCAGGTATATCTTGTTCTCGTCCATGGGTGAGCCCTAACTGCACACGAGGTCCGGACTAGAACAGCCTTTTTATACTAACCAATGCAGGGAGGAGAAAAAGAGCTTTTAATCTCGGATTATGCGTCAATTTCAGATGACTTCTTAAGAAGCCTTACTTGGACTCATGACCCTTCTTACTGAATTCGAAAATGTTGTTGACCGATGAATCCTTAAAACTACCCTAGTAGTCTCCTTGACGTAGCGATCGTGCTCCTCTGACGGAAATAGAGAAAACGTCAACGTGCGATAGCCCGTCCGATAGAACCGATGAGTTAATACGAAGCTTATAAAAGGTGACGAGTGCAATTGACGTTCGATCTAGTCTGAGATAACAAATTCTTTACAATAAAAAGGGTCACTTCACTCTCCGGAGACCTTAAGACACATTAGACGATGTGGATTTTTTCTCATTGTAGATGTGCTTTTGTAGTCAAAAAACACTTGTGCGCAGGTCCAGCATGAGGGAAAAATGCTTCGTGCAGTCATTTTGAAAGAAAAAAAAGGTGAAATGACACATTCTCCTCCCGCCTCTCAAGTGATGTCGTGCCGGTCCTTTTTTATGTTGCTCCACCACTTTAATCTGTCTTGTGTATTACTTGAGACAATCCGCAGGCTTTAAATCCAGCTTCGCTTCACGTTCAAGCGCCTCGCTCAGACTCGCACTCAGCCCCATGTGATTTTCAAAGGCTGCAACCTGCAGGACTTGACTTGGCTTGCCACACAGAGTTGGACAAAATCAAATGTCGACTGTAGACACACACGCACAGGCAATCTGAAGATCTTGTTTTCGTCATGTGCATAAGAGGCTTGACCCTGTTAGCAGAAAAAGTGTGATCTGCAGTTACAGGGCTTCACCTTGGTCTAATGCTCGCCCACACCAACAAACAAACGAACACAACTCTACCAAAAACATGCTGTACGTGATTCTTGGTTGTGCAGATTCATTCTCTCTCCTTTGAGCTGTGGCAAAGTCCAAAAAAAGGCCCTTCTTGTGCATATGCAGCCTAATCAAGAAAAGATAAAGGCAAGTACAGGTACTTCACAGCAGAGAGAGAAAAGACCCTTCACCTTCGCGCAGGTAGAACGTGACGGAATGACGTTTTCAACCACACATTTGAATAAAATTCGTGTTTCTGGGAGATGCGGGAATCCGAACTCTCTCTCTCTCTCTCAGTAGTCCCTTCTCGTTCTTTTTCTCTCCCCAGCGTGGCGGCGGCCGCGGGCGGCCGCGGCGGAAGAGTGGGAAAAGAGGAATCCTAATAGAGTCTAAAAGTTTCGGCGTCTACAAGATTCGCATCCTTTGAATAGAAGAAAAAGAATTTGACTTGGAGTGAAAGGCTGGGTTGCACTTGCACATTTCTGCTGCTCGTCCGCATTGTGCAAGGCTGCTTGTCAACGGCCTCCCCGGGTGAGTCGACTTCCTTCGGCTGATGATAATGATAACGAGTGGGACTCGAGTCAAGTTTCACCCGAGTGGAATCTCACCCGAGTCGCGTCTCGGCCTGACTAATCTTGACTTTGACTGTTTCTGACTCGCTCCTGCACCAGTTGAAAGTAAAGAACTCAGTCCCAGCTGTTGCAGTGAAGTGTTCGCACTGAGAGTTGCTCTCAGAGCTCTCTCAAAGAGGCAAATCTGCCGATGAATCTTTGCCATTGCTTCATGTGATTCTTTGGGCAACAGCTGATTTTCTTCACCAGACATTCAGCAATCAAAGGTGACCACTGCTTTTTTCATTTGCTCAAAAACACCGACTTTAGTTTCTCATTCTTAGAGTCGCAAGGTTTTCTGTCACTTCACGTCAAGGCAGCTGATGCCACAATGCATAACGCAAATACTTAACATGTTTGGTTAACAGATCATCTGATGGATGCACCATAGTCATTTGTACCTGTCTGTATATAAATCTAAAGTCCCAGAAGAGTCTGTTGCTAACCCTGAATTGCAGATACTTGAGAGATGCCAACTTGCTGCTCGGCAGCTACCACTGCTCAATATGTGAAATGCGTCACCTACAGGTTTTGGTCCAACAATGAGTGCTCCAAAAGAGGTTCTGGTCTAAAGTAATGATGGGAGGGGGGGGGGAGGAAACTTTATTCGAATTTCATTGTTATCTAAGCACGTTTGTCGTCTCACAACCTGGTTTTGAGCAGCGCATTGGAGCAGAAGTCTTCATCTTCAAGTAGGGGTGTCACGAGCTGGGGAATCCTCGAGCTCGAGCTCTGATGCCTGCTGACTTTTACGAGCTGAGTCGAGCCAAGACCTTTTCTGTGGAGGAATCTGCCTTTCTAGTTTTGTGTTCATCTGCAATGCAATTAGACCAGAGAATCCTCCAGAACTAGAGCATTTTTCGCAGCTTTGCCGAGCTGGTGATATTGGCTCATGGAAGAAAGACGAGCCGAACCAAGGACCAAGTCGAGCTGGCTCGAGCTCTGATTTTTCTAACCAGATGATGCCACCCCGAGCGTCGAAGAAATGTGGGCTCAACGAACATCTTGAGCCCGAGGCCACCACATTCATCAGGTGCAGGCTGACTTTGGGCTTCTGCAGCATCGGAACATGCCTCAAAAGTGTGCCAGTGTGGACGCGCCTTAAGGGCCGCTTAATGGGAATGCGATGCACTTAATGCACTCCAACTTCCCACTCACCAGATTAAAATATGTCCTCAGAGGCTGCCTTTAATGAGTCACGATTTAGATCTCTTCCTGCCTTTTTGGATCGAAGTCACAATCCCGAAAACAGTTACGGCTCCTTAACAGGACTCGATTTTTTTTCTCAACACACATTTCATTATAAAACAGCTCTCGGTGTCAGACACCAATCCACAGGCTGACTTTATTCCTCCTCGAGAAAAATCACACCGATCTGCGCAGTTGATGCATAATGCAGTGCATCTCAGATGAATTATATTATATGGCAATGGGCCATGACTCATAAGATGGGAGATGTTCCGTGTGTGAAAAAACCCTCAATGCTGAACACTATGTGAAGGAGAAACATCCCAGGGAGATCATCCTATGGCAGATCCTTCAAGGCATCTGCCAGTTCGGACATGACGCGAATGGTTGAAGCTCATTACACTCAGAAGGGTGAAAAATGCTTTTTTAAGATGCGCTTTATTTTTACTCACACGGTCAGACCTCCACTTGAGCAAGCCTGAATTTAAGATCAAAGCTTCACTGGAGCAGGATTTTTTTTACAGCATAACAACCTTTAAGACGCCAACTTCACGAGACACACCAAAGCAGCCAGTGAGGCATGATTTTCAGAGTAGCAACTCTGGACATAAGCAAGAAAACCGTCAAAAGCAGCTAATCTGACATCTCTGAATGATCTTTCTCAGCAGGCTGATCAGCAGATTCATCGAGTTGCTGTGTGCAAACACTTTGCTCATGTCAAAAGAAAAAAAATGGCAAAGGAATGGACTTATTGCTTCGTGCGGGGGGCAAAGCAAAAAAATGGGAAGGATTTATTACATTGGTGCAAATAAGTGCGAAAAGCACTTGGGACCCACGTAAAGTGAACAGAGAGCAGAAATGTTGCCCCCTTTTTTCCATGAAGTTGTTCGGTTCCCTCAGGGCGAACAAATGTCGACAAAACTGAACTGAGCACGGTCGAATGAGCCAAAAAAGCCCTTTTTCAGCACCATCTCGCACGAGCTTGCTCCAATCGAATTCCCTTCTGTCGGTAAAGCAGGTTGCGCGATCTCCGCCACGTACAACTTTCCGCCATCGGTCAGGGGAATCGGCCAACGGCGTTTCGCTCGTCGTCGGCCCGTTGGGCACCTGTGGAAGAAACGGAGATGACCCCAGTCAGACTTTGACCCGTCAAAGGCGCGCGCGGGCCCGCGGTGATTTCGACGCTTCTTCTTCGTCTTCCGCGTCTGTAAAATTCGTCTTTTCGCATATGTCACACACGCACGCACGCACGCGCGCACGCACACACTCACACACACACTCGAGGTCTCTTCACAGTCAAATGAGAGCTCTCAGATCGTAAAAAAGGTCTTCTTCGCCTCTCGGCCAAGCAAATTGGAAGACTCGACCAGACACGACGAAGCAAAATGCATTAGAACACTCTGACCATGGAGCAGCAACGAGCTGTTGTAAGTCAACGTTCACGTGTGGCAACACTGTCTTAGGGAGCACCTACGCTGTCAGATCCTTTTCTGGCAATCTTTGACCTCTCTGGCATCTGCAGAAGGTGTGATTCGCCTCCCTCCACAAGTTTAACAAAGATTTTGAGCTTCTCATCTTGAGGCCTCTTCCAGTTGCGTCAAAAAGTGAAGGCCTTTTCAGGAGTGCAATTCTCACTTTTCACCGTGATCCAGACGGACATTTAACACTTTTTTGCTCTCGTCAGTCCTGACCTGTTGTAAATTCTCCCTCCTGATAATTCTTTCACAGCAACTCATGCATAAAGGGAAGTCAAAGTGTAGGTCACAGTGTAGGTGGGGTCAAGCAGGGCAAAAAGCAGCGTCGAGAATGCGACTTTTTAAGTGCGTCTTAAGTTGACAAACGTTGAAATGCACTTGTGGGCCACCCATTGGGCCCATATCGGGCCTGACGGGGCACAATTCACCCAAAAGTGACACCGTTTATCTCTCCTCAACGACTGTCTCGTCTCATACTCAAGGAATTCATTTTGACGTTGCAGGTAGAGAAGCCCCCGGATCCGCTGAGGAATCAGCAGTGTCGGGTGTGTGAGGAGCCGGCGGCCGGGTTCCACTTCGGGGCCTTCACCTGCGAAGGCTGCAAGTCCTTCTTCGGCCGCACCTGCAACAACCAGTCCGTCATCCAGGAGTGCAAGAACAATTACACATGTGTCATCGACAAGAAGAATCGGACGGCCTGCAAGGCCTGCAGGCTCAGGAAGTGCCTCATGGTTGGCATGTCCAAGTCGGGGTCACGGTACGGGCGCAGGTCCAACTGGTTCAAGATCCACTGCCTCATGCAGCAGAACATGTCCCCAACGTTGTCTAGTCCTTCGGTCACTGCTTCGCCACATCTGCCGAGACAGGCAGTTGTAGAGCCCGAGGCCGTCCAGACGCACCATGTGGCAGAAGTCCTCCAGGGCGACGACAGCCAGCAGCGACAGGCAATATCCACTATTCTCTCCCACAGACTGAATCTGTCTCAAGCACCCGCATCTCCAGAGCATTCCTTTGTGCCATCCTTGTTTCCGCTGGCCCTCCTGGGCAGTCCTCTGGCCTTGAACGGTCCGGAATCCCTGGTGACAATGCTGAGCCAGCATCACCAGTCCCTGCTCCAGCTGGCGGGATTCCAGTCACTGTTGGCCACTCTCCAGCCCGAAGCCCAAGTCAAGAATGCAGCCAGCGAAGCCCACAATGACTCTTTGCCCATTGACCTGTCCGCCCAGTCCAGGAAGAGGAAGAACAATGACGAGAAAACAGGTGAAAAGAGGAAATTTTTCGCCGACAACAACAGAAACATCGTTGCTCTTATGCCAGGGGAGGACAAAAAGCAACAAAAGGATGAAGAAGAAGCTCTGGACTTGTCCAGAGTACAGTGAAGAATCAAACTTGTGGAGACCTGACCAAAGTGACTATTTTCATGTCCCACAGTGCCTTAAAAAAGCATCTATATAGCTCGATGTAGTTCTACACATCATCTTTGACCTAGACTGGAACAATGTCCAAGGTCTCAGTCCTTTCTGTTGTTGTTACTGTTATGTTCTACTGTACTTTGCTGCACTGCTGGAGAATTCCTTGCTCAAGTATTTCCAGAGATCTTGGACAGCTCAAAATGACTGATCCAGAACTGAACTGGCCACGGAAGATGCCCTGAGTCAGTCCAAGAGACTCAGCCTGAAAAAATTGATGGGTCATCTTACAAATCTTCCTCAGCTGCTATCATTATAATTCGGTCGAGGTGTCTTTTTTTTAAAAAAAGAAGCACCAAAAACAAAAAAAAACCATTATGTTTGTTGTCACGTACAAAAAATATCCACGACCAAGAATCAGATCACTGAGTGGTCGACTGAATAATAAACACAAGGGGGTCAAGAAAAAGAGACTCGGCTGTTGTTTGCCATATTTTCACTTTAGTGCTGACGCATTGACGCGAACGAGACGCGTGGCCCATAAAATCGAATTTAGTCAGGGGCGAAATCGCTCCGCACGAAGGCGAGGGGCATCAATTTTTTAAGGGGGGAGGGCGGAGGGGGGACCGAGACCTTGACCGGAAGCGCGCGCGTGTACGTATGTGACACATGACCGAGCATCATCTTCACTCACACGGACACGTCCTCTTAACCCCTTTATCGTACTGAGTTGAAATTGAATAAAGATAACTTTTTTTTGTGCGCGCGTCAGTCAGGCCTGACTCACAAGGCCTTTCCTGCGTAGACACACAACCCAGCTGTTTATCTTCAATGTCTGGACAATTGTGGCAACTCTCCTCAAGCGTCTCTTGGCGTCTGTCCTAAAACTGCCAAGACAACGTCACTTTTTGGTCGTCTGCAGTCCCAAAGTCCCTACAAAGCGCGCCGAGGACTTGGGCCCCAAGTGGTGCACCTCCTGGCCCTCGTCTGCCCGCACCAGCCCCATCTCCGCCACCCCAGAAGGCTTCTCCGGCCTCCCCTAATCTATTTCACGAGCCCAAGAATTCGCTCCGCTCTCAGCAATTGTTAGCCTACTTAGAGCTTGGCCACTTTGAGATGAAAAGCTGAGATGATGGTCAAATGAAATCTCTTCACACTTTCAGCCACTTTTATAATTTCATCCCGGTCGAGTCCAGCAGAGGCTGAACTCAATGGCCCAGGCTGAATCGACCAAGAAAAACTCGGCCAGACCCAAATGTGCTCTTCTGGCCAGAAGTGGACAAAGTGGTAGGAGAAGTGGGAATGACACTTTAGGCAAAGTGGCACTTTCCCTGGGCCAGGACCACAAGTCAGGGTACTTTCTGGAAAGATCATTCTGGAAAGGCTTAGGGACGGTGACTGCCCATTAATTGCCCAGCTTTTGGGCCAAATTCAGCCACGAGCAGCTCACTGGCACACACACACGCACGCACACGCACACACGTCACCTCATCACAAGAGGGTCAAGAGAGAGAGTAGAAAGATCATAGACTCAAAAAAATGAGCAGCCCATTCAGAGAGACTCTTTTGCCCAGAAAAGGAAGCCAGAATTGCGCTCATTGTGGTCTTGGGCACCCAGAGAGGATTGCCAGAAAAGAGACTCGTCCAATGCCAAATAAGATAAACTACAGAATACACACAGGATTCCTCACTTTTATCTCTGACCCCCAAGGAGTTTTTTTTTTTTGTAATAGCCTTAAGTAATGTGCAGATATTTAGAGGAAGCTGCCAAAATCATCTCTTCTTCTTTTTTGCTCCATGTGTGAGAGATGGATCAGCTGAGCTCCTTGAAGACGTCATACATACCTGTATCTTCTGGTGAGGGGGGCCCCTTTTTGCCCCCTTGACAGTTCCATTTTAAGTTTACAAAAGGGGAGGCCGAATCTGGTTATTTACGCGCTCATTCAAACGCTCCGTGTGTGCGTGCGTGAGCGTGTGTGCGTTGAATATGCCATAAAGGTCAGTACAGAACACCAACTGCGTTGGTAATGCCCAAAAACCCTCAAAGGCAGAAATGGGCGTCGAAAAGTTGGGCACCCAACCATGAAAAAGGGTCCAGTCAGGACAAGGGGAAGCACTGATGGAACGGGCATCGTTGCAACTCCATGTTTTTGCCCAGGAGTGACTCAAGTCGCCAACTTTTGGGCACTGCAGTTGCGGCAGGGGCAGGGAGCAAAGCAGCCATTTGGGGCCACAAATCTTGAACAAGATTGCCTGCAAATTTGAATTATTTCTCTCATTCCTCGTTGTTCGGGGCGGTGAACAGACTCTTTGGCTCCGCCGCGGCCGCGGCCGCCGCCGCGGCTTGTCTTTCGCCGCTCGTCCATTTCCAATTTGGCAAATGCGCGACGCAGAAAAAAATTCACTTTGCAAAAGAGTTGATTTAATGCGGGAAATGACGTCGTTTGAATTCTCGAGGTGAGGCAAGGTCAGTCCAGGACCCTTAAGTCTTGTCCAAATTTCTTTTGCTCGATGACATTTCCGGGGAGACAGCAGGACTTCAAGCGCCAGTGTTGTTCTGGCCCGTGGGGGCCCCGGGCGAGGCCGCCAATCGAGGTCGCAGAGGACAAATCAACATTGTCAGGGTGGGCCCGATGGTCATCAAGGCCTCGAGCGCTTCAAAATACGAGAAAAAGAGTGTTGACTGTAGGCTTTGTCCCGACCTATAGTTAACCGTACACCTTTTTTTTTTACTTTTACAGCCAGCTTTTCCAAAAAGGAAGTTAAAATTCATTGCTGCTGATGTATGGAAAACTTTACATTGTCCATGTTGCAAAAACTTTGCCATACGCACCATTTTTCACGTGTGTCGTCCCAATATTTATGCATGTCCCTATGCATTGTGTGACGTTCCGACTCTGGCATAGTAAATAAAACTCGTGTGTGAGTGAAAAGTGTGCTTATAATATTGTGCACAGAACCTCTGGCATTTGAATTTGCTCACGAACTCTTTGCAAATGAGAACATTGAAACGTTTACCTCTGAGCCTGGTTATGAACTGAGCTTATGCATATACATATGAGCTTGGTCATTGCTATTTTTGTCTGTTTGCATCATGAGTCATTCCGCGGAGTCGCGGATGGACTCAAAATACCGCGGATGCTCTTGGAGTGGAGAAAAAAAGGTTTGGTTCTCCATAGCAGCATTGGTGGAAATGTAAATCATCCTTGGGCTTGGCTTTAATTCCTTTTCTTTGGCACTGGTTTTATTGGTTCGAAGACTTTGTGCCAGCCCCAGGAAAACAAGAGACGTAAATTTGGTTGCTGTTCTTCATCTTGACAAGTCAGCTGCCAACGCTCTGCATTTCTGCTTCTGAAACACCCGGCCAGAAAATGCATGCGCGCCAATGAATGCAGACTCTGGTCTTTGACACGAGCAGCGGGCGGATGTGGACCTACCTGGGCCACCCTGTTCCCCCGTGTGCGACAGTTTCGCCTGGCTGCACCACCCTGTAGGGTTATTCATCATTTGCCATGTGCAGACAGGCCCTCATGAGGGCCTGGGAGGAGCAAGTGGGACAAAAAATGCATTCTTTTCCTCCTCCTCCATCCATTCCTCAGTTTGACAGATCATCATTTCAGCTGCAAAATCTGTTTCAATTACACCCTGTAATTTGTCCGTGGCATCTTGACGCTACAGGCAGGACTCCAGACTGACGGCGTTGCTGTCTGACTACATAGAGCGGTCGTATGAGCCGCAAAAAGCGGAAACACTCTTGTGTCACGCACCTGCAACAACCGTGTGAGTGGTAAAAAAGGGTCCAGCTCTTCTGTTTTCTTGTCCTGCGCTCCTCAAGCACGTAGGTAAAGTACGCACATGTAGAGAATATTCATTACCAGGGGAAAAAGTTCCTCTTCGGAGCTCTGTGAGAGCTCCAAAAGAGTAACAAGGACCATAAATTGGGTGTACAGAAAAACCAAAACCAGGGCTGTTAAATCTTCTTTCGCAAGTGGAAAAAAATCTGGATCAGATTACGACGCTTAAGGGACGGTTTGAACGGGGGGAGAAAGAAAAAAGACCCGGTGGGAGGGAGGAGGGAAGAAAAAGTCCATTCGGGGTCGTACGAGGACCGGAGAGACGAACAAGAAGACCCGGGCAAACGCGCCTTTAAAGAACTCGACTCGGGGTCATCTTCAGGCCGGCGACACGAACAAGTGGCCCGGGCAAACGCGCCTACAGCCCGGAGAAAACGAGTCGAGCACTTTGAAGAACGTGTGCGCGAGACCCCGATGATTGGGCAGGTTGGAAAGAAGCGCAGCAAGAAGTGGCCAAAAAATGATTATTAATCAGTTTGTTGACCCGTTGACCCCTGGGCATAATTCAATCTTTGTTTTCGCATAATTTCCCGCGCAAAAAGTGTTTGAATGTCGCGCTGCTGCTGTCAGGAGGGCCAGGCCTACCCCGGCGGCGGCGGCCACCGTCCCCTCCCCCTTGAGTGATGGATGGGTCCCCCACTTGTTGAACCCAATTTCCCGCAGAGGGTAATTTGGGGCGTGCAGACGTTTCACCTGCGCGCGCGCGCGTGTCCCATGCGTGAGCACAAGGAGGGGGGGGGGACTCATCTCCCTAGCTTGTAGATCGAGCTCGCCCCCCGCCCGGCTCGCCGGACCTCGTTTTCACCCGCCCGAACCATCTCTTGGTCGCTGTCAAAAGCCTCACATTGATTATTGAGTTTGTGTTTGCCTTAGTTTAGGCAGTCCATAGATTCCAAGATGTTCTCCTCGAGTGATTGAAAGGCTGACCTCGTTCTTTGTTCGCTCCCACATTTGAAGAAAAATATCAATTTATTTTCTTCACACCCTGTGTGGGGTCTTGAGAGGTGATGACGAAAAAAGTCTCTTAAAGTGAATTTGGGTCACCCCAAACCTGGGACTGATAAGACAGTTGCTTAAAGGAAAACCCAGAAAAAAATTATGCTCGCTGACAAAAAATTGGGAAAGTTCGTGCCCCACCTACTGCCAAATCTCGCAGGGTGGCACGACTTGGACATACTTTCGGGCCGCTAGAGAAATGTTCGTCAGCAGATGTCTCTTTCTGTTCTGGCCACGAAAGTCGATTTTTTCCATCGTTGGACATGGTGCTGAAAAAGGGCTTTTTTGGCTCATACGACCAGGTTCAGTGCAGTTTTGTCAATATTTGTTTGCCCTGAGGGAACCGAACAACTTCATGGAAAAAAGGGGACAACATTTCTGCTCTCTGTTCACTTTACGTGGGCCCCAAGTGCTTTTCGCACTTATTTGCACCAATGTAATAAATCCTTCCCATTTTTTTGCTTTGCCCCCCACACGAAGCAACAAGTCCATTCCTTTGCCATTTTTTTTTCTTTTGACATGAGCAAAGTGTTCGCACACAGCAACTCGATGAATCTGCTGATCAGCCTGCTGTGAAAGATCATTTGGAGATGTCTGATCAGCTGCTTTTGACAGTTTCTTGCTTATGTCCAGAGTTGCCACTCCGAAAATCAAGCTTCATTGGCAACTGTGGCGTTTGGTGAGAAGTCAGAGTCCAGCTGTAGCCAAGCTTAAATCCAAGTCTGACTGTACACATACTTTCCATGCACCGCTGCATTTCTCAACTCAAGTATGACAAGAACATGACTCGTCTTCCCCAGACTCCGTCCTGGCTGAGCACTCCAGGTGTGGCCAAGGCTGAAGGCGCGGTTGCACTTCGGCATTGGGTTCCTGGTGCGGCTGCGGACGCGGCGTGACCAAAGTCTGCCCGTTCAAACGAGCCCCTTTTCCGGCCAAAAGGTTGGCCGGTGCAACTTTTGAGCATCTCTGACATGTCCAACATTTCCCCAAGTCGTTTTGTCCTCCCCCCCGTGGAAAATGCCATTTGGCACGGCCCCTTGAGGCCGAGGCTGCCTTGAGGCAGTTGTCACTTGCCGCATTGACAAATGGGCAGAGCTTTCAGATCAGGAACACTTAAATGGGCCCCAAAAACAAGAATTTTCGTCTGAGCGCCAAATCAGTTTGTGCACGCAGGCAGAGTGACGCGACATAAAGATTACGATAATGGCGGCCATTCGTGACAGTCGGGGTGGGTCGAGTGACCTCGTACCCATTTGCGGCTCTGGCAAAGTGGGCAAACTCATTGTCACTGTTGACGTATCAAGAAGAATTCCTCTGGGCATCCCTCCCCCCCGCCCCTGGTATGACCCGAGGGGCGTTTTCACCCGGGTGACACTTGACTATCGCGAGGATGCCAGAAGATCACTCATCATCGCTATTAGGTCGAGGAAGTCACTGACATTGACCTCAGCTGGTCACAGAGCATAATCATCGTACGTGACTCCTCCAAGGGGACTGGACCCAAGTTATCACCAGAAGCACTTGCCGAATTTATGGATCTCTTCGGCTATCACGCCGCTCATCATCATTTGTGCTCACGTTTGAGCCTACCCAAAAAAAGAACAAATCACCTGCTGCTGGGTGCATTTCCCCCCCCCCCCTTCTTTCTTCACGACTCACACGTCCTTGTCACCCCGCGGCGCGGAGCAATAAGGACCAATGAGCCAAGTGACACCGAGGGGGTCCTCCCCCCCCCTCCCCCGAGGTCCCCGTGACCAGATGGACTCTTCGGGGACGCGCCCAACGCGGGGGTCTCCAAGCCGTGGTCACTGGACGTGGTGACGAAGAGGAGAGAAACCACCAAATTGGTCACAACTGACGAATATTATGAATGGAAATGCCCGAAAATGTAAATCAGTCAAATGCTGAGTGACAAATATCACGGACGGGGCGAAGTTGATCTCGGCGGACACCTCTGGAAAAGAGAAATTAGCATAAACCGTTGGACAGATTTCTCTTTCTCCATCAGCAAGTCTTTATTGCACGGCTTGGACCAATTTTTCTTCAGTCAAAATACAGTGTGTTGCACAATTAGACTATGCGATGAATTGTCGGTTAAGGCAGTGTGTGACACAAAAAAAATCTCAGGTCCCAGAGTATTTGTCTGTCTATGTGAGTAACATACGAAATTGTTCTACTGTTGGTAGCAATCATCAGGTGTAACACAAGTCCTGACCCAAAGAGCCAAGCAGAATGTTCAAGGACAAGACTTCCGCTACACCCAGTGACAGCGTTTGTCAGGGCGGTCACTGCAATTTTTCCTTATGGTCAAGTCATACATATCTCAAGTCCTAAGTTTAGAAGTCTGCGTCCAGCGTAAACTTCATGTCTTCCGGTTTGGCCATGACTCCGGCCTTCTGGTACTCGCCCACTTTCTTCTCGAAGAAGTTGGTCTTGCCCTCCAGGGAGATGTTGTCCATGAAGTCGAACGGGTTCTGCACCTTGTAGACCTTCTCGCAGGACAGCTCCACCAGCAACCGGTCAGCCACGAACTTTATGTACTGCAAAGAGAAATATGTATGTTTATCTGCTGCTGCATTATGCTAATGCATCATGCAAAATGAGCTCTGAGAGAGGAAAACCCCATCAAGTTCTGCGCTGATGAAGAGCAAAGCAGCAAACGTTGAAAGCTTTACAGACATGCGAACAGCTGACCGTGATTTCTTCACTCTCTTGGGTCACTGTATCAGCAAAATTCAGTGCTTTAAGTGACTTGCAAAGTTAGTACCCAAACTTAAACTCGGACATTGTTTTTTCTTCTGCTGTGCTAAAATCATGATCCAGACCCCCATCCCTTAGAGAGATCTCAGAAAAAAGTGCTCAAATTAGAACACAATGGAACCTCTGTGGAAGAAACAGCTCTGGGACTCTTGACAGTTATAGCAACATTACTCCACTGTAATAGCATAATTAGAAATACTTTTCCTTAACGATCAGCTGGGAACCTTTGATCTTTATGCCTATGGAGAGAAACCTACTTTACGAAGGAAAAAAATAACCAACTTTATGCTGGCAGAGAGGTGCCGCTGTAGTGCCACAGGTAGTAATACAGTGGAAGCTCTTTATAAGGATCAGGGTTGCTTTGACTCCTTTTTCGATGGAGAGAGGCCCACACACAAAGTTTGCATACTTCGGAAGAAAAACTTGATCAATCTTATGCTTCGCGGGTGGGTTTTTGTCATACAGGGGTTCCACTGTATCTCCAAGTTGAAATCTCTTGAAGGAAATGAAGCTGCACAACAATGGCACCATAGGAGGAAGTCTTTCAATGCAGGCCAAGATGAAAAGGACTGAAGAAGACATCAAGATTAGGTAAACATTGACGTCTTACACAGATTTTTCTGGGTCTGGGCCCGTCCTTGAGGAGGACGGGTCAAAAACTGACAGGACAAAGAGCAACTTCTTCCCTGCACACCTGAGCGAAGCTCTGACACTGACCTGAGTCATGAGCTGGCAGTTCATGCCGATGAGGGCCACGGGGAGGGCGTCCGTGAGGAACTCAATCTCGATGTCGACGGCTTCCTTGACGATGGTCAAGATCTTCTCTTTGGACGGCGTGTGCTTCAGGTGGGCGAACATCAAGCACGCAAAGTCTGTGTGGAGGCCCTCGTCGCGGCTGATCAACTCGTTGGAGAACGTCAGACCTGAAGAAGCGATAAATATCCTTCCAGCAAATGTGGGTGACAAAAATATCACTGAACCAACTTGGACAACCAAGCTGAAGTCCCAGTTATTTACAGTCAAAACATGATTCTTTTGAACGCTGACACCTTCAGAAGACAGCTGAGTCTTCGTCTTATGAACGTAGATCTCTAAATATCCATTTCGCAGCGAAAATGCGCCCACAGTCATGATCTTGCGGTTCATACGGTATCTTCTCACCTGGCATGAGACCCCTCTTTTTCAGCCAGAAGATGGCAGCGAAGGAACCGGAGAAGAAGATGCCCTCGACGCAGGCGTAGGCGACGATTCGCTCGGCGAAGCTGGCGTCATCAGCATTTATCCACTGGAGTGCCCACTCGGCCTTCCTCCGGACCGCCGGCACCGTCTCCAGGGCATTGAACAGGGTCTCCTTCTCTGCGGCGTCCGTCACGTATGTGTCGATCAGCAGCGAGTACATTTCAGAGTGGATATTTTCGATCGCGATCTGGATGAGCAAGAGAAGGATTACAGTATGACTCATGAAAAAGCCAGCCAAATTCACTTCCTCCCGTGTCGGGAACTAACTGTAAGAAGTGCGGCACATAACTACGGCATAATAATAATAATGGCTCATCAATGACGTAATCAAAGACTTCCATTCAGTTTCTTTACCTGGAAGCCATAGAAGCACCTGGCCTCAGGCACCTGGACCTCCGCCATGAACCTCTCGACAAGGTTCTCGTTGACAATGCCGTCGGAGGCGGCGAAAAAGGCGAGTATGTTCTTGATGAAGTACCTCTCATCGTCCCTGAGCTTATGCTGCCAGTCGCCCAAGTCCTTAGACAAGTCGACCTCCTCAGCCGTCCAGAACGAAGCCTCGGCTTTCTTGTACATACGCCAGATCTGGTCATACTGCAAAAAAATGACATCTATTAAATAACAGTCTAGATACACAGGCAAAGAAGCAAGACAAATTCACAAGTATCACATCGATTCTGGATCAGCATATCCCTGTGCATGTTGTCTTGGTGCCAATAGGACTATATTTTCAGTATGCCATCCTGTTTCAGTGCAGCACTTTCTCCTCTTCACATTGAGACCTGCTCACACCCTTATCTCGGCCAACATGGGGCTCTCCTCCCAACCCTTGGATCACAACTCAACACCAACTGTTCCGAATGGACCATTGCCACTCTAAAAGGGAGTCACACCACTTTACAGAGCAATGGAGGTCATCCTTGGAACACTGAATGAAGTGGACGCAGGAAGAGCTCCGGTATCATCACGGGCAGAGACTGAGGCAGCTTCAAAAGAACTGAAAATAGGAGTTGATGTAATTGCGCACTGAAGAAGGAAAGAAATGAGAAAACAGGATCTAATCTACCCCAAACCTACTCTAACTTATACTAACCTCAGTACCCGAACCCTGGGCACTACAGCCTCGGACTTGGCCTGCTCTTGCATGTAGGCACAGAAAGAGGCGATGTCAGAAATGTTTAGGTGAAGTGACTATGCCATGGAGCAAAAAGTTACTGTCAATCTAACTAGGCAAATGGAATCTTCATATCTCAGCTTACCATCAACTTTCAGGCGTCAGTGAGCTCTTGAACTAAAGCAGTGCTGAAGGTCAGGGAAACGCACTAATATAAGCAAGAAGTGACAGCTGATAATAAGCATCATTCTCTTCACAAAGTGGAGAAGGAAGCAAAATTTGAAATGGGAAAAATACTTTTGGATTCTCCAAAATACTCGATTGAGTCTCAAAAACAGGCATCACTTACAAAGTAGCTAATGTTAGGTCCGATGGAAGGTGAATGAAAATTTTCTTATTTCGTCTGCTGGGGTGATTCAAAACTTACTGATCGGGGTGACCCGATAAGCTTGTTGACTGGAGAATGAGCTTCTAGCTTGAAAAGGCTCATGAGCCTGCCCATTTTGGTGGCTTGAGGCAACTTGTTCAGGGATGGAGAAAAAAAAAGGCTTATAAGCATTCACTGATGGGCATGTTAACACTCATTAGGAGGGCCCAAAATAGACTAGTGTTTGTGTTACACAATTCATGTGGACTGTTTGTTATTGTGTTAAACAGTCCACATGAATTGTGTGTTATTCACCTTGAGGGCTATTTAAACCTGATCCCGGGAATACATACATTCATCACCAATGTCACAATCCTCCTCCTGCAGATTGTTCATCTCAACATGTTCATGAAAAACTGCATCAGTGACTTTTGATACATTCCTGCATGGTTCTGCTTTGTTTTGATGGCTCCTTGTCTCCATAATTTAGATGATGTTGCCTGGTGCTTGAGACACATCATTTGGCCATAATACAGGTTCGGCTGGTTCAACTTCCTCGAAGTAAAACACCTTTTCACCCTCAATATTGCCGCGGACTGTCTGCCAGATTTCTTTACCTAGTTCAGACTTTTGTAGCTTGATACATTTCATCACATTGTTCCCATTCTAGTTTAAGGATCTTAAGGGTCTCATGCCAATAAAAAGTCTACCTTCCAAATGGAGGTTTAAGGTATTTGCATACTCCTACAATGGCATAGATCGACCTAAGCATGACAATACAATCTTTGCTGGTACATAATGATAGTTTTACGGGTTAGAACATAATAAAAAGTTAAAATTCCAGGTGTGAATGAGATTTGCAAGGTGAAAAACTGAATGTCTATGTGTCATCACAATATTTTTGTGCTAATTGTTACCTGACCCTCATCCCTTATATCAACCGTTTTTGGACTTTTGAAGGTGATTTGCATGTGCAAATTCTCAATAAATGATGTACCCAAAAGTCATAATGTCATTCCGTTCTGTTGTTTATCCATTTCTGGCAAATCCCTCGTTTTTCAACTTGGTCGATCTTTTGCTCAGTGATGACTGGTCAGGCAGGCTCAAGGCTTGCTTGTAATCATCTGCATACTCAAAGCAACCTTCAAGCAAAAGCTTAGTGGCATTCCCATCATTCAACTTTTTAGCACTTTTCAAGGAAGAAGTCACCTAGTAAGTAACCCAAAACCCAGCCTAAACTTAAGTCACCCCATGTACCCAATCTAAGTCAGCTCCAACCTACAAGTACCCTAGGACCCTTAATCCTAATGCATCTAGGGCAGCGGAACCAACACTTCCCTTAAGCACCATATAACTGGGACATCATTCTTCAGGGGATTTCATTTTAGGATCTGCAAAATTGGAAAAGTAAAAAAGACCCTGGACAAGACTGGGGCAGTTAATGTTTGGTGGGGATTCAAGGCAAAGCACATTACTATCATTTTTGAACCCTTGTCAGGCCTCCTTGCTAGCCCATTTGCTTACACATTGATTCATGCTACAAATGAAGAATTTTGCTTCTGGATCTGGCTATAAAATAAAAAGATCAACCGATATTTACCAAAGTGTGGCAAATGTTATAAAAGCCAACTCATTAGTGCATAAGTGTCTTACAGACGTACAGGCGCAAGTGCTGAACCATACTTGTAAGTTGTGTTACATTGCAGTGGAAGTCAAGTGGAAAACTTGCCAAAAATGTCAATTTCTTGACCAATTCTGAATGAGAAGTAAATCTGCACTTCTCACTGCTACCGGTGGGAGGGGGGGGGGGCAAAATGGACCTCTGCCACCTTGCAAAGTGCTTAGTTATCAAAAAAGGTTGCTCCACTGCTCTCAGTGAGAAGTGCAACCTTTGGAGAGGCTGAACATTGGACTGTTGTTTACAATCAAATGGTCAGCAAAATGTAACCTCATCTTGACAACTAAGTGGTGTTGGAATGGTCACTGACACAACTCAGCAGTGGACTTCCAAGTAATCTATAAGCCCAGTGAGAATAATAAGATTCTTTTGCAGAAGTAGTAGGTAGTACAGCGTCAGGTGAACGTTGTTGTCCAAGTTCGTGCCACCAAAAAGGTTCATACAACAGGACTTGACTGTGACTTCAGAATAAGATCATGTGTTACTCTTATAAACAACTTATGACAGACCCTTATTCACCTTCAGCCAAAGTCAACTTGTCAGAGAGAAATGATTACCCGACAAGTCTTCCTTCGGGAGGTCCAACCGAGGGGCTCACCTGAATTGGGAGGATGACGAATCTCCTGGGGTTCTCCTTGAGCAGCGGCTCGTCCTTCTCCAACGACTTCAACTCGTTCTTCACCTCCTTCTTGGGCTGCTCCGCGGCCCTGTTGAAATTCTCCTTGTCCTCCATGCTCAGGTTGACGATCTCGTTCAGAGGCATCCTGGCAGACTGTGTAACTTTGAAACTGTCCTACCCGACTTATATCAACCACTTCTACGCAAGTTGGAGCTTGAGACCGAATTAAAAGGTTTTTGGCGCTCTTTTTTCTGCTCCTGCTTGAGCCTGCGCCTTTTGCGGGCCAGCGAAGTTGTCAGTGTTGTTGCTCTTCCTCCTCCTCCTCTACTTCCCGCGCCAGCTCAAGTTCAGCTGACAGAATTGCCACAACTGGCGCAGCTGAAGCGCCAACGACAATTTCAAACTGAGCGGATTCATGCGGAATCTGAGGCGTTTTCGGCGGGTTTTTTCTCCGCCAAAGTCGTGCTCGCCGGACCCGACTTTGGCCACGCGATTCCGGCCGGCGCACGCGATCTCGGCGCCAACAACGGGCTCGTCCACAGAAGGGGGAGGCAATGGTGTCTGCCCACTCTGCAGAACAAGTTCCAGCAGGATTCAGGCAACAAAACGCGCCAGATTTCCCCCCAAAAAGGTTGCTGCCAAATGCGTATATTTTCTTCGTGCGCTGTAGCAAGGCTACTCGTCGCACATACATTAGTGATATAGAAATATATATGTGTGTGTGTAAGTAATAACACTACACTCCTGCGCTACAGGTAGAGAGAAATTGTACCGGTGAAACGTTGGTGACGCGACAGAGGAATTATTGCTATTCATGCTGCAAATGTATGCAAAAAAGTAACATGTTGCAGCGTGGACAGCAACTTCACATTCACCCGTGCAATCTTCAGTTCCTTGGCTTCCTCTCACGTATTTGTTGTCCTATGAATTCATTGTCTATACGATAGCAAAGCAGCCTGATGTAATGACCTTGACCTTGACGTCAGTCGTCTTATCTCACGGGGTTTCACAAACCACAGTCTGGAAAGAGAAGCCACAAGGAAACTACGTCACATTGTGATCCACTAGATCCCCAGCTCCACCCGGGACCCTCAACCGATCTGGACCGAGTTGGGCTCACACCCAGGGAGGGGGGACAAGCGGGTTAAGGATTTTTCATTTTGTCATTTGGGGATGGGGTTGCTTATACACTTATGTCCACTTAGGCATTCTGGTGCACATTGAGTCAATGGGAGCATCAAAAATCCCATGCGGAACTGCAAGGGGGGGGGGAAGCTGTGGAAGGAAGCAAGGGGATTTTTTGCCACATGTACCAAGGTGCAATACTGCACCAGTACCACAAAAAACCGTCCTTACCTCCATAAGTGGCACTCTGCACCTCCTCTGGTACTGTGTGCAGTCCCTGTGGATGGCGCCGTCCATCTGCGCGGCTGCGTAGACGTTTTGCAGGAAGGAGCCCTACCATTGGTTGACAAGTTTTACACACAGGCTGGAAGATCTCAAATGTTACAAAAGCAAAGGCGATTCTTGCAAAAATGATGCAGTTTCAGCCTGTGTGTGTTTGTGCCTGGATGCTGTGGAGCAGGTGCGTGGGCACCAGCAGCAGCCTCGCGGCTTCCCCCAACAGGTCGGGGCTGCTGGGGGTCATGGCGGTCTCGCACAGGAGGCGCAGGGTGCACTGAAGCATGAGGGAAAAAAAATGAAAAATTCCACATGTCTGAAGAAGACTCACTAGAAAACACTTGGCAAGTGAAACTTTCCTGGTGAGGATCCATTTCCTCAGGTCGACTGACCCACTTGAAGTACTTCGCTTCCTGGAGCCCTCTGACAACCTTCTCGACCATCTGGATTAGGCCCAGTCTGTCCAGCTCTCTTCTTGGAATGCCAAAGGCATCAGAGCCGCTGATTTCTTCAATGACGTCATCGACATAATTTGCTTCATCGTCATGTCCCTCATCGCCATACAAAAAGCGGCTGTCAAGATGTTGCACACCTGAAACAAGAAGCAAAGTCAACAGTCTTAAGAGCTCTGTCAGGACTTAAGGACCGGGAGCTATGGGTAATGTGCAAATTTAGATTAAAACCTTTCAGTCTTTGGCTGCTCAAGCTTTGCCCCAAAGTATAGTTGACAGACGCTTCAGACTCACCACAATATGATACTCGTATCGGTTAAACCAGTAAATTTTGATCTACTTATCACTACATGTGGGCCAAAAATGCTAGTGAAAGAATGTGTTTATGCCATCAAATAGAAATTTTATTAAATGATCTGAAAAATGCACCAAATTATTTTTTGAAATAAGGCAGCAAAAAAATAAGAGTGCAATGACAGCTCAAATTTGTGCCATTGATACTATGTGAGAGAGAACAGTTCAGGGTTACCACATGCATCATGGAAGAAGCCTAAAAATCATGTCCTGAATGAAATCTGCATTTTGTGATGTTTAGTCCAAAATAAGGTAAAAGAAAGCAATTGTACTTTACTTCTTTGCCCGCCCCTTCCTATCACTAACCCACTGCATAACATTCAGTCTTGGTTGAGGGACATAAGACTAACCTTGAAAGTCTCATAATGTCATTATACTTTACCCTTAGCTGGTTCGGTGTGATGAAACAACCTTTACTCTTGTTTTAGTCCCTCAGTCTTGCTCAGGCTCATCTTGCCAGAGTTTCTGAGGTTGACCTCCAAACATATTTTTTTTTAAAAAAAAAAACCTCTTAATGTAGCTGCAACTGATTGATGCAAGCCTCAGCATGCAAAAGCACTGTTTTCTGTATACATCAATGCCAAAGTGAGTTTTACCATTCTGTCTCTAGTTCAATAGTGGTGATACCATAATTTCCACGGAAGTGGTCGAAGAAGAGGTTGTTGGTGTTGGTGTTGCTGATCCTGCTGCTGCTGTTGGAGACTTCTTCAATCTGTGGATACTCGGACCAGATTGAGCGGCGTCGGCGACGTCCGTTGAGCCTAGAGAGAAAGAAATGATTTATTGTAATAAAACATAAACTTTTCACATGTTTGCCTGTACCCGTTGGTGTCGAAGTTGAGGTTGAGGGTGATTTGGAAGCTGAAGTTGTCCTTGAATTTCGCCGGCGCGGTGACTTTCATGCTGAAAAAACACAGCATCAACGCTAGTCCTGTGTGACTGTAATCTGTCAGTGTCAACCGGGCTTAAGCCCTCTTAACTCTGTTCTTAGGGCGGATTGTGAGCGAAAATTCGTCAGTTTAAGTACATCCATCCTCCGTCGCACACGCATGAGTTGACCATGGCCTTCTTGTCGTCGTTAGTGTTCAGAGTCGATCTCTTCACACAAGCCTTCCTCTGACTCACCTGGCTGTCCAGATCTGGGTGTCGAACTTGTATTGGAACGGCACTTCCACCTTGAGCGTGGAGCCGTCCTGGCTGGGCGCGGTCAGGGCGAATGTGGTCTTCATGGACCACCCCGTGGAAGACGGGTACAGGAATCGTCTGTGGCGAGACAGCACGGTGCGATCGTGGAACGCCGCCGCCGAGTTCAGCTGCAGCGACTCCTCCAGGGACGAGCAAGGCCTCAGGACGCAGCACCACAGGACCGGAGCCAGCAGCGCCAGGATCATCTTGGTCTGAGATCTGTCGAGTGAATGATTCGGGGTAGGGTTTTTCCCCCTCTCTTCAAATAGAACTCTTTTTTTAATTCATTTCAATGCGTCAATGGAAAAAAATCACTTCCGAAAGTGAAAGCGAAAGTTTGGCCGAAAAGTTGCAGGGACAAAATTTGCACAAAGCTCCCTTCTGCTTGCTCGGCGAATGCGCCCGTTGCACCGGTTGCGTTAGCACGAGACAACCGTCCGGGTCAATCTCCCACCCTGCTGTCTTCCCCCCTCCGGGTTTGCTCGGGGTCGCGGTCACCACGGTGAGAGCAACTTCTTCAGCGCCAAGTTGACGGAATTCGCACACTTCTTCGCACCACGTGGCTCGGGTCGCCATGGGACACCCGGTCTCTGTCCATATCTCCGGGACTGAACGGGATTGTTGCGCACCTGTTGTCTTACGCTATTTTTAGGGCAAGACGAAGGATTGCAACATTTTTTCACAGAGACTCTCAAAAGGAAGAGTGAAAGTAGAAATTGCCTCTAAATTTTGTCTCCATTGAACTTGCCAAAATGTTCATTCACGCGATTTCTGAATAAAAAGGGTTGGAGCCCCCGGTGGCACAGCTCAGTTCACCCCTGTCGCTCTGTGCGCGTCCCTCGTCCTCAAACGTTATCACATGAGGGGGCCGAAGAGGCACCCTTGAACCATGGGTAGGAGGATCCACGTCCTGCTTCCATGGCTCGTACTCGTCGTCACTGCAGTCAGGGGAGCCTCGGCCTCTTTGGAGTCGCCTTTGTTGCCGGAGGTGAGTGTGGCAGCCTCGCGAGGTCGTTCAGAGGACGTCAGTGACGTTCGAGAAAAAAGGAGAGCTTTTTTTGGTTGTTGTTGACTCTCACTGTACACGCAAAAGTCACCCCACCCCTAGGACTCCAACGACAAGGTGCTGTCTCGGCACCGTCGGTTCTTGTACCCGGCCTCCACGGGGTGGAAGATCAGTACCACGTTCGAGCTCACCATCCCCCTCGACAGCGACATCAGCGGAACCGTCGTCATCAAGGTCCCGTTCACCTACACGGTGGACACGGGAGTGTACGTATAAAAAGTCCGCCAGACAGCAACATCACGTTGACCGGGACGCAGTAGCTAGAAAAAACAGTTATCTGATAAAATTCAATGCAGGTGATTTCTGATTTTTGAAAGTTTTAACAGATGACATCTTATAATATTACAATCAAGCCTAAATTTGACCATGTTTTCAGACGGTGACCAAAATTGACACTGCATCGCATTCATTTAGAACATGATAATTAGTGCACACATAAGCGCCGACATTGGCCACATCAGCCTCTTGCTCAACCTTACTGTCTTCAACTTCCTTATGCCTGTCATCCTGGTCAGCTTCGGCCGCCATTCAAATTTCAAGCAGGATCCATCAGAGCTTGTTAGATGTAGACTTCTAGTTTTAATATGTTGTGTCGAGAGGATATTTTAGAGAGAGAAACACAGTTTAACAATAACAGCGAAATTGTGGTTAAATACAGACTTAAGTCCGTAACTCTTGCTAGTGTGACCGGTCGTCGAATGGGTCGCCTGCCCCGGGCTGCTGAGCTCCCGACCCCCGGGAATCACTCATTGATCCACAGGGAGATGCAGAGACTCAAGCTCATATCAAATATGGAGTCTTGGTAAATAAAAAAAATATTTTTTTTGACAGTTTTCATTTTTTTTTGTCAATTCCATAGGCTGCACGAACTCCATGCAATGGACCGGTTGCATGCGACGGACCTCTCCAAGGAGGAGGTGGACGACGTCCACGCGTGCGCGCTTAGGGTCGTGTGCGAGGTGGCCATGGTCAGTAGTACACTGGGACACGACGGGGTTGTTATGCGCGACTTTTTGAGGCACTTACGACTTTATTTACGGTACATTCTTGCCGAGTCACAGGATGTGGCAGTGCGAGACAGTTCTGAACTTTTCAGCCTTTCGAGTAGTAAGATTTCTGCCTGATTCAGTCGTACAGAAAGAAAAAAATGTGGATGAGGAGCTTCGTCCTCTAAAGAACGTTGTCGCTCCAACTTCTTCTAGGTCCCCGAGAGCGAGGGCTTGCTCGGGGAGATGCTGCACCTGTTGCTGACCCCGACACACCTGTTGACGCAGTTGCCGCCCGAGTTCAGGGCCAACGACTACATCCAGGCCCAGATCGACGGCGCGATCCACTCAGATTGCTCAGCCCACCAGAGGCTCTGCCCAGTCTCCTTCTTCCAGGTCAGTGCTGCACACAAAGCGGGGATTCCTGCACGTTTCAATATTTCTTATAATAAAAAAACATGTGAATTTCAGATTTTGGAAGGAGCCAACATTTTGGACTTGCAGGATGAGTTTTTGAACCTTTACGGACTGAATCCAGTACAACAGTCGGTGGGCAAGAGCTAACATTATACAATACTTCCATGGCAAAAAGCGGTTTCATTCGTTGAAATATAGGCAACAACTGAACAATGTTTCACGAGACTTTCGCGGATTTTTCGTCGAGTCTGCTTAGCATTTTATTCAACTTAGCTCCAGCTTTAGTTCCATGACCGTCGGTTGAGCCTTGACCCTTCCCCTCCCGTTGGAGGTGAGGCTCGTCCCGAAGCACTTGACGTGCGCGGCGGCGTCCGTCAGTGAGACCGGGAAGGCCCACGCAGTTCACGAAACCTCTCGCGGGTGATGTGTACAGATTAGGAATGGGGCCGAGCGGGCCCGGACCCTTTTGTGGCGTTCAGGCTTTTCCGGCACAACAACAGACCCTTCAATATTTCCTAGACCAACTTTTAGTGTTGCTCTTCTCGTTGGTTGGAGTGAACTCCAACAGAATGAAGCTGGGATCGAAAGAGCTTTTTTGACATTGTTTCTTTCACTTTAGTTATCAGTAGGGATGTTAAAAATATTCAAAAATGCGCCCTTGATTGACGATGCCAGCCTAATTCCGTAGGAATTCACTCCAACTAAAGAGAAAAGTACTTTTTTCCACCAGAAGATGAGCTTGTCCCCTTGGCTCCATTGTTGGGTTGAAATGGTAGAACTTTTGCTTTTTTAACACCCCTTGTGATAAGATGAATGAGTGAGGGTGATTGTAAATCATAAACAAGGAGAGGTCGAAGCTTCAATGGAGACCTAACTTAGAGACATTTCTACCTCCCTTCCTTTGTTTTGGCAAAAGTGCAAATCTTCTTCTCCTTCCATCTCTGTGCAGGGTGGATCAGAAGTGCCAACCATCAGTTGGGCATCCCTCTACAGAAGCTTGTGGGGCGGAGCTGGTGTCAATGGTGTGCGGAGATTCCAAACCTACAAAAACACAGCGATATTAACCTCGAATAAAGCTAAGCCTTGAAACCATTCTTTTTTTTTGGGGGGGGGGGTGTAGAATGCCTGGGGTTTCTTTAGGTTGTGCCAACTTTTTCCTCACATTTAGTTTCAGTGGAAAGCATATTTTTCAAATTTTTGCCTCTCTGATAAGTCTGAGCCATCTCCGAGGTTGGTTTTGATAGTTGGAACTGAAAGTTTGGGATCTCTTCCATGGATTGGTGCCAATCTGACCTTCCTGTGTGCTGTAGAACCTGATCCAACCCTGTACAAGCTGGTAGACTCCACTGGTGATTGGTGACCATCTGCTCCTCCACGCACGAGCCCCAGTCCTGCCCGAGCCCGATGGCCTGTGGAGCCCGACCCTGCCCGGCCCGTGCCGACCTCGAGCACGCACACACATATGAGTCAGCTGTTTGCTTTGCTCTGTGTGCAGAGCGACTGCTGCCTCCGCTGCCGCTGCTGCTGCCGCCGCCGCTGCCGCCTGCTGGCATAAGCAACAAGGTAAAAACTTTGTAGACACATCAACTCTCCCCTTTTTCCCGTCGTGTTGTTGAGTGAACAGGAGGTTTGTGTCGCATAGTGATAAGTTAACAACGTTGTTTTTCACCTTGACGCATTTTTGGGTGTGAGTGAATAATTTTTGCCTCCCCTCAAAAGTATAACTAACTGTTGTTGCATCATATCTGATGCTTTGTCTGCCTGAGTGGCCCTTCTTGTTCGTCACTGACACGTATTTGGATCTGGTGCAATTGCAGCCAGGACGTCACTATGGGTCTGTGCTCCAACCGCTCCCTGTCCTTGACCTTCTGCCTGGTCGGCTTCGCCCTCTGCGGCTACGCGTACTTCGTGGAGCTCAAGTTGCTCGAGGATCCCGAGTACAAAGCCCTCTGTGACATCGACGAGCAGGTCTTTCTCTGCCAGACAAAATGATCGATACATAAGTGCTATATTTTTGACTTGTTTCGTCTTGACACGTGGTCCTCTTCTTGCAGATCTCCTGCTCCAAGGCCTTCAACTCTTCCTATGGCAGGGGCTTCGGCTTGGTCGAGAGATTCGTTGGTGAGTGTCTGGCCGAGCACCGTGTGGCTCCACCAAATGCAGCAAAGTTGTTACAATGGTTCAGTCCACATTATGAGGCAAATATTTTTTTTATAACACACGATTGTTCTTCGGACGTTCGAAGCTATTAGATGGTACCTTCTACGTGGCAACAGCTGAACAAAGCTAAGGATTCTGCATTGACATAGTACCAACTATCAGTTGACTGACCCGGAGAAACGGTCCCTAGGGCTTTTGGTGGAAGGAGAATAGTGCACTCACCTCAGCAAAGCCACCGTGGACTTCATGGAGATGAAGTGCACGGAGCAGTTGCCGCATCTTGCTCGCGTTGATCTTTTTGCACCTGAACATGTAGCGAATTTTTCGGCCATGTAGAGATGTCCAAAAGTACTCGGTGAATAGGTTTTTTAACGCCGGGAATGTATACATTTTTTATTATAAGCCCTTCACTTCGCGTCTGATGAGTGAGCGAGCCAGGCGTCAACGTGATTAGAACCTGCGGGATGGGGAACGAGAATGAGAACGTCAGTGACGATGAAACCGTTGGCTTCAGATAAGGTGGAGAAGAACGACCTCGGTGACGAGGAGTTCGTTGTAGGCATGGTAAACTTGCATCAGGCTGCTCATTTCCCCCTCCTGATTAAGTCATTAACGTCGCCTAATCACCCCTTGCTCATTCCAGCTAATGAGGACCGTGTTGAACATGGAGGTGTCTCTGCAAACCAATGCTTGAACAAGTCTCATTTTCTTTCGTTAGAGTCTGATCACTGGCTGAACCAGCCCAATCCCGTGTACGGCCTCTGCTTCTACACCCTGATGGCGCTGTTGGCGCTCTTCAGATTCGCTTTTCTCGCCAGAATCCAGGTGAGGATCTTGATCAACTTCAAGTAGAGACACACATAGTTCCTGCTCAAACAGGTATTCAAAGGCAATCAAGGTGAGGCACTGAGGTCACCTTGATTTGCCTTTGTCGGGTTTGGAATGTACCAAGTGTGTTCGAAATGATCTCACAGCTCCGTGCCAGACTCTGGTGGATGGCATTGGATGGCATCACGTCAACGTGAGGTGCCATCGCCACCGTGCCAACATGTGCAGATTGTGCCAAACCGGAGCACTTTGTTGATTTGCTCGCTCGTGTTCATTCGACAGAGATGATTTCGGTTGATCCTTTCTGTATTTTCAGCTGTACCTGAGCGTTTTGTCCAACGTGGGCTCGGTCTACCTCGCTTACGTGTTATTTGTGATCCTGGAGAACATGTGCGTCTTGTGCGTCGCCCTCTACGGTGTCAACTTTCTCCTGTTCGCCCTCAGCTTCTTCAAGCTTCGCGCCATCAGGATCTCGGACGACAGGGACAGGAGCAAGATGAGGTCCTCCTACTCCCTGCCCACCACCAGTAATCAGTTCAAGAAGAACATTTGAGAAAACAGAGTTGTGATAAGAGCGCATGAATGATGAGAGACGTATTATCATAGCCTCATAAGGGAATCATTTGCTCATGATTTTAGGGAGAGTCCTGTTTTAGGGAAAAGTATACAAGATATATATGTAATAAGTGTATCCAGCGGACAAGAATGATGACTGTTTACCTGAGTAAATGTACCATAAACAATCCCAAGTCCCAACCATGCAGAAAACATAGGCGTGATTCACTGATCTGACGCTGTCTCAAAGCACACGAAACTTCAGTTTAGATTAGGAATGGTTTAAAGCTAAGAAGCTACCTTAACACTCATTGACTCATCTTCCAGCCAGGCAATGTAGAAACCGACGCTCCGGGACAGATCTGGGCCAACCCGGGCGTGTCTCGGTACCGTGCATGACGCAAGTGAAGAAAAATGGGTCTTGACTAACCCAGTACTTTCCCAACGCTCATTTCAACGCTTTTGGGTACTTGAGGTTGGGTAGGAGATGTCCAGAGCCCAAAATGTTTTATGTCTGCGTTTTATGCTACAAGGATCTCTCAAAAAAAAATCAGCATCATCCTTGCAACTAAACATGGGTTGGGGTTCGGAAGAACTTATTGAATATATTTATTGATCGTGTATGTGAGTACGTATTGAATTGTTGAGAAGCTGCTCGTCGGGTTATGACATTGGGTATTTGTATAAGGCAAGGTGTACGATATATGCATACATGTGCATGTGTACATTAGAAGTATGCATCTCTTTACTGCACAGTTACCACATACACTGGGGAAAAAGAGTGGCCTGCTATGTGGCAAAAATGTATGCCGCGAATATACTAAGTCAGACATCGATGTAACAGCAGTTAAGACTTAAGGAAACTGTGCCAGAGGCCTATTATTGTTGTTGTTGACTGTCTTTGTTCAGCTGTTCGTGCGAGGCTTCGCTGTCCCTGCAGTTCTGCCTGCACGGGAAGGCGCTCTTGGAGACGCAGCAACCGAGCCGGGCCCAGAAGAGGTGACCCCTGGGGCAGAACCGGACTCGCCAGGCTCCGTTCTCGCATACTTGGAACCGGGTGAAGGCCAGGACGCCGACGAAGGCCGACCTGCGACGACCTTCAAGGGCCACCGGGCACCCCTTCACTAAATATAAATATTTATAATAATTCAGTCAGGCACAACTTTCTAGTGGAATGAGCTACAAAAGTGGTTCACCCTTCTGGAAAGCTGAGACTTTCCTCTAAAGTCGAACTGAAGTGTCTTTTTTCTCTAGACTGCTCATTTGTTCACAAAGCAGTCAAACTTTTATGCACTGAACTATGGTGCAAAACAAGACTTTGATCCCCAACTGCGGACTAATGCGTGGTCTTTAGAGCAAGAGTGCACGTGAGTTCGGTTTTAGAGATTCTAACCCGTCTATGGAAGGGTGAAAACTATAGTGCAGTGCAAAGTTTTGGCCGAAAAAAGAAGTGCTTCTTATGCACACTATGTATGGTTCTGTATACTAACGTTACTTCGCACATTAAATAGTATTCGCAATTTTGATAGTGAATTCTTTTCCAGCAAAGGTGTTTTTCGAAATAGCCTTTTAACTGTATGTTGCACCATCATATTTTTCCAGTTTTCACGGAGGTCATTTGTTCTGTTGGGAACTTAGGCAGTCCGTGGGCCGGACGAGGCCCGAGGGCAACGTGAGGCCGAGGACAAGCCGAAACCTCAGTTCAAACTGGGAAAATATTATTAATATCACAATTTCACAAAGTCACAATTTTTCACTTTAGGCGAAATCGTTGCTTTTCAAATTAAGGAGTTGTAAGTATTGTTCTCAAATCATTCAAATTGTTATCAGTAGAACTATGACTGTCATTGACAGTCCACCTCTAACACTCTGACTGCCATTGCTGTTCAGGGTATCCTTGGACATGTCTGCAGTTCTCGAGGCTCTATCTGGACTCCCGACTTCGATGAGTCCAGGAACACCTCGTGTGACGTTGGCCACCTCTGGAAGCACAATCCCTACGGATGTGGAGGAGGCGTTGGCCACGTCCTTAGACACTTCCTCGGACGGCGCGTCACTGAGCAGCAGCGCGAAGGCCCAAGGAAGACTGCGTCCAGACCATGCCGTACCCGCCGACGGCCAGCAATTCCCGACAGATCAGCAGCATGAGCGTGCACCACGTGCAAAGTGTTCGTGCACCCATGCATCCCAACCTGATCCCGGCGTCGCAGAACAACGCATTGAGCACCTTGGCGAGGAGAGCCCCAAACCCTTCAACAGCGAGTTGAGCGGCCACCCGGACCAGGCCAAGTAGACATGGTGCTGAAGGTGCACGAGGTGGACTCGATCATGCCCAGGCCCATGATCGAGTCCATCAGTGTCATGTCGGAAAGTGGGTTTGACCTTTCTCAACAATCACCCCTTGGTCTCGATAGTCGCATCCGTCATCCTTTGTAGCTTTTGGGTGCCCAAACAATTTTGTAGCTTAGGTTTATATTGACCTCGTCCAGACTTAAGTGTGAGGCTCCAATTTGGTTGCCAAGATACGGGCGTTGCGAAAGCCTCTTCCTCGCTTTCATTGCCACAGCGGATGCCAAAAAACCAAAGTCACGAAAAGATAGCGGAACTGGCACCGACACGAGCGTCTGCACCGGGCAAAAGTCCATTTACCCCAAGTCAGCTGAGATCATGTTGCGGGACGACCTCTTGTTCCAGCCCAGCGGAACAGCCTCGATGACTTCCAAGATGTCCTCATCATGGACTCGCATATGTAGTGCTTGACTAGACCCTCATCCTATGGCTGCTGCTGCTGCTGTGGACTGGATCTGGCTAGATCTGACCCTGATGCTGCTTTCACACTCAACTCGAGGCTAGCTGAGGCTTCCACGGTCATGTCGTACAGGACCAAGCACAGTTAAAGGACCGTGCCTGAAGAGCACAACCGTGCGGCTCTCGGTGGTGTTCGACAGGAGGCTGAGTGTCTCCCTTGGTCAGGAGGAGGCAGTCTGCAACCTCAAAGCCGATCCTGTCAGGGAGGCAAAGCATGCCAAACTTTGCTGCTGTCCAAGTTTGCACAGAAATTTGGTGGGTCTCAGATGTTGCATGTTGACCTCACTTCGTAGAGTTGCTTTTTATAGTTCTAAGCCTCGCAATTTTTACAGGTCATCCTTAGAAAGATCAGTTTGTACCCTTCCAACAGCTTCACATATTCCTTCAACGTCGACCCTCGGACACCTCAATATAGTGAAATCTATAGTTTCTCTTGATTACTGTATTTTCCAATACTGAACATAATGGAAAAATACTGAACATGGAAAAGTTTGCTCAAAATCCCAACTTGCATGCAACGTAGAAGCTTTGAATGATTGATCATTCCACAGCATGCAATGAGGTCAAAGTTGCTGTTATGATTTAAGCTTTCTTATCCCCCACGTGCAGCTGTGGTTGGAGAAGTCCTTCAATGTAAACAACCAAGCTCGACCTTGCCTGAACCAACCACGTCAGTGCCGAGGCTCTGGTTGGAGTGGGCAGTGGAGACAGAACTATCCAAGTCGGAAGACTGGCATAAAAGAACTTTCCCATTGGAGTGGAAAGTATCCGACTGAGGAATCCTGTGGAAAGGTGCTCAAATGACCATCAGCATGAGGGCCTTGGACCAGGCTCAGGTCAGAGCAGACGAATGGAAAGTCAGGATAAAAAAATGTCTGTGTTTACAATGTTGCATAGTCTCAATGAGTGGAGAAACATGAGTGTTTGGGGGTAGTGGTGTTAAGACACCCAAGGGGGCATTAAGACACTTAATATCTAAGTAGATACTTAAGTATCTACTTAGGTGTATGCATATGCAAACAGGCATGTCATGTCCTGAAACCCTAATGCACCTGTGAATAACTCAGAAGAGACCTGGGAGCTCCTAACGTCGAGTTAAGGATGACTCACCAAAAACATTTTTAAATCTATCCCTACAGCAAAGAAAGTCATTGACGTCCCTCCAACAAGGGCCCAAATGAAGTCTTTCTTTGACTGGTACTTTTTCAGAAAATGTAACTCTTCACTTTTTGTCAGAACCGTACGATCCTCATGCTTCGATTCAACATAAAAAGTTTGTGATGGATTTTAGGGCTCGACGAAAAAAAAAATCTTATATGTTAGGAAATGTCAAGATGGATTAATAATTGTATTAAAAGTTACCTTCAGTTTTCGAGTTTGAATTCTTGTTCCTCTCCCTCATCGTGAACCCGCCGTTTGGAGGGAATTCGGGCCTCGTTGGCGCTACATTAGGTTGCTTTTTTCAGTAATATGTATGTAAAAGCATCTCCTTTCCGAAGTCTTTTTCAAAACAGGACCTTTGAACAATCATTTCCGTGACATGAACTTGTTTCTCACGTTTTGCTGCCCGATTCTTCTCGTCGCCGTCGTCGTCCTCGTTGGAGTCGTCGTAGAAGTCGTCCTTGTTGAAGGTGCCATTGGCGGTGGCCACCTACGAAATCCATTACGATTAAGGCTTGCTCAACGTATTTCAAATGAAAGAACTCACCTGGTACTGGGACAAGTCCTCTCGCGAGTCTTTAAAAGGGCGCGTTTACACTCACAAATTTGGCTCGTATGAGGAGGTCAAAAAAGTTGCTACTTTTTCTTTTTGCAACCAACTTTTGCATATTCACGATGCGGCTGCTTAATCCGAAACCAGTGCATAAATTTGTTGTTTCTGTTGTTGCAACGTTGCTCGTCGAGCGTTGCCAACCAATGCTGGACGTTGTCTGCTCAAGCAAAGGATTTGCGTTTTGGCCTGGTTGCTGACAAACTGAGCTCGAACTTTCAGGGCTTTTGGAAAGTCCCTGAAAGTTCGAGCTCAGTTTGTCTCAAAAGCCTCAGCGGCCTCGAGGATGTCCATAGTTAATACAGTTCTGTCAGCAAGTGTTGATCGAACAACGTTGTTAGTGGTGGCCCCAGTTTTTACCCATCCCCCCCCCAAAAAAAACCCAAATTTGCTAGTGAGAATCGCACCTTTAGCCACGCTGACCCTTGATGGGCTTGCCAGGTCACCACTCATTAAGACTGGCGGCTGCCCATAAACGACTGCCATAATAAAGAAGACAATTTGAGCGTGACGTGAGTGTGTTCTGTGTCTGACAGAGAGGAGAGCGGTGCCATTTGGGCACAGCCAACAGCGCCCATTATTTTCTGGGAGGTCAACAGCAGCAATTATTGCACAAACACAACTCTGCTCTGCCTCTGCTGCCCAGGGTCAGCCAGGGGTTAATTCATGACTGTGATGAAAACTTCAACATGGCTTCCTACTCGGTCATCATGGAGCCCCCCCAAAAAATTTCTGTGCAGAATTTGCATACAAATTTTTGCTCACTTCTCCGGCTTGGCAGACTTGGGCTGATGTTGGCAGTCAGCAGGAGCAGCGCCGTGACTGAAGCAGCCAGGTTCATTTTTTTTTTATCCTCCTTTGCTCTCAGTGATTAACAAGAGGTATAACAAGAGCTTGGACATGATTTGTGGAGGAAAAAACACCTTTAATCGTCCTAAAACTCGGCAGAAATTTGCCTTCAACACTCAGGCTTAAAAAAACAACAACTCTGAACAAAGGGGGTCCAATTGAACAAACAGAGACAGAAAAACACTTTTACACAATGTAGACAGAGGCTTATTTTAGTTTTTTTTTTCACTCCCCCAATATTCGTGTTACGGTTGAGAGGGTCTCTGATGATGGCTGTGAAGAAAAGACGAAGAAAAAAGCTGCTTTCATGTTGAGGGGGGAAAATGCATCAATGACAGCTTCGATGGCGATGATAAAGTGCCGCATGCCCCTCGTCAGCGTCACCGTGTGAGCCGCCAACAAGTGCGACGCGGGCCAGGAGCGCGCCTTCTCGAGGGCTCACACGATGCTCTCAGACAACAACAGCAGTGCGTAGAGTGGCGTGTGGCAGTGCGAGAACGAGCGCAAATATTATGAAATGGAGTGCTTTCTCTCTCTCACGCACAAACAGACAGACAGACAGACAGACAGACAGACACGAAAATTCACATCTCCCTCCCAGGTTTGCTCCACAGCTTGACTAAGAGCATTCGTCGAATTAGCCCGAGTCAGCGCGTGAAATTCCCCAAGTTTTTCTTCTCCTGCCGTAGAATAAATAAGTGTGACTGGTTAGGTCTGTGTAGGCCTTTCAGGCCTGCGAAGGCATTTTCGGGTCTAAGGAGGCATTAGCGTTAACAAAGGTAATTTTTTTTCTTCTCCCTCCTCCTCCTCCTCCTCCTCTTCGTTATCAGCATTGATGACTCCATCAACATCGACCAGTTGGACAGCGGCAGCCAGATGAGCGCGGCCGACCTCGTTTACACGCATCCTCCGAGCGAAGAAAGAATTTCATTAAAAGCGCTCAGAGCCTCGAGCAAAATTCTCAGTTCTTCATTGAATATTTCGTCTGGGAAGCGCCAAGTGAACCAGAAAGACAAATAATTCTCTCTGTCTGAACCCCCCCCCCCCCTCTGATCCCCAGTGGGGGCCCCCGCGATCATCCATAAAAGGGTTGGTTTAAGGACTGGTTGGAGGGGGTGCAACACTCAATAAAACTGTACCAACTACAGGTAGATAAATCTAAATTATCCCGGCGGGGGGGGGGGGGTGGGGTGGGACGGGGGGGGGGGGGCGGCGGGCGGGGGGGTGTGGGCGTGGGGGGGTGTGTGTGGGGGGGAGTGGGTCGGGGGGCGGGGGG
>JAAUXU010004326.1_pt1 | contig 36980 bp, 33 predicted proteins | sample 7278151 | NCBI WGS metagenome assembly JAAUXU01 (sample SAMN14350113, study PRJNA611818) | marine sediment metagenome | isolation source: surface marine sediment (1.8m) | place: French Polynesia: Moorea | collected 2018-08 | reverse complement strand
TGTACTGAACATTGTGTCCCAGTATCACAGCTACACGTTCCACATCAAAATTCTACTTCAACATGTTTCAGTACACTGTAGGAGGTGCCGTCATGCCCGACGCAATTACTTACGGCCAGGACTGTACTGACAAGGTTTCGTGGAGTGGAACTGAAGAGTAAGTGCAAAGCTTCTGAGCCCTGGTGAATACTTTTCACGGGAGATTTTGCCAGTTCTCAGTTTTTCCTCCATACGTTGAAACATTTCAGTGGTGATGGTCTTTGAAGCATTGTCAGGAGACTAAGAGAGGTGTGTGAAACCATTGACTTCTTGCACAGGTCTGAGATAACCTGGCTAAGAGACTCCACTTTCTTCTTGAGACGCTCCTGTGGACATCATGCTTCCTCTTCATGATGATATTCTTACCTTTGGCCGAGTCAATGGATTTTTGAAGATAACCTTTCATCTTTCTGGGATTGAATGAAATATGGTATGAATGATCCAAAGCCACTTTGTCCCTGTCATTCATGTTATCCTCCTCTGTTGTGACACTTCCACTTGTGATGGCTAGATCACTTGTCGCTGTTCTGGCGGTTTTTGTTCCACTTTGTGCGTCGTTAGTAAATACGATGGGAAGTCTTTGAAAATTGTTGGCGCGCCCCCTGTCTTTAAAGATCTGCGTGTGCCCGCCATTCAAAGCTGGAGGCCTCAAAGTGGTCTGAGCATATCCACACAACGAATTCGGGTTGAAGTTATCTCGTCGAATTTGAGCCAGCCAGCGTTTGCGCAATTCAGGACCAGTGGGGAGTCTAAAAGGAATCATAATAGTCGTATGACATCTTCTCTTGCAGATACCTTAAATTTACCTGTGAAAAATTTTGTTACACCCTTTGGAGCAGCGATTTTGGCAGTCATCCGCTGAACAAGACTTTATTTTGTTCCGCTGTATCACTATTTCTGTATCGCAAAACTGAAAGCAATCGAGATATTTTGCCACCATCAACAGCTGACCGCGACAGTTCAAATTGCGCCGCTTCTTCCGCCTTGCGCAGCTAGGAGGTGCGCGCTCTATATCAACCTTCTCTTTGAGTGAAACACGAAGAATTTTCTAAACAAATGACGAACGACACCGATCGGCTGGTGGAACACGGGACCCAGTTGAGGACCGTGGCCGTGCACTCAGACGCGGGCGTTCCCGTCGGGTAGCTGTTTCGCATCAGTTGCGCTTAAAGTTGAGGATAGTTCGAAGTTGCCAAAGAAGGGAAAGAAGAAGATCGACCTCGTCTGGACCACGTGAACACCATTTGTAAGGAAACTGATTTGTCGAACGCCGCTAAGGTTTTTTCCCAAGGGTTTTTTAAAGGTTACTTCCAATCTTTTCGACCGTGATGGCTTCCAAGCGTGAACGTGAACACTCACGCCAAACCAAGTCTAAGGGATGTAGAACGGCTTGACAGGGACTCAGCTTGGTCTGCGAGGGCTGGAAGGATCCCTCTGGCGCGCCTCAATGCGTGAGGTCGCTCAATTGAAATTGCTTATCCTGGTCCTAAAGAAACCAAGCCGAGCTCTTGTCCTCGCACTTGGCTAGATTTTCACGACGAACCCGACGTTAAAAGCTTCTTCTCACCAGGTCAACTTGAGCTTGATCTTCTCGTGCCCACCCTCGTACCTCGGTGTCATTTCATTGTGGTTGCAGCATCTGCACCTTTTCCCCACATGGGGCTCACATTCGCGTAATCCTTCAGATCCTCCATCATTCACTAAAGTAAACATGAAACAGTACACGGGCTTGACTTGTTCGTGTTCTTTCTTTCTCTCATTCTCGTTGTCCTGCTGCAGTGACACTGCTGACCCAGTGCGGAAGTGCAGAGCCTTCGCCAAGGAGTTCAAGCGCCCTTCGTACACGACTGCCGCTATCCACCTTTTCGGCGCTGCTGTAGCGCGAAATCGAGTCAGGGGAGGGGGAGGATCGAGATGATCGAGTCTTGCAGCAGGAAGCGGATGGTGGCGGCCATCGCCGTCTTGGGAGGGTGAGTGAGGTTCGATATCGTGTCTGGATCGGCCCCTCAGCTTAATGCCAACTACTGTAGGAACAATCATACACCACATGTGTCTGCAGCTGTTTGACTTGCAGACATGTGTGGGAGTGCAATCTCAGCATTTGTTAAGTCTTTTAATCCTTATGATGGCGGCGCCGCCACCTCTGCCACTGTCTCTGTTGACATGCTTACAAATTTGCCTGGTCTTAGGGTAAGGCGGTCTATGGAATATGGTGGGTGGGTGGGAAACACTTGTCTTGTCCGTATGGTTTAAAACCATTCTTTTTAGTGTGTCCATGCTGGTAATTGTCTTGGAGTCCCGCCACCTCCACACACCGGATGAGGATGTCCACGAAGCTCATCCTATTCTGAAGGAGAAGCTCAAATCAGAGGAAAAGTGCTGGAAAAAGGAGAAGTTCACCATCGTCGAAGAGTGCGACAAGTGCACAGGTATGTATGCATACCCAGGTGATTGCCTAGTCTTCTGTACAGTACTTGCTTCTTGCCAGACAAAGAAATCCTTTCGTCCGATCCCGTCGTCTGTGTGGCATACGGCCTGAAGGAGTTGGTCGAGTGCCTCGACTCCAAGAAGAGGGTGTACAGAAGGTGTGAGCACTTTAGCTGTGAATACTTACTTACGCCCTACAACTTCTCTCTACTGCAGTTGTACTAGCGTAATTTGGCTGGAGGAGCGACGTTTCTGGGTCTTCGAGAGTTTTTTCAGCATCCTCGGAATCTTCTCTGGTGTCGCCGTCTTCGTCAGACAGAAGCAGCTGGATCACAGAATGTACCAAAGGATACAGAAGCAGATTGCATCAGGAGTGTAACACTTTATGTAAGACTTGGTCTCGACATGGGAGGCAGCTCAGAGAAGAGAGACAAGAAACCCCAGGGTTGCCCCTACGGCATTTCTCCCGACGAGCAAGTGATTGTGCATCTGGTCAAGAGCCAAATCGAGCAAGAAGGGGAACTTGTTGTCCCGTTGAACTCGTATGTGGTGCTTTACACTTTGATATTTTTGAAGGCCTTGCCCTCAGACAAAGTCAGATTGATTTTTCACTCTACAACGTCGTCAACAAAAATACCTGACAAAGCTTTGTTCAAGTTCAGTGGTCACATACTCCAGGACTTTGGACTAGGAGCCTCTGAAATCATACAAGAAGGTGAATGGGACTGTCCAAGTGAGAGTGGGTGTTACGAAAAGTGTTCGAGCTTAGAAGGAGACTTATGCGCCTTGCCTAATGTCAACGTTCCTTCGCAAGGCTTGACTGTTGCAGGACTATGTGCTGTGGTCAGATTTCTCATCAAGTGGATTCTAGGTGCGGAGCAGAAGCTGCTGGGATTCCAGGGTGGCTGTCTGAGTGCTCCAGCTGAGGTGTCAACCTGGACTCGCTTCTGCGAGGTTGATTTTCCTAGAGCAGTACTCAAAATTACAGCGAAAGTAACAGCCAGGTGCGAGTAAGTTTTGCGTGCTTTCAAAGTGTGATGGGCACTTGCTGTTCTTTTTCGCAGGAAAGACTCCAAGATATCATTGCCAGTGGCATTTTCGCAGATGGAAAGTCACTTGAGGCAACCCGTGAAGATTCACAACATCCGCAAGCGAATGCAGCAAGACCTCAAGCAGGAACTTGCAGTGGACATAAAGGGCAGACAAGTTACCCCTCAAGGTGAAGACCCTATTGACGTTTATGCTCGGGAGCAGCACATCTACGCAGAAGGTTAGAATTGATGAGCATGTTATATGCTTGCTGTGTTCAGTGGATACAAGGTTACGCCTGATAGGTCCTGACCTTCTTCTGTCTGATGTTCTGCTATTTGGACACCTGCGAGTGTTGCTTCGCCGCATCCACGGTCTTCAGGAGGCAATATACACTCTGCTGCCAGCAACTGGTGCCTGGGTGGAGAAAATGCGAGAGGCAGAGAAAGACCTTAACTTGGACAGTGTACTTGATGATAAAGAAGCCTTCGAGGATGCCTTGTTTGACTTTGAGGCCGCCCCTTTCGACAGGGACGAGAGTCTTTACAGCAGCGACCCAAAGAGAAAGAACCCAGGTTTCGACACCGTATGTTAATCTCAAAAGGTTGGATATATGACACTTTATGTTGTCTTTAGCCGCTCGAGCTTTCACCCGCCAACCAGACGTGGAGAGGGTCCTCATTTGGGCGGCAGAGGACTCAAGACGTGACTTCTTAGACAGATTTCGTGATTGCTCGACAAGTCCCCACGAAGACTGTGATTTTGTCAGATGGCAGAAGCTCCCAAGAGCAGCTCATCCTTTAGGGGGACAATTGCCAGAAAAGAGACTCCTTAAGAAGTGTCAGCAGCTGGCGAACCTTGCCGAGGAAGTAGCAGACATCTTAAAAAGTGAGACCATTATATTTCGACGTCATACTGCCCAAGTAGTTACGTGTCCTATTTACAGAGCATCCTCCCGGCTGGAGTCCACATGTTGTAGACTTCTGTTCAGGTGGCGGCCACCTCGGCATTCTGCTCGCATATCTCTTTCCTGAGGCCACGGTCTCTATGGTAGAAAACAAGGAGGAATCTCTCAGAAGGGCTCATGGGAGGATCAAGCAGTTGGGTATGCCTTGACTGACCTTTGTGGCAATATGTACAGCTATATGTACGTACTGAGTACCCAGGTATATTGTGATCATGCGGCTCTGCCACTTCTTATTTTGCTTCTTTGTCCCTGAGATAAACACCTGAGATCCGTCTGTGACAAAGCAGAACGAAGAAGTTCAACGTCCAAACGTCCAGGTGTAGCATACGAGTACAAGTTCAGCCTTGTCTTTACCCCTACCTTCACCGCCGCAATTGAGGCAACTCCTTATTGAAAATGGTACAAATGACTTAAACAGGTTCTATGGCAAGAAATGATCTGGAATAAAAGACTGAATACTGTCAGATCTTCGCATATTGGATTTTGTGGCCAGCAGCAAAATGTCAACTATGGCGAGATCTGTAATTGACCGAAAGTGACCTTAGCCGTAATTCGCCGAAACCGAAGTTTCGGTCTATGCTATAATTTCGAATAAGCAGCCAAATTCGGTATTGTAAGCCGACAGTCCTGAATTTATCATGCATTTTAGGCCATTGGCATATGGGAATAGGTACAGGTCATAACTTAGTACCTAAAGTTGACAACAAGAGAATTTACTGTTCAGAAAAGCAGTTTTTCTGCTTTTTCGGGGTCAACCGATTCACTTCATTTGTAAGGATGTCAAGTAGCGGAGAATCTCGGTTTCGGCTGGACAGCAGAAGCCGAAATTATGGCCGAAACTGGAACCGAAATTATGGCCAAATTTCGGCCGACGTCATTTTGCGTTCGACCACTAGTCGAGATGCAACAGTTCAATACAGACACTCTTCTCCCTGGTCACATTGATCTTCCGTTCGAACTTGTCACTGTCCTCGTCACAGTCTGACGAATGAGGTCGAGGGCACCTAACTTTCGAACGCACCATAACTTGGTTCTTCTTGCTTCTTCCAGGTTTGACCAATTGTCGCCTGTTCCAGTGCAATCTAGACTACTTCTTGGGTGCCTTCGACATTGGCGTGAGCTTGCACGCGTGTGGCGTCGCCACCGACCTGGTACTGGATGCTTGCGCTCGCTCTGGTGCCCACTTTGTCTGCTGCCCATGTTGTTACGGAGGACTCCAAGAGAATCATGTGCTCCAATATCCACGAAGCAAGGCCTATCGAGATGCCGGATGGACCCTACAGGCAAGTCGTTGAGGTGCCTCAATTTGCACATGCACAGTCTATGAGAAAAGTACCCCTTTTGACAGGACTACCTAATTGTGGGCCACACCGCGGACCAGACTCACAGCGGTTGCGCGAAGCTCAGCCAAGGAGAGCGCGCCATGGCCTTGATTGACGGTGATCGGGCGTGCGCTGCCGAGGAGCTCGGTTATCAGGTGAGGGTTTCCAAGCTGAAGCCCACCTCTTGCACACCAAAGAACAATCTCATCGTAGGAGTGCTCAAACATAAGCTCGATTCTTAGACTTGAACATGTGCGTGAAGAACAATATTGCGCGTTGCGCACCGTATGGCGTCCTATATTTGATAACTGTACGTATTGTACCGGAGCTCAAATGTATGACCATGACAATAAAGTGACACTCGTGCATATTCGTCCAGGATGATGTAATATGTAGCATCGTTTCTCACGTTACCATCCTCATATAATTCTTATGATCTCCTGTTTGTAATCTTCTGCCTTGAGTGCTCTGAAGTAAGTGAAGAAAAAGTAGGGATAAAGGACTCCCTGCTTGAGCCTGTTCTTCTCCCTCAGGACTCTGCCTTGAAGTGTCGTCCCCGACAGCATCAGGAACAGCAGCAGCGGCCCAAACACTTGGCCAGCGAAGTTGAAAAGCAAAGGGTTGTCATCTGGAATTGAGTGCGTCTGACTGACGGACATGCTCACACCACAAACTGGCACGTGCGAAAAAAGGATATGTAAATCTGGTCAATGCGCATGCTCAGATAAATCGCCAATTCCCGGTGATGAGCAGAAGTTCAGGTTGTACAACAGCAAAACCATGTTAAAGTGAAATTTGAAGTTTTTACGGTTCCTGTCACTTTGGGATGTCAGATGCACCGAAAGTCTCAGGAAAATTGCGTAGAGCTAGAGAGGTCTGCTTGAGAGGTCAGACCTACTTTTGAAACGAAAAGTCCTGACGTTATCGCCATGGTTTGGAAGTTGAAGGATTTCAGTCAGAATGGCACCCCTGAGCCAACCCATTGTACGAGACTAATGCAACAACATTCATCCCCATCCCTCATACAGTTGTTTCTAGTTGAGGTTGAAGATGGCGGCTACGTTGAATAAAATTTGCCATTAGGTCTACATCCGTCTCTCCAGGATCTCCAGTCTTTTCAACCAAATCAGGTGTTACCAAAGTGGAAGAGACCGAAACAGAAAGCCGAGGAGATAGCGAGTTATCAGCACATCCCTGAATAGTACAGTGATGCTCAGACAAATCCGGAAGTAGTTTAATCTTCTTTATGACGAATAGGGGCTGAGGGGTCTGCATTACTGAACAATGTAGTGAAAACACGTTTATAACGACCAATCTCTTGTAAAAGGTTTGAGTTCAATTCTGTAACTTAGAACATTGAAGTGCTTAATAAAACTTGACTAAGACATAAAAGTCCTTTGGACATAGCAGCTTTATCACTCAAAATCTCATTTAATATGACCACTGCCAATCGCTTCAACTCGACCAAGTTTATCGTGTAACGTAACACTTTCAGCTGAGGAGTTTGCTCCTACTGAGCCCTCAGCTGGCTTTGTTTCCCCTCAAGATTTCAATGTTTTTCCAATATTCAAATGCTCAACAAGTGTTCACCACGTAAACTCAGTCAAGTTCGCACCGGTGCATGCGGGGGTGTCGACAAATGTTGGTCACTCACATGAGTGAGCCAAATTGACATAGTCCAAACCTTTTGCTAACCCATCATAAAAATACGAATTGTAGCTGACACTTCTCCTTCACGCGCAAGCCCAGCACCTGTGCCATCGATGCCATCCCCACAGTGTCAAAATGTACTAGCGACAGTGATGACATCATCACTGCACCGTAGTGTACGACCGAAACAAGACTTTTCCTGTTCAGGCCGAATCGAAATAGCCGATCATCGGCCACCACCTATGTTCGACCGACATTCGGCCGAAATGGGACTGCATCAGTCGAGAAAGATTGAACCGACAGATTATTAATTGAGGAATAAGAGTTCCCTACGAAATTCATTTAGTTTTGAACAAGGCAGCCATAGGGCTTAAAGCAAAGATGAGCCGTTTGTTGGACGGGTCTGCCAGAAGCAGTTCAAGGACGGAACAACTGAAGCAGGGACTTTCAGTTCTCCATCCTTACCTCGGTTGAAATGCATCGGCCGAAACAACTGTATCCTTTTCTATGTCCTGCACTACTGCACCATGCCAATCTCTCCCATGTGCGGACCCCTACTTTGACCCAGCTGCTATGGTCCAGCGCAAATAAATCTGGACTGGAAGGCGACCTAACGGCTCTAGGCGAAATATCCCAGCTCTTCTGGCACAAGAAGGCCTCGGTCCCGTTACAAGCATGCAAGGACATCATCTTGCTGGAAGACAAGTTTGTCAGTGCGTGATGGGCATTGTTATCTTCATCTGGATACGTGGCTAGCTCCGGCACAAAAAGTCAAGAATGTATCAGCTCTCTAAAGCTGGGTTTCAACAATGTGGATCACATGGATGGCACGGATTTGTATGGAGTTTGGGCTTGCGTCTGAACGAAGAAGTGTTGGCTGCATCATTTATTTACTCGATGAGTCAGGAAAATTGGTTTGTACTGTGCCATATTGGCACAGACATTTGAGGGGCCAACATTTGCAGACAGCCCTGTTTTGACCTTGAGGTCGTAGAGAAGGTGGCGAATCTCTCTAGACTGAAAAGATAGCCAACCATTTTCAGCAGGGCTCTACCTTGGAGGTAGAACAAGAAGTCTTTTGAGACTTCTTGTCTCAAGTCTAGAACCAATTTTACCTTGGAGGTGGAGTCCTTTCACTTGGACTTGAAGAAGTTGAACTTTTTGGATTAATCTCAGCACCCCTGTACTCTGCAGTGCATCAATACTTGTAGTATTTTGTTTTGAGGCACCTGACACGAGGTAGACCTGAAACGTGACCCATAAACCCCTGAAAGCTGAGATGCTGCCAAAGATTGCCAAGAGGTCCAGTGCCTGGTGAAGTATCAGAGGTATGACGTTGTCTGCCTGGTTCTCAAATTCTTCCGTGCCTCTCGGATGGAGTAAGAGAACAGGAAATTGGAGTGTGAACACCAGGAAGGAGCAGAACATGCCAATGGCCTGTATGTAGGATGCATATGTTTAAGAGGTCCGACATTCCTCACACAGTCAGGATCGATCAGTCCTCCTAGCAAAAAATAACATGAATAATGTCTGTTGTGAGATCAAAAACGTTTATTTCAGGAAGATATCACCCCAGTGTCTCATGTCCGCAGAGGAGATCCACAAAGCCGCCATCCATGGATCCCTCTGCAGGCACTGCCATAGAGGAGCAACTACGTGGTACAGTATGAACATGAGTGGGGAAGGAACGAAGTTTTGAGGAACCGAACTCGACCAGAGGCGCTGTTTACCACCGGATGGCATTAGATTACTTTTCTCGCAAACCTGACGACGGCTGATTTCCATCCGCGGCTTATCTTTGTGGCCGATTCCCGGCTTTTTCGCTTGTGTCTGTCTGTCCGCGGCTGATCTGTGCGGCTGGTTTCCGGCATTTTCGCGGGTTCTTCGCGGCCGATTTCCGGCATTTTCGCAGCTGATCTGTGCGGCTGGTTTCCGGCATTTTCGCGGGTTCTTCGCGGCCGATTTCCGGCATTTTCGCAGCTGATCTTGGCGGCTGATTTCTCTGCGGCTGACTTCTCTGCGGCTGATTTCTCTGCGGCTGATTTTTGCGGCAGATTTCACGAAAGAACGTGGATAAAGCATCTTGAGCTGCTTTTCGCGGCTGCTTTTCCGGCTTTTGCACAGTGCTGTGTGTGGTTAGGTTAGGTTTGTCTGTGTATCTGCCTGTCTGCAGCCCATTTCTAGATTTTGCGCAATGGCTGCGTCATGAGTTGCGTGGTTAGAGCAAAACGTGTGGTATAAAACACAGACAGATAGACACACACACACACAGTGCTCGATTGCTCTGTCATTCCTTCACCCAACAAAGTGGGTGGCGCTAGTCATACGACATATCTCTATAAAAATAAAGCTGTTCGGGTATGTATGTTTGTGCCCCTCTAGCGCTCTCAGTTCTTCACGGATCTGGCTCATTTTGGCATGTGAGATCTTTGGGTCAACAAGCAGGACATAGGCTATGCAAAGTTGCATTATGAGGCCGTTTTGAGGCCGAAATTAAGGTCGAATAGAAGGATGGCTAGAGAAGGAGTCAGTTGAAGTGGACAATGAGCTCAACAAACCCGGCAAGTCCAATTTGGACTTGACCCATCAACTGACGGCTCGCTGCCATCACTGCCACGAACTGGGGAGAGCAGGAGAGTTCCAAAAGTAACAACTAAACTAGTGCATGGTCAGGTGGAGGCGGATAGACAGCGTGAAGTGCGTGGTGGACGAGGAGAACCTATAGAATTCTCCCGAGCAAAACCGGGTGCAGGTTCAGCTAGTACAGTATAAATGTTGTAGCAAGGATCTCTGGAATTTTCCAGAGGTCCTCGGTTGTAGCCATATCAATGAGACTCTCAACAGGCACACATTTTGCCACAGCCTGCATGCACACTTGCCATACTCATGTTGGTTAGAACAATAGGATTGCCAATGTTACACACAACTTACTGTTCCCGTAGCCCCATTCCATGTCAGAACTGTCGTGCCTGCATCATCATAGCCAAAGAAGGAGTCCTGAAGGTTCCAGACTCCATACCAGACGTGAATAGCCGCCAACTTTATAAAGAGTGAGGTGAAGGCGCCCTGGATCCTCGTACAAAGGCGTTCCTGTTGAGGCAGTCGTGCAAGTGTTTGAATCATAACTTGTGATTCGTACTAACAATAACAGAAGGTCTCACGTGGTCGGGGTTGGTTGCAGGAAAGTACTTGGAATATATGTCGAGGGAGGTACCTTGGATAATAAGAGTTGGAAAAGGACTACTTTGAATAACTGCAGTTAGTTCTCTCAGTATACTTACTGACCCATTGGGCATGCAGGCACAGACATCAGTGACTGAGTGGGCGTGAGCAGTGTTAGTGGTAGAAGTGTGCAACATGTTGTAATGACTCTGAATCATGAATGATCTGAGTGATAAGCTCGTTCCATAATGACTACTGAACACTAAAAATGTTTAGCTTGCCATAAAGCAAGGTATGTCTTGCAGTTAACTCACATTGTCCTTCCTACAATGTAGTTAAAAGTTCCCCAGATCCCTTTCCAGGTGAGGATGTCAATGTAGAAGACAACAATTGTGAAGATCCGAGTCACGATTATGTAGCAACTCTTGGAGCCAGATTCAGAAAAGTTTTGTACCATGTTCTGTAATAGCAAGAGGATGTGTATAACACAGTGATACTTCATGTCACGTTGCTTATCAATATTCTCACACTTACACCTTGCCTTGCAACTTGCCTGGTAAAAAGCTAAGATGAGGGAACCTGTACTACCAGCAATCAGGCATGTCAGGGACGACTCCTTCAGTTCACCTTTGAATATCACTTGATCGAAAAGCAGGTCTGCATTCTGCCACGTGCCTTTCCAGGCGAGCACGAACAGTGGAGTGATCACGAATGACACCAACAAGAAGTCACCAACTCATAAGTAGCAAAGAAAAGGAAGGTCACAAGTTGTAAGCTGGGCTGAGTTCCCGGAATCCTTGAATTTATGTTTACCTAAGCATCTTGCCAAATTCTTACTCTCCAGTCTACAACGATAGTGTCGTTCCAAGTCACAGAGAATAGCCTCCCTTAGCCGAACCTTTTGCTGCTCCCACATCTTCGTAAGTAACAGAGTGACAAACACGAGATTGAAATGAATTCAGCACCTTTTTTGACTGTTAAATCGTGAATGAAGTCATGAGATTGCTAAAACCTCTCATTCACATCATGGCTCACAAAGAAGATTTTTAACCTCACACGAAAGGTTTTCACGTCCTCCTCCACCATCTTGACTCTTTCGAGCAATACAGCATACACACAACAATCCAAGGGAGAAGCATCGCTTATCCAGTCCTCCAGAAAGGAAGCGTCTCACACCTGACGTAAGGAGGACGCACACACTGGCTCTTGCGTGTCACTGGACGGTAAAGTGCAGCAGTTTTCACAGTGGAAAAACGTAAAAACCGAGCACATGTGAAAACTCTGATGTATGTGATATGGCAGAATAATATGCACATCCGCTACATACGCATAGGTACTGTACAGGACACTTGTAAGCCATAGGAAGTAGATGATCAATTTCAACTTTGTTAGCCATTAAGTTGGTCCATTCATCACACAACAGCGAACATAAATCAGTTTCCTAATTATTCTGAATTTTTGTTCAAAAACTTCATTGTACTTATTAGCACGATCCTTTGCCGACAGGATGAGAACAAGTGTTCTCCGATCACTGGCCTTCTTCTAAGCGACGGAGTTTCTTGATCCTCCTCCACTCTCCAGTGGAATAGTTCATCTGGAAGTGTGTCTCCACAATCATCGTCAGGTACGTCTGTAAGGAACACATTGTGATGACGAGAAATGGACAGATTTGCACAGTTCTTTTGCATCTGTTCTTTTGTTGTGATTGTACCTGGTCGTTCTGCAAGACGTTCTCTTGATTCTCCGACAACTTGATGGTCACCACGTTGCCTAACAAAGGAAACAGATATGAAAGTAGACAGAAGTAACACAGGCAACAAAACATTGGAGCCCTACCTAGATGAGGACACGGATTGTCTCTTGAGCCCGCCATGAATCCCAGTATCAGCGCTTTCTCTGGTCTCGTGACCTTGTTGGCCGTTTTGAACATCTCTTGAGCCTCCAACGCTTGTTCCCTATAACAATATTTGGCTGTCATATGCATCACGTGACGAATTAATGTGTAAGAAATACCTTGTTAGAGTCAGACTCTTTCTCTGCGGTACCGGGGCAGCTGGAGTTTGCGCTGGCTGCTGGGGCTGCATAGTTTGGACACTGGGAAGCGGCTGTGGAGTCAAGGTGGACAGAACGGACTGGAAGAAAAATCATAAGTAGGCCCATCTCGACTAAAATAAAGTACGAGAAGAAGAAAAAAATAGTTACTCTGATATTCGCAGGCTGAATTATCCTCGAGGGTTGTTGCTGAGCGGCTGCAACCGCAGCTGCGGCTGCCGCTTGCTGCTGCTGCTGCTGTTGCTGTTGGATGGCCGCGCCCAACACTGACGCAGGAGGGACGGTTGAGTAACGAGTCTACAGAACAAAAGTGATGAAGTCATGCAAATGCAACTTGAGAACATGCAGCAACGTCACTTATATGCGCACCAAGAGCACATTGGACAAAACCGTAACGAGTCTTCCAGAGGACATAAAGGAGGGAGAAGGTGAAAGCAAACGCACAAATGTCAGCTGTGGTGGTGGACCATCAGTACATAGAACGATGTGGTGGTCCTCCATTTTGATCTTTGACATTGACCAAGGTGCTCAACCTCACGTTATCGATCTTGGGTCTGTGACTAAGAAAAGAGGTCCACCACGACAGCTTATTGTTTGCTGCAGGATGCTTCCCCGTCCTTTATCTTCTTCGAGTACTGCACGCACCTGCGCTTGTGGTATAGGTTGTGTGGGCAACTGCACCAGTCGAGGCCCTCCTGAAGATGCCTGAGTAGGTTGGGGATTTCGCGGTAGGGAAGTAGGATTGTAACTGTAAGAAGATGACCATTGGATGGATGCCATTCAAAGGTGATTACTGTGCGGTGTCTGTGCTACTTACGGTGGCGGCAAAGACGAGACTGCCTTGACAGCTGCTTGCGGCAACGGCTCCAGTGTCGTCAACCCTGCGGGAAACGCACTCTGCGGCACCAAAGGTGTCGTCGGCAAGGACACGGGTGGTGGAGGCTGGGATGTGGGAACTTGGGGCTGCAACTGAGGTGGTTGTTGTGAAGGCTGAGAAGGCTGCAAGTGATGTGTTGCCGTTGACACCACGGCTGCCGGAGGAGGAGCAGCAATTGGCTGAGGCACGTAGGCTGGAGTGGGAGGCGCATACGCTGGTGCCGGGGTCGCAGGGTTGAGATTGGACAGCCCAGCGGCATAATCCGGCGTAGGCTGGTCGGGTTTGTCGGACTCCTCGGCAGTCGCAGTGGCTTTCCCAGTCGTCGACGAGGAGGCTGCAGCTGCAGCCGCCTCTTTCTCCTTTTTCTGCTCCTCCAGCTCTTGCTGCCGTCTCCTCTTACGTGCGGCCGCGAATCCCATTGGTTGCTCATTAATATCCAACAATTTGACGCCGCCGCCTTCAGGCTTGCGAAGATTCCTAAAGAACGGACGTTCGCAAGGATGTTGGAACCGAGCACTACCTCATTTCTTACCTGGTAGGCAGATTAGGCCTGTGACTTCTGAACCCACTCCCGGCTAGCGTTCTGCTGGGCAGACCCTTCAAGCCCGGATCGGACGTCATCTTTCTTGGCATCGTGCTCTTGCGCATAGGGAAACTTCCGCTCGAGTTTGACTTCACCTTATTGGCGGCGTCCTAAACAGACTCGGATTGATCAGACATGCGGTGATTGTCGAGGCTGGGCTCAGCTTACCTGTGACTTGTGCATGAGGTCAGCTTTGAGGGCCGCCGCCTTGGGCTTCCTCTTAAGGGTGAAGTGCTTCTGTGTCTGGGGCATGTGACCGACGGCGGATATGAAGGCATTCTTGTTCAAGAAATGGCATTCCAGGGGTAAGACGGAGTCCGTCTAGATGAAAATATGAAGCGTTGTCTAGGAGACTGTGGGTGTCAGTTCATTAATGAACTTACTTGATCTGATCTCTTGAGTGCTTTCTTAAGGTCTAAAACCAAGTCGTTGAAGATCTTCCGATTTGAATCTGGTACTGTGATATCCGAGTTCAAGTAGCCTGTACAGGACACATCGCATATAGAGCAGATGGGATTATCACTTAGGTTTGATCCAGTCGCACCTGAGCTGGGATAGGTCTTCATTAACTCTGCCAACATGCACACCCAAGGCTCGGAGTCTTCCTTGGCCACATCCAGGATGTTCTCCAGCTTGGCGCGCCAAATCTCAAGATTGCGCTTCGAGATGTGAAACAGCGAGAGCAACAGCTTTAACTTTACTTGTGGCTGGAGATCCTGAAAATGAGCAGACTTTAAAGTTACGCTCTCACTGGTTTCAATACAGTCCCAGGCACTTACAGTAAAACAGCTCTGAATCTTGTTCAAGATCTCCGGATTGAGCTGCGAGACGATGGAGCCGCCGGTCCAGGAGTCGTTCGAGGTGCCTACAAGCAGGTTAACGCAAACTGCTAGAAAAGAAAAGACGACTCTTACTCACCCAGCTTGTTGTGCAGCCACAGCGAGGTGTCGCTCTGGGACGATCCAGACGGCCCCGAGGAGCCCGACGACGAGGCCATGGTCGGGTTGGAGACGTCGCAGTGGACAGAGTCGTTGGTCAGACCAACAGCAACAACAAATGGACGAGCAGGTTCAGGAGGGAAGAGGAGAAAAATGTTATGGCAGAGTTCCTTGCAACCGTGTCGGCGGTGATGCCAAACCTGTGGTCGTCTAGAGAGTGGAAGCTAACGTTTCGGCAAGTTGTGGACACGCCTGGCAACCCCTCCACGGGGAAGAGCCGCGTCACTTGAGAACCCACGAAACCTGATGGCGGAAGAATTATAATGGAAAACACGCAACCTCCTTTATAAATTCATAATTTTTCTTTTTTTATTATTTACTTTTGGGTGAGAAGGCGAGGAAATTGGAAATGACACGCAAAAGTATTTTGATGTCAGATTGTCATTCTTCATGCATTGAGTTCGTACTAAGCATAGAAAACCACCTTTCTTATGTACTGACAGAGTGTGCACAGCTAGGCAGTGGTCGGGATCTTAATGCACTACGTCGGCCGCCGGATGCAAGAACCCGTCGCTTGTAAGAACCAAAATGTGGCTTCCCCGTGTGTTTCTTACCAGCGGCTTCAGTGACGATTGGAGCGACCGGAGCCATCAGAGTGACGACCGGAGCCTTCAAAGTGACGACCGGAGCAATGCAAAATGGACACTCTGACGTAAAACCCGATGTAAGTGCTTTCGGCAAGTGGCACTTTACAAAACCCTCCCCCCCCCAGTATCTCTGCAGCCGTCCTCGCTGCCCTCGCTCTTCAGGCACCAACACTTTCGTGGCTACTTGGCCACATGCACGTAATGCCCTACAGTGGAACACGATTATAAGGATCATGTTGAGACGAAAGATTTTCATAGTTTTATCCGTGTGACCGCTCTAACCGTATTGCAGCACAACAGGGGTAAAAACATTGGGACAGGAATTCTTGGCCGGCATCTGTGTGACTGCTACATCTGGTGATCGTTATAGGTTTGTTCCACTGCATTTCACGTTTCTTTGAAGAAATGATGTCTTAAAGAACTATTTGTTCCTTCCTGGACGTTCTTGTTCTCCCGCGAATCCTACAACATTGGAGGCTGGGATGTCATAAGCCAGAACTTGGGCTGACATTCACTTGGGTGATGGATGTTGTCATCCTAAACCATTTAGCCTGAGGAAAAGCAGATCAATGACAGACTGCCTGCCTCTTTCTCTGCTTGTACTCGGCATGTTCAATTGTTCATTCCAACGAGCTGCACTTCTTAGCGCCCGTCAGCTCGGAGCTCAGAGTTCTGGGGATGGCTTCGAGCACCCCTTTTGCGAGTCGAGTTGAGATGCGCCAGCTGGAGTCGAGTCAACAGCTCGAAGACATCCCTAGTGCTCAGAGCTCACAGGCGTTGGAGTTCAAACAGTTTCAGGGAATTTCATGATCAAGTCAAGTGAACTCTGACTCAGTTAAGTGGGCTCCCTTTGCAACACCACTACAAATGGCACTTGCTGCTTTGAGAGCGAGTCAAACATCGCAGCCTCATCAGTCATTGCAGCCTTTTACTCACTGTTTGTCCCATAAAACTCCCTTTCTTTCAGAATCAACAGTTTTTGCCTTTTATTGTCACATTTTTCATCGAAATTTTCCCATCAAAAGTAGCATTTCTTGGTCCAAAAAAGCAATGTTTCCCCCTCAACACACACCCCTCCTATCAATGATGATGGTGCGTTTCAAGGGTTTTTGGTCCTGCCCAAACGTCAACTCGGGTTATAGGAAAAGTCCTGCTCCTTCTGGGCATGTAGATGAGGCCGGAGTCTTGAGCTTGATCTGATCAGGGCTTTGCTCTCCCTCTACCTGTAGTTGCCTCCACTTGGACGGACGCTCGAACCCAATACAATGGAGCTGAAGAACACACATGCAATAAGCTTGCGCACACTGATTATTTCACAATTTCTATCCTACTTACTCAAATATCCATCCTTTCTCTCAGACTACTGGGAAAAGCTGTGCTCGCAGTGTATGAATTCACTTTTTCCTTCCTCCGTAAAGCAACACTTGTTGCTCTTCCTTGTCCACGCAGTATCGTGGTATTGTCATAGCATGTGTGAGACCGAAGCTGTGAGCATTCGGCATGTGCTTTAGAGTGGACTCCTTCCTGGGCTGCTACGACCTGGAGAATGCCTCCTATATCATCGCCTCCATCCAGCTGGCCATGGGCAGCGTCAACACTATTCTGTCCGTTCTGTGGTGGTACTGGAAAGGTGTGAATTACAACATTTTGCCTTTTCGACTATGCCTAAAGAAAATGCTTCCAAGGTGTGTCTGGCGGCCTCATACACACCCTCATGGGCCTGCTCTTATATTTGGGCGTCCAAAAGAGAAACAAGCTCCTCATCCACTTCTGGGTCTGCTTCTGCAGCATCGTCATCACTTTGGAGGTGAATGTGCATGTTCTGCAGTGCAGTAGCAAAGTTTTTGCTGTGTTGCCCGCTAGCTGAGTTGCAAGCTACAGTACGTATTGTGATGCACGCCAGTTGAGTACCCATCCATGTACCTTAATGTACAGTAGCTCTAATACCAATTACGTGTACTTGAAGTGCACACCAGCTAAAGTACCAATCCCCTCAGGTCCTAACGTTTGTGGAAGGTGTCAGATTTGCCCGCTCTTCCGGTGAAAGCCGCCTCTTCTCTGAGCCCGTGAACTTAGCCATGTTGCTGCTCAATGCAGGTGAGCAACGCATCAAATCGTCCGCACACTGTTAACTCTTAGCTGTGAAGGCCGTTTTTCAGGCATCAACTTTTACCTCTGCGTGGTCGTCAACTCGTATCCTCTCAGTCTGATGGAGGAAGACCGCACGCAAGACCGGGTGGCGCCCAAGACGAGCGTGTAATCAAGCCGAGTCGAAGTGTTTCTGCCATCAAACTGTACCGTACATATGTCAGTATATCATGTGTCGTCATCAATAAGACACAAACTTGATAGTAAAATGCTATACAACAGCTGGAACATTGTTTTGGCGCTCTTTTCTCCTCAACCCCCCCCCCCTCGGTCACGTAAGTCGAGGATTCAAATTTCCCGCGCATTTGACCTTGCTTTGAAAACCGGGAAGTGGCAAGCGGGATATTCGTGAAAACAAAACGAGACGAAGAAGAATCAGGCGAGGAAAATTTAATAGTGTAGGCACTTGCAGTTCCGCTCGCCCGGGCGTCAGTAGGCAATGGTGTCCCCGCGCAAGACCATCCAGCACCCGATAGCAAGGAACCCGGAGTGCTCTCCGGTCGTCTCCGCGGCGGTCGCCTCCACAATAGCCGCCGCGCCAAGTGAGGGCTGCGGCGTCGTGGCCACTGGCAGTCCGGACCAGCCGCTCGCCACTTCGACGGCGGCCGCCGGGGGTCGCGCCACCAGGAATAGAGCGGTAGCTGCAACGACCAAGGACAAGGAGAAGACGCCCAGTAAGTGTCGACTGATACTTTAGGCAAGTGCTGGTGAGATGTTTTACTATCGTCCTTGCTCACTTTTCAGCAACTTCCCGCGCTCGTCGCTCTGTGAAGAGCGTCTTCTCCAAGAAGAAGTTTTTCCTGGACCTGAAGACGAGGAGCGTGAGCTCTGCCAAAGTGAGGCAACTCGTCGAGGACATCCAGCTTCTAGGCGGGGTACGTATTGACGTCCATCATTGCAGGTCCATATCAGAGGCGACTATCATGAAGACGTGTTCATTGACCAGCCCAGCATATTGTTTGAGACCGACCCCGAGGCCCCCCGTCCCCTCGGCTATGTAGCTCGAGGACGTTACAACACCGAAGTTGCCTTCGTCGTTGTCCCGTACTTGTGGCACTCGCTCGAGTCGTCGCGCCATCTGTCGACGAGTGAGGTCGACGTCTCCTTGTCTTACTGCGCTTCGCTAACCTTACTCCTGTGGGCAGCCGCCGTCGTCGCAGCTACGATGGCGAGGCTGGCGAAGGGAGGAAGGAAGGAGAAGAGAGGAGCACTAGAACAGTCAGTTTGCTCGCCTCTCGTAGGGCGACGCCCGCAGACGCTCGCTAGTCTCAGGATTATTTAGTGAGAAAAGTCGAATCCGGTGCGTCCGGGACGCTCCCCGAGGAGGTGAGTGCGTCATTGTGTCCCCGAGTCCGGCGGAGTCGCGGTGGCGCGATCCCTGGCGGGCCGGGTAAGCTGGGCCGGGGTGAGGTGGGCCGGCGGGCATTTTAAATCACTCAACCTTGTTTGGTCGAGTGGGTCCGACGCATACATGGGGGGAGGGACTCCTCTCCCTCCGGGCCTGCCGGGCCCGGGCGCCGTGGCTCCGGAGGCCGCGACCCAGGCAAGATGGCGCCCTTTTTTCGCGTCTCGTGCGCGAGAGTCGGGGCCGGGGGGAAAGTATGAGGCATTCGAGCCTCCCTCCCTTCCCCTTCTCCCCCTTCTCGCTTCTTTCTTCCCTCCCCGAGTCGGTCGAGGAGAGGAGGAAGAGCAGGAGGCAGCAGAAGCAGACGCAGAGAATGAGAGAGAGGCTGAGGCTGAGGTTGGGGCTTGGCTGGACTTGGCTGGGCTCGGCTGGGCTCGGCTGCACTGGGCCGCTGGGCCGGGCTTGCTACTCGCCGTCGCCTTCCTCTTCGCCTTGCACCGGCAGCAGAAGCAGCAGCGTAGGAGTGGGTTATTGAGAGAGAGAAGGACCGTAGGATTGCTACACCAGCGTTTCCTGCTTGGGGGCCGCCTGCGTAATGCTGGCTAAGCCCACCCGCCCCCCTCAGGAGTTGGCCTCCTTACTGTATGGATGGCGTGTCCCAAAAAAAAGGACACACGGCCACGACCGAGACGTCCTCGGCGGCCTCGGCGGCCTCGGGGAAGACACTCAAACTGACAGCCAACGTCATCTAGTTAAAAGACTCGAGACGCGTCAACCAGAGAGGCATTGGGGTCCAGCGATGGGCCGACCCGGACGGGAGGGGGGATCATAGCAGTCCCTGGAACATATTTGGCCAGAATATTTATTTATCTACCTCTGACCCCTGATAACTTGTGACTAAGACACAAACCTCGCCTGAGGTTTCTTCTCCCTGCCGGTGCCGCCTTGGACCAGGCAGCAGCTGCTGCTGCCGTTGCTGCTGCTGCCGTAACGAAAAAAAAAGCACAAAGGCCGGTCCAGCCTGCGCCGACGGTGTCGAGGGCGTCGAGCGCGCCGAGGGCGTCGAGAGCGCCCAGCGGCCAGCTGCAAGCACCGGGCACTGGAGGCCGGGCTAGAGAATCGATCGGGCGCCCGTAATGACTATTGCTATGCCATCTGCGACCGGTCATGTTGATTTAGATGTAGATTCTTGATGTGTATGCGTTGCACAACGTCATGAATATGTCAACGGGCCTCAAGTCCTCATGCTCTCCTTCCACTTGTTTGGCCTCAGGTTCGAAGTCCATCCCAGGAGTTGCATCTGCGGGCAGAAGTGTGGGGGAACTTGAGTAGATTGCTGTTCTTCCTCTTATTGACCTGGCTGAAGAGGGCGGCTGTCGGGCCGCCTGGCCGGCCTCGCCGGCGAACTTGTTTTTGTTGACGGTTTCGTCTGCTGTCTGTAACGCCACGGATGGGAAGGGTGGGAGGTGCCAGGTGTGTCTCCTATGTACTTGGCATGCTGATGTTGCTCCGTTTACAGTGATCTTATGAGCCACAAAGAGCTGTTTCAAGTTGCTTAATGCTCATGTCTGTCATCCTTTTTTTGTGGCCAACTCACTTCCTTTTTCTTCTTCATGGTAGACCATCGAAGACTTCTTCTCCCGCGAGGTGACGACGGTGATCTCCGACGCCCCGGAGTGGAAACTGCGCAATCCAACGGGAGCGCCGGACGTCGTCAGCCCGGGAACGCCAAGGTACTCCTTGCTATTGATCCCTGTAACTCTTGATTTGGTCACTTGTGACGTTTGTTCTAGATCTCTGGCTGCCCTAGCCAACTCTCCGTGGTCACCCGTGACTCCCGTGGGGGAGACTCAGGGCAAGGGCACCTCGCGCTCCCGCGTAGAGACCATTTTAGAGCGTGCTCGCCAACAGGCCAAGGGGACGTCGGACGTGATTGAAAACGCCCACAAGTGGGGACTTAAGATCTGGAGCCTACACAAGATCCTGGCTTGGCTGGAAAACTTCAAGAGAAACGTTGGAGCTCTTAGAAAGCCTGACAAGTATGTCCTTCCACCAATGGTAACGACCAGTCTGACTCGATCATTGACACCTTTCATTGATTCTTCAGAAGCTCTACCTCGACTCGCCACTACACCAGATCGAGGAGTGTGGACAGCTCGCTGAGTGCGCCCAAGGAGCTGGTACGTTTCCATATTCCATTATTGGGGTGGCAAGACTGTTAACACCTCTTGCAACGTCTTCCAGGTGGCCCCGTACATCAAGTTCGAGGTCAACAACCACGTGTATCGCCCGGTGTTCCACGAGTTCCGCCGCTTTCCCAAACTGAACTTTTGCGGACGGGCTGGAACATCTCCTTTCTACGGGCCGGACTCGAATCGGGGAAGAACTGCCGGGATCAAGAGACTCGTCAATGAGGAGAGGAGCAAGCTTATGAGAGAGAGCATCCAGAAGAGCAAGTAAGCTTTGAGCATCATCCTTGATTGTGTTACAGGCGAGCACTTCTCGTTATTCATGCACCTTTCAGAAAAGTTGCTGCTGCCGCCGCCGCCACAACCACAACCACTGCAACTGCAGATCCCACTCCTGGACGAGGCAAGACAGTCACCACTTCTAAACAGCAGCCGGAAGACACAAATAAGGCTGATCAAGTCCCTCAGGCGCCCACTGGTGGCTACTGCGAGCTGTGCGAGCAGCAATTCCAAAATTTGAACGACCATTTAGATTCGCCCAACCACAATCACGTGGTGGGCATAAACTCCTACTGGGCCCAGCTTGATCTTGCCATCGGTCTCGTCAACATGAACAGTGACGACTCCGTCGTGGAGGTCAGTGACGGAAGAGCTTGACTTTAACCATTGGAACTGATGACGAGCGAAGAAGAGAAAAAGACATCGGTGCTTGAGAGTGAACCGCTAATATAGAACTATACGACCCTTATGAAAAGCCTGTGTGTGCGTCCTTGAGCTGCAGTTTGACGCTACCTAATCTAAACAGCACAGTCTCGCCCAAAGAATGTCTCAGTGACATGCCTGAATCGCTATTAACTCGGCCAGCCGCCAACTGCGTGATTAGAGGCACTCCCGCTCGACGTCCACTATGCCCACAAGGACCGCCCTCGTCATCACGGTGAGGAAGTGAACGCACTTTGTTACGGGGTCTTCAAACGCTGGGACTGCTACATGGGGAACGTGAGCAGGGACGTCACGAACTTGCTCTTGTCTTTGCAGATAGGCGACGTGATCGAGACCGGTCCCCCTTCCGTTCCTCCTGGTGGCAGACATAGGCGGAGGACGTCGTTAGGAGCCAAGAGAGCCACCGCTAACACCCCCCCGAAGCAAACACAGGTGAGGACCGTCTTTTCTTATGTAAAGCACTTCGAGTTCCTGCCGACGTCGAAAACGTCCACTGCAGCCCCTACTCAACGGTCACCGGCGGCGCCATCGCTCTGGCAACAGCCGTTGCTCGTCGATCTCGGTGGCCTCCTCATCGCTGAGCGACGAGGTGGGCAAAGGAGAGGACGACGACGACGACGGAGACGAAGACGAAGCGGCGGCGGCGGAAGAGGAGGAGGAGGACCATAACGACGACGACGGCGGCGAAGACGGCGACGAGGAGGAGGAGGAAGAAGACGACGACGAGGAGGAGGAGGAGGAGGAGGAGGACGGCGGCGGCGGCGACGACGAAGACGACGGCGACGGCGACTCCTCAACGGTGAGTCCGAGTCGCGTCCGTCCCCGACTCAGAGTCTCTCAAAGAGCGGCTAAAACGCACAACGACACCTCCTTTGATCAACAGAGCCGGCTCGATGCTGGTGGCTCCGCCATGAAGACCCGCGGTGGGGGCGGCGAAACTCTTCTGAACGGCCATACCAGTCCCCGTACCAGAGCGACCTCGGCCAGGAACAGGGATCGGCGTGACGACGAAAACTCATTCAGGTAGGACTTTTCTGAACCGGAGACCCAGCTCCATTGTTCCTTCTCAACTCTTCCGACTGTGTGAGGGAAGAATAACCCATTCTTATCCTATGGAAGATCCAAGGCAATACTAAGAGCATAATCCACGCTACTCATGTTACTGCAGTGACACAGTAGCTTGTGAAGCAGCGGGGCCGCCTTTCCTGATGGAACCGACCAAGTTCAAGCAGCCAGTCTTGCTGTGGAAGGAGTGGGGGATGCCGCTTCCCACCACAGAGCTTTCAACAACGAAAAGAAATGAAATTACTCCGGCAGGGTGAGAAGTCGCCCTGAGTTCTGTCGTCTTCTTCGTGGTGAACGACTTTGGGAAAGTGCGACTACAAAATTGCCGGCAAAAATGTGCTCCTGGCCTCCGTTGGCCTCCGAATATCCCCTCCTGCCCCCGGTTATGGGCTCGGGCTTCGAGCGAGAAGTGCTCCGGGGCCACGAAATATTCTTGCGCCTTATAGTGATACATTCAAAGCTCTGATAGACAATTTCGTTAAAACAAGAGCAGTCCCTTGACCCTGCTGACCAGACCATATTGTTACTCGTCGATGCCCCTGGCTGAACGATGCTTTGTTAAATTTATTTTTGTTTACACTTCCCAGAAAATGTGATTGGGTAGTGAAAAAAAAAGGCAAAACAGAGCAACCACTCGAATTTGGGAAGTGAGCGAGATTCTAAGTTTGGTTTTTCCCTCCAAGCAGCGATTCCGCGGGCCACGAATCCGACGACGGGGGCGTTCGCGGCGGCTGCTTCCACAACGGCGACGGATCCTACCAGCGACCCATGCCCGCTTCCAAGAAGAAGCGCAAATCCAGCGACGAGAAGTTCTTGGAAGACAACAGCCAATACTACGGCATAGAAGTGCTCAAGGCCAAGCTCAGGTCTAGCAGTGAGGTCGGCGGTTCTTCGGCCGGCTCCTTCCACAATTCTTTTCTAGACTTTATTAAGGCAAGTTGGAAGACTTGAACCAACCATAGTCGCAGGTCTTAATTCCTTTTGCAACCTTCAGAGCTCTTCTCCCGAAGAACGGGAAAAGGACATGGCTCCCTCACCCTCCACCCACGTCCGACGTCGACGGCGGCACCAATCCGAGCAGCTTTCGCCTAGGTCGGAGGAGGTGGTCCTGGATGAAGAGAGGGATCGATCGGACTCCGAATCCAGGAAAGTGCAACGTCGACGCCAAAGAATACTTAGCACAAAGTCGGACTGCGGAGGAGGGAAGGGCATCAGCCGAGGCAGACCTGTGCGAGAGGACATGAGCAGGCTGGACAAGGAGCAAATCAGCAACAGCGTCGACGACAGCGACGGGGAAGAAGGCGGGGAGGAAGATGAGTCTCCGAGACCGCGGCGCCGAGCCTGCAGGTCCGAGTTGGACAAGTTACTCGAGGCTGGATCATCGTCCTTCCACTTTGAGACCGCGAGACAGGCCTCGCAGAGGGCTCAGGCAACGACCTCTGATGGAGCGGGAGGACTGGGACCCATCCATGTCGACGTGTCAGATCAGTCAAATTCGGGACAGGAGGATTTCTCCCATACCAAAGTCTCTACGAGGAATAAGGGACGAAAGGTGATGCCAATGAATGACTCATAGTAATAGAAATGATGTAGTTCTTACTACCGCTTCTCATAGGAGGAAGATGCAACTGTGGGAAGGCCCAGCCGCAAACGAGCTGCAATCCCCGCTACTACCAAGAGCTCGTCTCCGAAGAAGAAGAAGAAGCTGACGAAGGGCCGAGGCCGGGCGAACTTTCGCAGGCCCCTGCTCACCAAGGCCGACCTCCTGGAAGGACCTGTCATCATCCCGCCCAAGGAGGAACTGATAGCTCAGGCAAAGGCGAAGCGGCAGAAACCGAAGGGAAGAAAGAAGAGAAAGACTTCCTCCTCCGGTTCCAAGCTCAATGATTACTTGCCGTCCGAGCTATTTCAGTCTCTCCAGCAGAAGTTGGACTTTGTTGACGACAATCCCATTGACGTGGACGAGATGTTGTTTTCATTCGAGAAGCGGCCTCTCAACGAGGTCTGGTTTCAAACTTATTCACGGCAGGACGCCGGCGACGAGATCCTCTACTATCCAGAGACCAAATGGTTTCCCCTCCCCTATGAGATGCCCAGTACAACTTTCTACCCCAGCAAAGGCAAGAAAAAGCTACAAAGGTCTTTCGTATCGTCTGTAGAGCCTTCTGGTACCGCGACACCAGTGGAAGAGCCACTTGCGTCGAAGAAGAAAAAGACCAGGGTCTCTGAGGTCAAGAGCAATCGCAAGGACTCAAAGGCCAGCTCTACCGACAGCGACTGTTCAGCGGTGAGACGAGCCAGCGGGATCTTGGCTCGCTTGGGTAGTAAGCTGGTGAGTTCTCTCTTGGGCGGAGAAAGTGCAAGAAAGAGTCCCAGAGGCCACGCGTCAACCAAAGCGCTTCTCAACAACACCAATCCTCTGGCTGATGAAGAGGAAGAAGAGGAGGAAGCAGAGGATGAAAACATAGATGCTTCTGCTGCCGCTGGAGCAGCCGTATTGGATGAAGCCTCCAACGACTCAACAATTTTCAAGAAGAAACGCCTTAAACAACCTCCCACTGCTGAATCGATGACGGATCTGGTGATGCTGTCCTCGTCGCTGGACACTTTCCTACGTGAGGTCGATCCTCAGCTTATGACTGACGTGGAGGAAGAGCATGATATTCCTCAACGGTTGCTCACGCAGAAGCGCAAGAAGCGGCGGCGCTCCAGCGGCCGCCATGCTATGGCCAGACAGGCCGTCATTCCTGCCGAGGATCCCATGGACAGGCTAGTTGCGTCCAACGTGGACCCTGTGCTTCTCGATTGCCTAGAAGACGAAACGCCGAGCGTTGCCATCGACGATGACGTTCCTGGCTCTACCCCATTCGAACTCTTGGCCGGATTTGCCACCTGCGACTCCATGGCCAAGTGTGAGGGTGCTGGCCGCTGGTTGCGCAAGCCATTGGATGCGGCAGTGCGGTTGCGGCGGTCTCTCAAGCAGCAGCAGCCGTCGTCATCGTCGTCTTCGTCGTCGTCGCGGACTAAAGACGTGTCTCATCCAATCCAGATACCACCACCACCAGTAGCAGCCGCCATCAAGGACGATACAAGTTCGGAGTGCTGTAGTTCTGCCTGCGAGGACGGTGGAAGTTCCTCCAGCTCTTCCAGTCGGAAGCGCAAGAAGAGGCGCAACTTGACTGGCTTCCCCTCCCCCAAGAAGAAGAAGAAAAAGAGTCTGCTCAACGACGTCCTGACCCGGAATAGCAGCCGTCGCGTGGCCAGGGACCTCGAGGAGGAGGACTCCGATGCGGAGACGGCGGTGGCTAGCACAAGCAAGAAAACTGTCAAGATTTCTTCCCCACCGAGAAAAAGTGCTCGAGGTGGTGCTGGCTGTATGGAGAAGAAGAACCTAGCTCTGCGGTCATCAGCTCCTGCCGCTCCTACTCCTGCTCCGCCGCCTCCTCGGGGTAGGCCAGCCAAAGCCAAAAACTACCGTGAAGTGGACATTGATGACGAAGATGCAGATGGCGACGAAGAAGACGAATGTTTTGACTCCGAGGAGGAAGAAGTTTCGAGACCCCTCGCCCGTCGAACAGTGCCAAAGAGAGCTGCTGCAGCGGTGAAACGTCAAAAGAAAGGTCCAGTGGTGAAAAAGGTCACCACTTCACCTGTCAAAGTCCGGTCGGCCGCTGTCGCCTCCGCTACGAGGACTTCCGTTAGAATAAGGGCAAAGCGATGATGTGCCCGCGGCAGTTGTTGTTGCCGCATGGTGTTGCGTTTTTGTGATTTCTTTCAAAATCTCGTCGACAGCTTGTCACTTGCACACGCTGTAGACACTATTGATGATCAATTCTCTGTGGAGGAGCGTAAACAACAGCATGTTGTCCATTAGTCGCTCCCTCTATGTGTTTACGAAGACAACAGAAGGCTTAAAAAGTTCACTTGTCAGTTTGACACATGGAAAACGTTGGACGTTTCTCTTGGTATTCCAGATCGTGTTGGTTGAGATACCAGGGTGGGAGAACAAGGGTAGCCTGAGTATAAGGAGGCAACCGGTGACGACGAACAGAAATCCACTGGCCGGCCCAATACGACCGCCGACTGCCTCCAGAGTCACTTCAACAAGTGGTCGGGACGGGGGTGTAGGGGATGCAGTTCACGCAGTTCACGCCCCTTTCTCCTCTATGAGAGAACTCCTAATTTACTCTTAGGCTGCTCCACTTTCATGCCAGCAACACTGTAAACTGTGTTATACAAGTCGCTGTCCCCTGACCATTGGAGGAGACTGGCGAAGTCTGGCTGGAATTCCAGGATTGGAATCTTTTTGGAGCTACCGATGTCTGGACGAGAAGTCATTGGAGCTTTGAGAGGGTTTCCAACCCCAGGACCGACGGTGCCAGATGATTTGAGAGGTGAACTTCAAGTGTTCGGGGTAGGTTACACTCCAGGCACACGTCTAGACCCGACATTGCTTGACTAGACGGAGCCAGGCGAGCAGTACATGTGAGTCCTGGACAAGGAGGGCTTTGACGACGAGGGAGGGAAAGAGACCACTGGTGGGTGCAATGGTCTGGAGCCAAGTTCATAAGGGGGATTGCTTGACTGAAGCATGACCATATCGAGCACTGTCGATGTCAGCTGTAGAAGCCCGAAGAGCTTTCTTCACTTTTTCATCTCAAGTTGGATGCAGACGACAGTCGGTCAGACTTTGGAACCTCGGGAGGCTGAGCGAGGACAGGACAACCCTTAGCCACTTGGTCGTGCACAGCTAGAACGTGTAGAAGTAAGTTGAGGCGTTTTGTCCGTCCCGTCCATGGTCAAGTAGAGCGTCCAGCAAGTGTGACCTGTGTAAGACCCCGCTCCCCATCCACGTTTCCCTGGACACCCTGTTTGCCATGAGTCTTTGTTAGCTTCGTACACACGAAAATTAGACCTTACCAATTGACCCTACCCAAGGTACAAGAAATTGGGTGAAATGTGGCATTTCTAGAAGATTAATCTTGACGAACTATGGTGGACTTGATGCAGCCGAGATGACGACTGAGGAGGAAGCAGCATCAAGTCCAAGTTCGACTGAAGGAGGAAGAATGTGGGAGGCAGTGATAGCAATTGAAAGATTCATTGGTGAGAACGATCTCCTTGTAAGGCTGTTTTATGGCTGAAAAAAAGCATTATTGTGAGGACAGACTGAGGTGGTAGACAAGTTTAATATCCTGACTAGCTGAACTAAACCAGTGATGCTCCGAGATCAATGAAAATGCTGGCACTTGTACATGGTCAAGAAGTTTCATCACCTTTCACTCTGCAATAATTCATGTTTGTGAGGCCATTTGTTAATAAAGATTTTATCAACAACTACTCTCTGAGGCCGGCGGTGATGGATGGAACAATTGTTCCTGTTATGAGCCGGGCCACAGTAGCACGAGTCTGACAAATGGCAGGCGCGCTGGTTCTCTCGAACTGCGCCACAAGCAGGAACTGCCAAGTAGAAGAACCTGTTGCGAGATGCAGCAGGTCGACGTAGGCCCACGTGTTGGTCTGACCCAGGGCCTCCATCTTGGCGGCGGCCGGATTCTCAGGCCTTTTGCCAATGTGCGTGCGGCGATTTTTCCGCCCTCACGGCGAGAAAAGTAACCGAACATCCGAACCATTTGGAACCAATGATGGCGAGCGATTTTTTTTTCTTTCCAAGGATCTTGTGCGCGCGCGCACGATCAAAAAATCCCTCTCCCTCCATCCTCAGGGCGACCACCAGTGATTTGTGCTAATGCCGTCACCCAGAGCTGCCACCGCCTGCCGGAGTACTCGTTCAAGTGGTCATCGGTGGCGTCCCTGAACTACTTCTAGCACGACAAGACAGTGCTTAAGGCGTCCATCGCGACGTCCAGTGCGACGTCACTGGTGAGAGCCAAGACTGCTGAAAATGGACAAGTCTCCGTTGCCTCCACCAGCTGCATCGTAGCCCGTGCCAGCTTCATCATGCGCTCGTGCGTCGACCACTCCAACCAGCACCTGCTGTGGCAAGTCTGTTTCTTCTTTTGTGCTCCCTCGCTCTTACCTTTACCTGCCTTCCTCTCCTGTCACCTGAGATCCTGGCCCGCGGGTAGACCGAGGGGGGGGGGACTGGACGACCAGCAGCAAGCTGTTTGGTAGGACCAGCAGCAGTGACTCCATAGGCAAGGTAGAGGGAGGAGGCCAAGCTGGAGGATTGGAGAAGGTACCCGAATCATGTGTACAACACCAGGAAATTTTGCGTAGTGCCGTCACAGTGCGGAAAGTACTGGGTGAGGAAGAAGTTGTGCACGATCCCGGTGCAGTGCGGATTCTCCAGGACTGAAAGCTGTGGTGAAAGTGCGGAAAACGTCGGCAGGATGCCGAAAAAGATCCCAAGGACTTTTTAAAGGTAGGGAGTTCCCTTCCCTCATCCATGAGCAACTTGTTGCACTGCCCAAGTTGCAACATTTTTACGCACTGAGCGGCCCTCGCGGTGCGGGAATGCGACAAGAACTTCCCTCAAACGTGCAAAATAGGCTAATCTTTGGCTGCTCGCGCTAAATGCAAGACAGTAAAGCGGCATAAACTTGGAATTATGGTAGCACAGCTCTCTTTATTGCTCACAGTGTAGGAACAATAAAGGATCTCCTAGCTTGCAATCTGATCTCTGGCTATCAGGCAGAACTTTAATCGATGAATGACAGGGCTAGATGGACCAGGGCATCCTCCCGCGTCGAGAACAAGTTGCGGCTCTTCAGCAGGCTTCAAGTGGCAAGCTTCAAAGCAAGTAAGCAGACTTGTTCTGATGTTGCACGTTTTCCTATGAATTGCACGTACGTACGTACATGTGCTGCACATCCAGCACATGCAACACATGGTCGAGAGTTGGAATGCGTTTTGACCGCACATGAATCTTCTGCTTGTCTCCCGATGCTAACCTATATGGGAGGGAGGGCAAAGAGGAGCAAAAAGATAGCTTAGCGAAAGTTTTGTCTGTCAGCTGCAGGTCCCATCTTGGGGTATAAGACGACTTTAGCGGAGTTGCCGAAGTCGACTGAGGCCGCCATCTAGCGGCTGTGGCGGCAGTGAACGCTGGACACCAGTGGAATGCTGGCCAGAGCTGCAGAGCTCTGCTGTGCTCTGCTGTCCTAAGCTTTTTATAAGGAAAACTCTCCAATTCATGGCAAATCTGTTCCATAAGGACAGGCGAGATGACCTAATGCTAAGGACGAAAGTAACGTTTTCACGTCAGCTTGCGCAAAATCATTTGCCAATGTCTGCTGAGACCCTGTCGAATCCGTATTTTCGCACCGAAGCAAAGCGGTTTAGCTTTTCTTGCCAAGTTGCCACGAGTGATATCGGGAGGAGAAGTGAACGAACTTGTTCTTCTCTCTACACACGCGAGTCCTGGAGAACCTTTTCGGCAAATTGACAGAGTCGAGTCATGGGGACACCCCTGGACTCCAGCCCCGGGCGAGTCCGACTTTTTCCGGACTCGTACCTGCCCAGGTATCCTTGTACGTACGCCTGATTGAGTGATAAGTATGTAACTTGAGCCTTGCAACTTTTCCTATTGAAGCAAAATGAAAATAAAAGAGTCGAGCAGCATTTAAAGTTTTATAGCTGAAGCTCAGGACCAAGGTCCGTCAGGGAGCAGTCTGACTTTTCTAAAAAGCAACAGATGGTTCGTGATCACCATCGACAGTTACTCGACTACATTTTCCTCGAGTGCCCTCAGTCAAATTGCAAAAGTACAACCCTATGCTATATGGAAATCTACGAATATTAACAGCGCCGTACAAAAGTATTTACAAAAGAAGGAGAATTTCTTAGCCTTTGAACAAGGAAAGTTGATTGAAATGGTAACATTTTCAAGACTTTTGTGGGGTGAGTTCATTTTCCAGGGTTGTCCACAACCTTAACCAGCACATACAAATTGCTACGTGCAGTACCTAGTGTCCCGTAAGTCTGAGGACACGTTGAGGGCGCCTGGAGAAGTTTTGGGACACAACATTGGGACACCCGTGACTCAGAGTTGCGACGACGCTGGTTGTCCTCAGGTGGCAACTGAGCTAGATTCAGTACAGTCCATTCCATTCGGGCAAAACTTTGCAATTTCGACTTGCTTGGCCTTCTTGAATGGCTGCACTGAGCATTTTCCCTTCAACTTGAAGCAAAATAAAAGTGTTTTTCAACGAAAAAAGAAGGGGAAAAAACCACATCGATGATGTGCAATGGAGCAAAGAAAAATATTCACAAAATCGAATCTGCCTTCCCGGCAAGGCTGTCAAAATTGAGTTATTTTCCTGGATGTAAAGAGACATTTCCAAAATTAGACGTCGACTGGAGTCCTTCACCTCGTCCAGTGGCTACGGCCAAGAGATAGTTGTACGACACGAACGTTTCCAACGTGTGCGAATGCTCCGTGCGCAAACATGACCGTAGTGTGTGCGAATAACGTGGGGGCCTCGTGTATGCACCTGACTATTCACGGTGATCTTGATATTTTTTGCAACGTTTTCCGATTCTGACAAGAAGTTCCCCACCTCCAGAATTATTTTTCCATCCATCACATGTCATCTCCACTATCATCTGCAGCGTGGCCGCTGCCGCTGCAGCATCAAATATCTGAACTTCCTCATTCAAGAAGTGGAGGAACCATAATCATGCACTCCTCATTTTTTGCAGAGCGAATCAGGTGACAGCAGGAGGAAGAAGAAGCAAAGCTCTCAATAATGGGTGGTGGGTTTGGCTATCGGGCCTTCGTCACTAGCGTCAGTGGCCTCGTAGTCTGCACGTACGCCGTCTTCCTGGCGCTGGTCTTTCCCGCCCCCGGCGCCCGTGCGGCCGACCTGGTCATCAGGATCCCCGGGGACCTGTCGCAACAGGATGGACACTACAGACTGTACTACAAACCAGAGGTAGTTGCACACTCCATGTTGCACACTTCTTGCTGCAAGTTGCTCCGTTCCACAGGTCGGATACCCTCCTGCGAACTCCACGTTCCGCCCACAATCCATCTCAGATGTGATCAAATTCTCCCGTGGACTTCCTGGAACCAAGTACGACTTCTGGCTGTACTACACCAATTCGTCGGTGAGTGACTGGCTCACATGGACAGCCTCCATCACGACAGCACCGGATCCACCCTCAAACCTCTCGCTGGACGTCAGGTGAGACGTGATTCCAGACACTCGTGCGTGCTGTCGTATCACGTTCCATATCCATTCCTACCAGGTCTGGGAGAAACGCCTTTGTTGCCTGGAGGCCTCCAGACACCGGAGGATTCTCTGGATTCAAGCTGAAGGTAAGTGGTGCGCTCACACCAACGTGACAAGGGCAAAACTGACTCCTTTTCTTTCTGCATCACTTAGGTCATCCCTCTGAGCGAAAATGACAAGAGCATCCGCAACATTGTGATACGTGAGGACAGCTCACCCTTCCAGCTCAGAGACCTCACTCCGGGAGCAACGTATGGAATACAGGTACACGCATATGGCTCGTCATGTTATGCACCCCTAACTGATCATTTCTTTGTGCCCAAATAGTTGTTCACGGTGTACGAGAACAAGGAGAGCGCAGCATACATCTCAACAAACTTCACGACAAAGCCCAACACACCTGGCAGGTTCATTGTCTGGTTCAGGAATGAGACTACTTTGCTCGTCCTCTGGCAGCCACCTTACCCTGCAGGTGTCTACACAGACTACAAGGTATGACATAAGACCTGTGTACCTATTGACGCAGTCCAGTGCTCAAGACACCAACTCCGACATGTTCAAGGTCTCTATTGACCCTCCGGATGCAGAAGTATCTGAGACATATGTGCCCAAAGACGGTGATCCACCTGGACCTGCACAGGCTGCCTTCAACGGGCTCATACCCGGCAGGGCCTACAACATCAGGTAGGATCTTCCTCTGGAATGTAGGGGTTAGCATTGACATGAGTACAGCAATTTAAAGCTGCATTTCTTTAACCGATCCAGTGTGGAGACTGTGAGTAAAGATCGCATCTCGGATCCAACGACAGCTCAGTACCGTACAGTGCCTTGGCGGCCGTACAATGTGACATTTGATGAAGCTGCAATCGGACCGGATTACTTTGAAGTCAGGTGGTCTGGACCCCGGGAGATCACAGAGTTTGACCGCTATCAGGTGAGCAAGAATTGAAGCACCACATCTGGGGAGGGGGACGGCAGTTGCCTGAGAAATCGAGCTCCCGGTGACTTCGGACCACTACTGACTCACATGTCTTGTTGCCAGGTGGCCATAGGAATTCGTCGTAAGACTCCTCAAATCATCGAGAGGGGTGCTCCACTGAAGGCCAGATTCACGGAGAATCTCAAGCCAGGCCTTACCTACCAGGTGAGTGGACAGGGACAAGTCGGGTAACAGTTGCCTAAAGCATTTGGCTTCAATCGACAGGTGGTAGTGAAGACCGTGTCCGGATCAGTGGCGTCATGGCCAGCTACTGGGAATGTGACCACCCGACCACTGCCAGTGTTGGCGCTGGAGCAGAGGGTGGATGAGGAGACCGGAGAGGCTGCCCTGGTGTGGCAGCACAACCCTGAGAGCTATCAAGATCAATACAAGGTAAGATGCCGCTGTTTAAACTACAGCTTTGGGGGATCCTCTTCACATGTTTGAACGTCGGCATGTATGCGAGAGACCCCGAAGCCCAAACCTTGACTGTACTGTAAGGAAGACAAGAAATGTGACCAAGCAAAGCTTTGTCCTAATCTGCCATCAGAGGAAACTTGATAACTGAAGGTCTCCGCTATGCTCTGTACGTCAGAAACCTTAGGCAAACTGTTTAGTGGAAGAAATGCTAAGTCCCACCTTTATGGGATTCTTTGGAGGGGCTTATACAGTCTAGACATATGAGAGCCAATGACGACACTGAAAGTAACGCTTAACGAATAGTAGACTCCAACCTACCGGGTGATGAAAAAAGTAATTTTTCACTAGCCTTCATTTTTGTGACCAGATCAGGCTTGACTTGAAGTCGACAGATTGTTCTGTCCTGACAGGTTCACGAGCTCTCTCAATGTCATCACAAGTGATTAGTTAATTTCACTACATTAATTTCATTACATATCTCCATATTTTTCCCACGCACTTCTTAAGAAATATAGTGTACATGACGTTCGACAATTATCGTCATACAGTGTAGAATAATAGTGCAACAACAAGATTATTTACTGCCCAGAAGTATCCTTCCACCGAGAATCCACTACATTTCACTTGTGCTACATGTTTGCTACAGCGACTGTTGACTTTGTTGGTCAAACAGTGTCTACATGAACCCGTGAGAGGATGTTCAGCTCCAGTTCTGTCCGTTCTCCACTGATCTCCCAAAAGTGTCGACTTTGCTGACTGAAAAAGACTCATGGGACTCGTTGTGAATCACCCTGTACCATGACGAAGAGGGAGAGGAGTTTAAATGGTCGAGTGACAAGAAAGATTGCTTGTTTGACTCGTGACTGGACGTAAGGCCCGCGTACGCAAGCGCTCTCAGTTATTTCCAGCTCGCGTCAGAGAGTAAAAAAGTGCGTCAGAGAGTAAAAAAAAGTGCGTCAGAGAGTAAAAAAGTGCCTCAGAACACTCGTTCATTACACACCGATCAGTGTAATCTTTGCCATCCCTCAGTGCCGTAAAGTCAAGTTTAGGGTCTGCAAAATTGCAGAGGAGACCGGCAATTCTTGTGCAAATTTTGCTCGCCGTGAGAAGCCGAGAGGAAGCGCATTTTCTGCTGGAGGAAGAATCTTTATATCGTGTACGTGAGAGGTCAAGGATGGATGCAGGGTGAAGATCCAGCGCTATTTTCACTTGTTACTAGCACCTACCTACGACACGATCTTCCAGCCTCGTCAGTCCGATGCAAACTCCAATGCGCTCATTGGCACTGCAATATATTATAACTAAACAGTCCATATATCAACTCCTCCCAAAGGGCTGATTACGAGGGGGAAGGAATATGAGGCCCCTGCCGTGAAGAATGGGCAGGACGCACACAAGAAACTGTGTGTCGATCCAGTGAAACTCGCCCGCAACGAGACTGGGTAACCCCGACAACAGGGTTGCCAGCTGCAGCCGCGTCAAGGAGTGACCCTGGGGAAGGTTAGCTAAAGTGTACAGCACACGGGGTGTAAAGAAAATAATGACTGGTTGAGTTTTGCATCAACTACGAAGCAGCAGCTGGGTATTTCGAGGTGGCGAAGAAGCTGTCGGGGATGAAGCCATTGGCCTGCTCAAGGGCGATATGACCCAGGTCGAGATGTGCTAGGCTTGATTCCCGACAGCTTCGTCTTGATATCTGCCATTTTGAGACACCCAGCTGCTGCTCCAGAGTTAGTGCCAAAAAAGCAGCTCCACTACTTGTCCAGGGTTAACAAGTTCACACTATACGTCAGATGTTTTTCATTTACAATATGACACATCGTGTGACGCTCAGAACAAGAACTTTTTTAGTCTAACATTTTCTAATCCGGAACCATATATTTTTGTAAAACATGACACAACAATAACTTGACCAGATATTTTTTCTCTACACCCTGTACTGTGGAGATACTAAACCCAGAGAGTTGACACAGAATAGTGACGGGAGGAGTAACGATCGATGCACAAATGGTTATGACATGTTAGTCACATTGTCGCGCCGTGCATGAACTAAGCCAAAAAAGATCCAGTATGTGTGCACATAGACGAATACAGGGTCTTTTTAAATAGATTTTTTTCACACCGTCCTTTTCTCGCTCATGGGTTATAAGACTGTTCCAACAGTCCGGGATGATCAAGCATCCAATTTGCATGCCTGGTTCTTGTCGGACAACTTGACACAAAAGTCCTGAGATGAGGAAGTGATGGGTCGAGCTTTTTCCGAGCCGAGCTTTTGCAAGCTTAGCTCGATAAATTGCCGGTTTAAAAATGCCGGCTCTTCTGAAAGCTCGACCATTTTCGAGCTTTTTTCAAGCTTTTTTGAGTTGATTTTGAGGTCTTACGCCCACCTCTAATCTGCGGGGCCGAGGGCAGGGACGCTGAGGGTTATCTTCAGAGCCCCATTGAGTAGTGGCACCTCAACAAGAGCCCTCCTTTGGGCTCTTGTTGAGGTCCAGGAGTACCTGGGCATCCCTGAGACGAGCGTCCTGTCTGAGAAGGCATCTTCAGATGCTGGAGACGTCATGACCTACGAGCGTCCTACTCTGAGCGACAAGAATGCGTCTATGCTGGTGTTCCTGAATGCGAACCTTTGAGTGTGAGCATCACAATAACTGCTATGCTGTAGGTATAATGCAGCTGCTTCCTGGAAACACATATGTGACAATTCAATACGTTTGGGTAATGCCTTTGGGTGAAAAATAGAAGCTCTTCAGGTATGGCTAGTACAGAGTTTTGGCTCCAAAAACGTTAAAGCTCGATTAAAACCTTAGCTTGAAACTTTGCTGAAAGTTGACTCGAGGCTCGGCTCAAAGCTCGGAAAAAGCTCGAACTAGGCTCAGCTCGAGCTCGACTCGAAAAAATCCCGGCTCGACCCAGCTGACGAGAAAATATGGATTGGCCTGGAACTTAGTCACGGCACTTCCCTGGTCCAAGTGACGCGGGATGTTGTTGATCAAACACTCCAACTGCTGCTCCGGTCTGACACTTGTTGCAGCATCCATCTGAGACTGTTATGGAATTGGAAATGCATGTGCCAATGTCCGCAAAATGACTTGAGGTAAATGCGGGGCTAAACAAGTCACTTGTGCTGATCTGAACATCCTCGCCCTCGGATGCACGATAAAAGAATTCCATGTTTCAGGTGATGTGGCATGACCTGGAGACGTTCAATGGAGACAGCA
>JAAUXU010021071.1_pt1 | contig 36987 bp, 28 predicted proteins | sample 7278151 | NCBI WGS metagenome assembly JAAUXU01 (sample SAMN14350113, study PRJNA611818) | marine sediment metagenome | isolation source: surface marine sediment (1.8m) | place: French Polynesia: Moorea | collected 2018-08 | reverse complement strand
CTGCTTATCATGAAAAATGTAGCTTGGAGTTGAAAATCCTCCCTTAATCATTTTGAATCAGTCAAATATCTTGATGCAGTTTTGTCACCCTACTTGGCTCACTTTCTTTGGCTCACGTTGTGCACTGTTGCCCTGACCAACAGGCGCGCCCAGTAGAGGGTCTTCCTTCTATACTATCGTTCATTCTCTAACAACCTTACACCCTGTAGCACACAGGGTGAGCCTAAATCCCTTTTTGATGCTTATTTGCTCCTAATCTTCAAAAAGCGTCAGTGGGATTCTGCCTCACCCTGTATCTCTGACACGATACGTGCAGTCAGAGGTTACGACAACGTATATGACAGTGGCTCATGGTCAGCTCGTCAGCTCAGTGGCAGAGGAGTAAATGAGGAAGCAGATAGCAGGTTTTCCAGCTTTTGGTCACCACAGAAAGCAAAGCTGCTAGCAAGAACAGGGCCAATCAGCAAATTTGGTGACAGTGGTGCTTGAAATTAAGCCAAATACTGGACAAACTTTAAGGATTCGCAAACCCAATTTTCTCAAATCTGACCTCTCAAAAGAAAATGTTAGTCCTGCCAAAAACTACGGGGTTGGCCAGCAAAGCTCTTTCCTACACACGTTTTGGCGGGAATTTAAATTTCATGCGCAAGAGACGTTCTCCTATGATATATTTAAGTTTCCAGCCAAAATGTGGGAAAGAACTTTGCTGGCCACACCCTGTAAGGCGGCCAGAGGACAGGAAGGGTAAATTCACACCTCAAACTTCTTCCGGGACGTCGAAAAGGGACCGTGCAGCGTCTGCACCATGTTAGATGCATGGGCAGTGTGATGCCAGTGGCGCCTCGTACTCACCGTCGTTATCCAGAGACAAGTCTCCCCTGACTCCTTGCAGCCTGGTTCCCCCGTTCCTGCGCACCCATTTGCTCTCTGGGTGCGTGAGGTGCACCATCTGTTCCATGGGGTCCTCCCAGCCGCACAAGTCGCTGTCCGAGTTGAAGTCGCAGCGTGCGGCCCGAGGCATTTGAGCTAAATCCATGGAGAGAGAATGAGACCGTCCTTTACGTTTGATTGGCGTACATTCCTAGGTACGTTTATGTAATTTATTGCATACACTGCGGACAACTGGTGTGCTTGTGTTTGCAGCCAACGATATGGGAGCGGGATAGATAGCGTCTAAAATGAGAAAAGGCTCGTCTCGTAGCAGAGGAGTTACGGCAGATGCTCACTAAACTGTCAGACAGATCTCTTCTCCTAGGCTGATATTAATCCTTACGTACTCACCCACCCACCCACCCAACCAGTGCCAAAAATAAAAGTAAGGAAGAGAGATGGAGAAGGAAATCAATCGAGAAATTGATTCAGCGAGCCAGGCCCATTTCTCAGAGAGGAGAGAATGACGGCGAGAAGGAGGAAACAGCGAGTCACGGATCATAACGCAAGCTAGGCCCAAAACTCCATCCTTGGGGGCCTCACGGGCCTCCCCATTTGTGCTGCCAGCAGAAATTAATGTAGAAACAATGTCTCTAACGGAAACGCAGCACGAGAACTTCTCGTTTCTTCTCGCTTACCGCAGATGTCCTCGGTCTCGTCCGATCCCCCTGGGCAGTCGGGCTTCAGGTCGCAGAGCATGGACGTGCCGTCGAGACAGGGGACGCCCTCGCCACCGCGACAGACGTAGTGAGGGCTGCTGCGGCGGAATCCCACGTCGCCGTCGTCGCCAGAGGAGCAGTCGATGGGATGTGAGTTTTCTAAGAGACGAAGAGAAAGAGACTCGTGAAAACTTTAGTGTGCGTCCACACGAATGGCGGTACAGTACGGCGGTACCTGTACAGTGCACGGGGTACTGCTCAGCTACTAAAGAGCCCTGCACTGATAGTTCGAAGTCACACTTTTCGTTCACTCACAATTCTTATGTACTGAAAGGATGGGCAAGAAAGCCTTTACCACACGAATAGGGTGTAAAGTAGTCAAAGTCTGTTTTAAAGGTCACTTTACACCCCCATGTTTTCATTGGCAGAGGGCTGTACGGCAGCACAACGGTACAGTGGATAAAGTGGAATGACCGAACAAATGCTTCACTTCTGGCTATCCACTTTAAAAATCAGCTGACCCCCAAGGGGAGATGGATCAATAGTTACATGCAGTTAGAGTGTGTGCACTTTTTCTTCATATTGATGTGCTACGTAGTTTCACAGCTTCAAAAGACTTCTTTGAAGTCTTTTTTGACAAAAAACCTTTAAAAACCATTAAAACAACTTAACAACGGTTTAACTTCGAAAGACTTAGAAAATACAAAAAGACTTTACAATGACATAACGTCAAAACACTTGAAAGTCATCTGAAGGTAGTCGGATTCAAACCTGGAAGTAAAAAAAAGTGATGTAATATCGCAAACGTTGATCTGTGCAAAGTTGATTTTTAGGACTTTTTTGTTGAGTTCCCGGGCAATGACGACCGTCGGGCCACCCCCCACCCCCATCCCTGATCCTCCTGGTCGTCGAGGTTCAAAATCCCAACTCGGGCTTTTTGTGCCACTTGTCCGGACGGATGTATGGTATTAGAACAAGGTCCGCCAGACCTCGCATGTCGATTTCCAATGCTTGCGGGCTTTCTAAGGTTGTATTACCGTGAGTACGAGGGCGATTGTAAACATCATCATGGACGCCAAAAAGGAACATTTCCCCACTTTGACAACAACAAGATCAAAAATACCATAATCGCCTAGGAGGCGACGGTGGTGGTCGTTTCTGTCACTAAAACCACGTCAAAAGACCAGAAAGGTATCAAATTCAGATAGCTGGCAGGTTCCCCTTTAAAATTACACATCGAAGAAAAAAAGAACCAGATATACCAAAGTTACAGCAAAGTAGTGCTTACGCCCGACCCTTTTTCTGTGTCGAAAAAATGTAAAGCACTACATGTGTGTGGCAAGCTGGTAAAGCCTGAAATTGGCCCTGCAAGAGCTGGTTAAATCTGAAATTGGCCCTGCAAAAGCTGGTAAAGTCTAAAAATGACCCTGCAAAAGCTGGTAAAGTCTAAAATTGACCCTGCAAAAGCTGGTAAAGCCTAAAATTGACCCTGCAAAAGCTGGTAAAGCCTGAAACTGGCCCTGCAAGAGCTGGTTAAATCTGAAATTGGCCCTGCAAAAGCTGGTTAAATCTGAAATTGGCCCTGCAAAAGCTGGTAAAGCCTAAAATTGACCCTGAAATAGCTGTTAAGGCCTGAAACTGGCTACAGATACACATGTGCATTGGGCCCTCACCCTTTATGTAACAGATTTATCACCAATGTCACTGCTTCAATTGATTCAGTGGGGGCAGCATGCCGGCGAAACAAGTGAGGGTAAGGAAGTGCACAGCACAAGGGGGCAAATAATTCAGTTGGCATATTAATGAAATATGAATATTTTTCTTGTTGTTTCTCTCATGTGACTAGTAGAACATGAAGTTAAAGTTCACCAATTCAAGAATCAAGCAAAAAAAATTCAGCTGTTTTTTTCAGTGACATTAACAACAAAATAGCTATTTCAGTCACTCCTTAAAAGTTTATCTTTTGAGCCGACCTTAAAGTCGTGATTCCAAGGAGCATTCACGCAACACTTAGGCCTCAGCTTGGATTCGATGCATGAAGTGCTGCATAAATGCTCTGAGGTGTGAGGGCAAAGAAGGTGAAAGTAAACTTTCAAGGAGTGGCTGATGATGCTTTCTGTAAAATATCGCTTTTGATAGCGGACGAAAAAGTGATTTGCGGACATAGCAGTTCGCAACATGCAGATATAAAAAGTCTTTCTTTGTCCGCACCATTTCGGGAAAAAAGCGACATTTTAACAGAAAAAAGGTTTTTTCAATAAACTAGACAACATGAGCAGGTCTGTTTCTGTTGCTGGTAACAGAATGAGAGCAACAAAAAAAATCTAGTTGTTTTTCTCAAAAAAGTAGTAAAACATAAAGTCTACGTTGAACAGTTCTGCTCCTGTTGCTTGCAACAAAATAAGAGCAAAAGAAAGTTTTTGTTGTAGTCTCTTAATAAACTAGTAACATGTAAATTAAACATTTCTGCCTCTGGTGCTGGCAAAATGAGGAAAATTGTAGGTCCAACGGCTGAGCCAACACGCTAGTTCTACGCGTCCGAACTGTGTGTCTAAAGCTGACTCACCCGGTGCGCAGTTGACGAGCTTGACCGCATCGATGGCGATGAAGGACTTGGGCGCGCTCTCCTTGTGTCTGCCCACGTCTATGGACACGGAGAACGGGTCCAAGTAGCGACCAATCTCTACCACCAGGCGGACCCACCTGATGAGGAGAAAGAATAATCTTATTAATGCGAGGCTGTGAGAAGCGTTCACGGTATTTTCCCTCCCCACTTTTCTTCACGCTTTGTAGCGGAACGAGGAATTTCTGTGGAAGCCACATGTGGCAACAGAGTCTTAATTACGGTTCCGGGCAAAGACAGAAGTGCGCGAAGTAACTTGTTCGTGACTCACAGAATGAATCCGGCTTCTTGGGCAGGCTCAAAGGAAACAAAGTTTCTCTAGGAAAAGAGAAACAGAGTTGTGGTAAGATAAGATCACGTTCTGCAGCTGCATGAATGTGGTGTCGGTTCGACAACACATGGGACGCACCAGTGCCCACGACTGTGCAGTATTGCACAGTCTCTCTGATGCGCAGCAAGTGCTGGGGAAAAGGCCTGCCTTTCTTCCGTACACTGAGGCCTACTAGGCACGCAATGGGGCTTTAAGGGAAAACTTTTTAATCGGAGCTTAAAAATACGCTCTTCACATGAAGCAAGTTTTCTACTGATGATGTATTTAAGTCTCTGGGGTCCTTACGATCCGTGTGATGAGTCGTTCTCCTTCTGGATGACCAGGTTCGAAATCGGCATGTATGCCTTGGCTACGTTCTGCGTCGCCACTTCGATGTTGGCACCCAAGATCTTGTGGTACAAGATAAAGGCCTCGAGTTTGCAGTTGTTCCCAGTCTCCTTGATCAAGGAGCTGATCAAACGCTTGTCGCTGAGGCTTTCGTTGGAAGATGGGGGCCAACCCAAGAGATAGAGAAAGTGACCTGAAAAGAGTGAATAATAGCTATTGACGTAGTACAACCAAGTGAGACTGTGACAGAAGCACTCTCGACCAGACACGGTTGCATGGAGCTTAAGATGAGGCTCGATTATTTTTCTGTAGCCCTAGTCCAAGTTGTAGCACGAAATGTTAACTTGGTAACACGAAATTGTCGGAAAGTCAGAGCTGCTTGTTCTCAGATGCTCATTCACTGGATGGTTGCTGCCCGACCGGCAGTTTGATCATCCTCTTCTACACCACCCAACCTCCTTTCAGTCAGACTGTCTTCAGCTTCAACCTCCAGACAAAGCCTGAACGTCACACAGGCAGACTTCTGCTCTGTGTGCGTTGCCCACCACCCTCACCACGGCAGCCCTCAGTAAGTCGACAGAGTGGTGGACGTGTTTGTTCAACTCTCTTTTTCCACACGCTGAAATCCTGGAGGTAGCAGTCAGAGGGGCTGGCAGGCCCGAATCCCTAGTCCACAACGTGTCCGGACTGTCTAAGTACCAATTGAGACAAAAATGACATGGCACGATGTCCCCTAACTTGAAATGACCTGCAGAAGATGAACGCTGTCTGGGCATTTGATCTTGCCAATCTCAAGGAAGTCCTCAGGATCTCTGGCAAGACACAAGTTTTTTCTTCCCCGTGGTTTTGGCATCAACTGAGAAGGTCTTCTTATCAAAGAAGCGCAGTCTCACAGCAGCCCACTCTTTATTCATTGGTAAGGATCCTTGTTGATCGGAGACTCCTGGTTGCTCGAGAACTGCTGGCCCTGCTTCTTGACCATCTGGTTATGGGCTTCTTCTCTGGGGTGTCACTAAGTCCCAAAATGAGACTCCATTGTGACAAACAGTTGCCCTTGGCAAGCACACAGAGGGCAACGTTGGTTGCCCTTAAACATCTTAAAGGCCATAGAAACCAGTTGGGGTAGAAAAAAAGGCAGCAAATATATCCCTGGGTTGCCACTTGTCAAGATTTGTCTCAATTTATACTTGTTCACTCGGCACACTCACTCGACTCACTCTAGAGAACGGACCAACATTGGATAGGAATACGTTTTGGCGCTCTTTCTTTGTTATTTCAATTTTCCCACTTTAACGAAATTGAAGGCGCGCTCCAGGTGGACAGTACTGAGCAAAGAGAACAAGATGAAAGACAATATGTTCACGACGACGACGATGAAGTGTGTGCAATCAAACAAGAGGAACCAGGCAATGACCGATGAAGGTAATTGCTGAACACGTGAATGACATGATCAAGTTCAGTAAGACTTCGATCCGGAAAGGGGTCTATATCGTCTAGAATGTTTCCTGGATGAGCACAGTCAAGATCTGAAGCACAATGGCCAAGGGCAGCATGAACTGATTGGCAAGCTGAAGATCGGCATGACGCTGGCCAGGTCCACTGGTCCAGGAAGGAACACGGGGAGAGGAACGGCTGCATAAAGTGTGCAAATGGGCCGGAGGGAATGGAAAGGAGTAGGATCACCAAGGCTACGGTTGACATCGTCAGAAAGAGGGCCTCCGGGAACCAGAAAATATGTCGCCTGGCAAAAAACCTGAACGTGTCAGGGAGCTCCCTCCATCGGCTGGGTGGGGCAGAAGGGGGCAGGCCTCAAATCCATGTCCTTTCTGATCAGATTTGACATCATGCCAGGGCAGGAGAAGAGGCGAGTGGCGGGGCCAAGGGTGACATGATTCAGGAAGAACATGGTCATGATCTATGGCGATAGGAACGTCTTGTGTGTGAAGACAAGTGAACAAGCATGCTTGTGATTCATGTTGATGCCACCCCTCGGGTCATCAAGAGGAGAAAGAATCCCACCAAGGTATGTTTTTTGGCACTGTGGCATCCACCCAAAGGCAATGTGTGTTCCCCATCAGCTCCTTCTCTGGCACGTTCGTCAACAGCAAGGTCTTCCGCGCTCACAAAGGCGGCGGGCTGGATGGAGGCGACGTAACTGCAGGAGCCTCAGGCAAGCGCCACAATGAGGTTGCGTGGTGTGTGCAAAAGTAGCTGCAGCCTCAGTCTCTAATTTTCTGTGTATGTATCTCGCTCATTTACTTCAGTACATGTTCTTAACACATTAACAGAGCAACCAGAATGCGCTCTTCGGTATGGTTGCGCAAGTTGTACTACCAGATCCTGGAGCAGTACAGGGTAGAGGGGTACTACATTGTTCCGCCTAAAATACAAATGAGTTTATGAAAAGTTCCTCTAATTATAAGTCCTAACCACGTGTTGCTCCTACTTTCTTCCCTCCACTTCGGTACGTTGTACGTGCACTTTTTACATAAGGCTAGTTATAAAAGGGAAGCCGGAACAGAGGAGAAAGAACATTCATTTTGTCGGCAATCTCCTCATTTGATATTGGGACATAAATAACAAAGTCAGCTTGAGTCCTTTGGGGCTAGGCCTAAAGTTCGGCTCAGAATCTAAGAACACGTTGAAATCTTCTTAATTATATTGGTTCATAAACTTTGATGGTGATTAAAAGGACATCGGGCATGTTACGTTATTCGACAACTAAAGCGGTAAACAAGCAATCCTTAACTATTTGAGCAAGAAAGTGGTCAAAGGACACAGAGACAATTGGCTCCGCTTAGTGCATCACAAAAATGGTAGTTCCATTGTCCAGTTTCCGGCGGCGCTGGACTTGCTCCGACCCTACCTCCAACTGTGCCTTTGTCTTTAATGTGCCAGAATGTCTGCAACATCCATAAGGCCTAGAGCTCGCCATGGTGTCGACCCTTTTGTGGGGCTCTGTGTCTTGTTGCCAGTACAAGCAGTGCAGTTGCCAAACTAGCTGAAATTTATTCAACAGGTGCCCTAGAGACATAACAAGCGCGACTTGACTCATACTGGGAGAGGACAAAGTTGGCTTGACTACAAAAAAATGCCATACATGAGTGAGGCTGGCAAGTTTTGCCAGTGCCATTCCAATCATCACTAATTCTTAGTTTGAGATGTGAAGATCAGTGCAGTGAGGCACAGTTTGACAGAAGGTATCTCGAGGTTGCAACGCCAAAGTGAGGCTGCAAGAAACGAGTGAATCAGTTGCTGTGCGCCATGGTTATGTACCTATCAACTTCGGGGCTGTTGAAGGGACAGGTTGACAACGAAGCAGTTGGCAGAACTGACACTTGAAAAGCCTTTTAAAGCAATATTTCCTTGAAAAGTTCATACAAGTGAAGTCTTGAATCTCTGCTTTCACCTCAGTTTGTTTGTCGCGTGTCATTCGTGAGAGATAAGCTCCAACCTTGTGCAGAATCCCTGAACGTGACGAGCAGAATCTGCTCCACTCAGTAGCCGATAGAGCACAAACCTAGAGCGTGGGATGAGCTCTAAAAATTTTATAGGATCAAACATCCTAATCCCCGGTGGTACTCTCTTTCATCTAGGTAACCTTCCGAACTTCAAGAAGTTCGTAGAGTTTGGTATCATACACACCCACCCATCCATACCACAACCTCCAATACGTGGAGATATGCGCTAAACATAGATGAGATCCCGAAAGAATTGAGCTTATGTGTTCAGCAACCATTTTTTGAAGGAGTATATAGTGACACTGAGGCCTGGATCGTGCCCGAGATGCTAAGGAAACAGCACTTTTGGGGACGAGAAATCAGCGGAGACGGTGCGGAGATCAAAAAGCTCCTGGACGTGGATGAAACTTCGTTTCAGTTCAGTTCTAAGGATTAAACTTTCAAGTAAGAAGAGCCGCAGTACCAGAGGTCCTGTACGTGATAACATTACTTTTTGGGCGGTGGCTTCAGTACCTCGGCGTAGCAAAGCGACCTTCAGCGTCCGAGCTTGAGACCAATGTCACCGTCATGATTCTTGTGCAGAACAAACATGATCTAGACGCGAAATAACAACTGAATGTGCTTCCTCGTGCGTAGTAGAACATAATAGTACGTACGTAGCTGAGGGCGGTGGACGTCGATCGACATAATTGACAGATTGAATGCGTCATTGGCTTCTTACCAATATTTACTCACCCAGTACCTCTGACTGGAATAATGCCTTTTAAGCAATGTCTACGGACCAATAGATACGCACGCATAACGTTACTGCAGTTACTACAAAGGAACTACATTGGCAAGCCAATGCCATTTTTTTGCGCCGTCTCGTAACACTACGATCCACCATGAAGTGCTTCAAGACAGAAATGCACGCTAGATTAGGCAGCAATAAAGCACTTTAGTGGATGGAGAAGCACATTTCGAAAGCAAACGCTAGGCAGCTACTACAAGAGATACATTCACAACAGGGGAACAGTCTTGGGGTATGATGGAGGAGAAGAGAACTGAGCAACTCTTTCATAATTCAAGAAAAGGCCTGCCATGTGATGGAGTCTTGTGTACCTGGCTGGTTCTGTCGGCAGAGAAGTACTCGAAGGCAGAGCTGGATCCGAGCGCCAACCTCATGGAGAAGAGCAAGGTTTGGACGACAAAGCCTTGCGTGTCTACAGCGATGAGGTCTGTATCTGCCAATCAGTGGGCCTCTTCAGAGAAAGCAAGCAAGGAATTTGGCGAAAATGTGGCTGGTCAAGAAGTTGACTAACTCGACCAGAAAAAGTGAAGGGCTGTTTATGAGAGAAATGCACACGTACCAAAAGTACGTGGTCATGAGGAAAAACATGTCGAATAATTTCTTGTCGTTGATCCTATTAACTGAATATAATTGTCAGAAATAGATATGCATAGTTTCATCCAATTTTGGTCTTGTTGCCTGGCCCAACAACCCATGACTTTAAATATCCGACTCAATTCAACCTTTTTAAACGGTCTGATGATCCGACTCGAGTCATACCAGCTTTGGCTGACTCGGACTCGAGTCATACCCGAAAATTTTTAGTCCCTTGTACATCCATAGTAGACAGATTGCCAAGAAATGCGGTCAGACGTCCTGCTACCCTGACGATGCCATCATATGTCATACATTGTATCATAGGTCTATCATATGACATTGTTTCTCCGTTGTCCAGGGGCTGTTGTCTGGACGTGATTACCCCTGTCTCTCAAGCTGGAGCCTCGTTGCAGCTGCTTCCAACGAAAAGTGGCTGACTGTCTTGGCACTGTCAACACGGATGGGTGAGAGAAGCCAAAACTTCTCGTCACTGGAAAGTCTTTGCCACAGATTTGTCATATGTTCCTGTGGAATGGAACTTGACAAAGAGTGCATAGATGACAGGAAAGATCTGGCTGAGGTCGTTGAACTAGTGAGACATGCATTTTTGCTTTAAACATAAGAATGTCTTGCTCATGCTGGAAGGTTTCACTTCCCATCTGGAACTTTTCTGATTCGGGGAGATTTGTGACGTCAGGAGAACCACGAAAAAGGAATCAAAGTCATTTCACGTCTCGCGGAACTGAAGAACAACAGATTATCCTATATTAGGGTGGGATTGTGGTGTCAACTTCAGTAGCATCTTATCAAAGTCTAAAGACCAGCTCCGAGTGACATGTCACAATTCACGTGAAAAAATGTGTTTTGTGGCATCCCTGGCTTATGGTACATTGATACTAAATTTAACGATGACTTCCATCAGCAGCAAATGTGCTATGTGTGTACATTATGATGCGGTATCGAAAAAAGGTAAAAACTTTGACGTGATACATCAAACAGGTGTGGTTAAATGACTTGGGGGGAAAAATTGTTTAAGGTTGCCCGCTCTCAACTGAATGTTAGGCGACTTACAACTGGCTATAACCATAATTTTAAATCCGCTGCAGCAATTGCGAATGCATTAGAACATCTTCAGCAGAGTACAGAGAATTAAAATCACGTTCGGTGCATTTTTGGCCATGTGAAATAGTTTTGCCACACAAAACTTTGTTGACGGCCCCACCTTCACCCTCGACAAGAATGCTTTTGTGCCAACTCAAACAATCAAACAGCAGAGCATAAACTGACCAGCATTTGCTTTCAAACACCAGATTTAGTCACGTTGCCTGTTCAACCAATAAACACGGATAAATTTGCGAGTTCGACTTGCAGGAAAATCGTTGTGGGGTGCCGAATTCACGCCAAATTTAACCGTTTTTGAGATGGGTGATTTCACCTTAAAAATCTGGTTTCATAAATCCCAAACCACAAATATTTTGCTAGGATGCGGAAAATTGGGACGTCATTGTAGGAAAATCCTGAAAAGTTCCTGGAAAATTAAGCCCATCATTTAAGCAAAGATTCGGCTTTTCCCCAAGGCTTTGACTGTCGCATGAGATGTGGCACAGTCTTGGCACCAAAATCCCTGCCTTGTTTTGTCAAGTCAAAGTCCAGTCTTGTTGAGGAGGAGGAAAAAAACTTATGACTAGAAACCCGGATTGTAGAAGATTTGTTTTTTCTCGAACAATCATTTGCGACACAAAATCACCTTACGAAGATTCACCTAAAATTTGACAGCTGAATTGCACTGACGATGCTACTGCTTGTGACACATGAGGCAGCACTGGAAAATATTGTGACTGCACGGCACAGTCCATGGCTCGGCTCCCACATCATACGGTACATCAGACCTCCTGCCTGGACTAGAGCACACTGACTGCAGAAGCCGAGATTTTTTTTTTCGTATTTCTCTGGGAATTTCCTGGCCTTATGGAGAAAGAAAATTTCCCAGGATTTCCTCTTAAGTTTTTTCCGGGTATTAAGCCCTCTTCAGCATCAAAGATGTGGAGAATCGTCTGTGTTTACTTGTGCAGTCGGCCTGTGAGCACGAAAGTGTGCATTGCTAAATCAGCCATACTGTGCTTTGATTATGAAAACCTCAAGGGTGTGTTCATGTTTATGCGTCAACTTTATTGAATTGGTTACGATCGATGTGACCTTGTTGCTGAGCTTTCTAGTTGACAGATCTGAGAAACCTTGTGATAGCAGAGGCAGAGAGAAAATGGTGCAGCAGCTGTTGGCCTTGGACTTATGACTGCTTTTTCCCGCCCAAAATGCGCACAATGACACCCACACACCTGCTGTTTAAAGGGGTAACCCTTTTGGAGGTCGGTGGGACCAGCGTCGGGCAATCCCTTCGACCGATGTTTTCATCGACACACGCCCGAGGAAATGACCCACGATGAAGTGAGGCGGTTCATAATGGAGTTGATGGACATCTTAGGGCCAACACTGAGATGACAGAGCCCGACAATGTTGCCATAAGAGCTAATGAAGTCAGTGTCTAGGGCTGGCTTTTCATGCACTGGCCACTGTGCAGTGCTGCACGTCTTCTCCATTGGAGCCAAATGCTCTGCAGACCGAGTAGATTGCCTCTCATGTGCATCTGATGCTACTACTGCCAGACCATATCACTGAGTTCTTTTAGCATATAGAGCGGTCCAATTTGTCGGATGCTGTCTCATTTTTTCTACAGCACTTACTGAGCAAGGGATGCACGATTTACCCGTGATATTCTAGACTGCTCTAGTGATCTTGTGGCAATTTTTGTTTGTTTATAATTCTTTCATTTTTTTTAAGCTTTACAACAATGCCTCATACCACAAAGGCACAAAGGCAATTTAGCTTTCACATATCAGAATATCTGCTGATTTTGCCATACATGAAGTCCAGAAATTCACTCTTAGACGCACAAGTCTAAGATGATATGAGGATCCCTGATAAATCTGCCTTTAGATCTTTGAAGTAGAAAAGTTGTTATGTAAAGTTGAAAAGTTGTATGATGTTATATAAAGTTTAAAATATATGGGACCCCACTGCAAAGTATGTCATATTTGTCAGCATATGTTGATTTGATATTGTGAAAACTGATAATGTGTAGCGTCCGCGTGGAACCGATACTAGTTACAAAGTTTTGAGATGGTGCCAAACAACCGGGCCAGATAACTCCACGTCAACAACTTGTGGCACACAAGGAGATATCTGGGAGCAGCTAAGAACTTTTAAAGGTTAATAATGAGCTCATTTCAGAGCAAATTTGCTTAAAAATTTAAGGGTTGATTGCCTACGAATCCGCAAGTACGTTCAGTGCTCTTTTTTAACCTTTTTTCTTATACTATGAGGCCTACCAGTATCCCAATGGCTCCAGACTTGACAAGAGCAGTGTCAGATCGTGGCACTCCTGGATACAGGACGGATGATCAAACTGTAAGGCTGTGCGATCAATCGACACTGACACCGGGACTGAAAAAAGGCACGAGGGTTTTTTCCCCAATCGAGTCAATGATTGGTGTTTTGATTTTCCCGCCTTCTCACATATCTGAAGCAGGTCTGAAAAGTCCAAACCTCGAAAAATGTAAACTTAGAAAAATAAACACAAAGTTTATCACGACCACCAGCACGATTAAGCCTAACTTTGTCTGAGACTCAAGACCTCTTTCTTCATCAGGAAACGCTGTGTGACACATGGCTGGACAAGTCTGGACTGCTCAAATGTATCATCACTGATATTTCTGCACAGGAGCATGAGCAAGCTGGAGACAACCTATGTCGAGGTTGAATGAACAATCCTGAAGAAGCAATTTTTCCCCAGTGAAATAACCGATTACTGACACCAACGACATAATCTGGCTACGAAATAACCAAGGACCGTCAATGTCAATTATTTTGCATAATGGCACAGCCTCATCGTATCGTATCTGCTTAATGCTAGGGCTATTGGTTTTATAAAGTCTGTGCTGGTACCTTAGCACCATTGATATGTCACTTTATTGCACTAAATTCATAGATATATGCATGCATGAGTAGAGTACTTGAAAACCTGATGAATGAAGGCACTTCCACTTTCGTCCCTTGATGATCCTACTATGCATACTTGTGCACAATGCCTTTTTCGCGATAGTGTCCATTGTTATTAAATTGGCAGATGCAGTGTCAACGTTCACGCACAAATTCCTTGGCAATTCCCGTCTTCCACTGGACTGAACGCATCAGCCCTGAGTGGATTTATCCCTCATAACGGCTCTAAATGCAAGAATGCGGCGAGCACAAAATGGCTGAAGTGCAATATATGAAAGAAAAAAGTTCATTGTGACGAAAAGTCCACGAAAATGCGTCACTTATCAAACGGGGCCAGCACCGGATATCTCGTCTCTGTGATGCTATCCACTGTACAAGCCCAGCGAAGGAAGCTCGTTGGAGAGAGAAAACTGTGCACCATCGATCACTTTGAGCAGCTCGAGTGGACTCGAGTGTAGGGGGGTATGTGCATAAATATTAGGCTGGACCAATTTTTTATCTCTTTCTGTGTGCTACATTTTAATGCAAGATCTTCTTGAGGGCATTCTAGTCATATGGAATGAAAAACTAATCAGTTTTGGAGTTAGTCTTTAAAGTTACGTAAGGGTGTTGGGTCAACATTTCAATTGAGACCTGCTTTGTTGCTTTCCAGATGCTGAACTGTAGTCAAATGAGATTCAACAGAAAGTGTGTTTAGCTTTGCCTTCCAACACTGAACACCTTGTTATGAACTGAACTTATTCATGTCGTAAAACTTTATTGTTGGAGGGGGGGTTCAAATAACTATTTATTTGGTATGGAAAAAGGATGCACTTTCATAAAATGCATCCATAAATCTCTTTGATAAAGTAAAACGAGATGATCATGCAGGGTACTGCCGAGAAGTCAGCGCAAGCCCACAAGAAGGTCTTTGATGGATTTGAGGCCTTTTTTGGCAATCAGAATTGGTCACATTATTTTGTGTGAAGAAAAGTATTCATGAAATTATATTGCATGAAATAAAGTAAATCCCAATCTCATGCTCATAGTAGTGTTTGTAAAATTCACGACAAAAAGAAAACAAATCAAGAACAGTTGACTTCATCTTCACTATTGGGCATAAACAATATCCCAAAATTTCCTTTTTGGGGTCTAGTTGAGGATGTATCCTGAATGTAGAGTGTGGGTAAAAGAGCACTTTGTTTTCTCCACACATTGCATATAATAGCTCATACTGTAGATCTGTGGGATTTGTAGCCAGACATTTCTCCAAACAGAATCCCTCTTTTACAGTTGGTTAAGTAGAGGAGAGGGTTAAAAAAAAGTTTGTTTCTCGAAACCCATTTGACTGCATCTTCGAAGACCTTTTGGCATCGGGTAACACCAAACCTAAGAAGCACTCAGCAAAATTCCCAAATTTTCATTTCTCGGTCCGGTGTACAAAAATAAATGTCCGTATAATTACAAAATGTATGGTATAATTGAGGACCCGAGAGAGCGTGTTCTCGACAACCTGGCTCTGGCGGACATAACGATATATCCCACCCAATCCCCCAATTGACCTTCAGTTACGTAGAATTGGGCTACTTGGGGTACAAGTGAAGGCCCACGTTTGTCAGGGGTTGGGAGGACTTGACTGCCTGTTCGTTGTAAGATCGAGGAAGTGGAGGTAACTGCTCTCCAGTCATGTGGACCCCTCATCCACACACGTCATCACGACCCTGACCTGTCGAGACCGTGTCGCCAACAAGAGGCTCAGCGCGATTCCCTCCTACTCCTCTACTCCTCCATCTTGCTCACGCCCAAGTCTCTCAGCGAACCCGAGTACCGACCGAATAAGTGAATACTCACCGGGTCAACAAGTGCAAGACAGCCAACTGCCTCACCCGGAGACCATCACAATGTTAAGCTGGTTCAGCGATCGCTGTTTGGGTGCCTGAGCCACTGCGACGATCTGGATGTTACGCTGTCTTTGACTGTCTCGGCTGGCAAGCCCAACTCTCGAGCCCCCAGGGCTCATTTCTCCGCCGCTGAAAGAAATGAACCTCCTTCCACGCGTGCAAGCGCGCGCGTGCGTGTGTGTGTAACGAGCCAGCTGCCAAATTGCCGCCTAAACTGGCTCTTTTTTTCACTACATAAGTGAAGAGTGTGCGTGTGTGCACGAGGCGAAGTATCTCCCATGGGATGCACAAAAGCGCCAGGCCCATGTAGTGCCGTAATACGAGAGGCCTTTCCGCATGAAAGTCGTTTCAACGCTGCTGCTGCTAACTGCACTGCACTGCAGCGTCCCCCTCTATCTTCCCACGTGAGAGAGAGAGGCGACCTAGAACCAACTGGGCATATGCTTTTATGCCTGCACTATGAGAGCGTAAATGTGGGCAAGCACCAGCGGCGGAAAGACAACCAGGTGGCAGCTGGGGGAAAAGCTAATCTCGAAGTAGGCAGCGACGCACATGGGAGAAGGGATTAGGGCGGCAATCGACGTCTGCGTCGGCATGTGGTTCATCTGCGGACAGCGCACGCGCGGGGAGGTAACTTTTGCGTACGGGTGCACGTCACACATGCCAAAAGGCGTCAACCTTTTCACCTACTAAGCGTACTCAATGTTATTCCCCGAGGAGGAGGCTGCTGGTGTCGCAGTCTGAGCGCACGAGTCGCCGGTCAAGTCGTAGCTCGGCGTGCGCCTGCGCAGGTGCACCAAGTCGTTCGACGGGTGGAAATGTCACGTGCACCAACGAGATACCAGGACGTGAAGATCCTGGTGCAAACGTCCATCAGCGCCTTTTTGCAGCTACTTAAGTGTTTTATTTGGAAGCCAAAGCAAGAAATCCAGCCATTCTTTCCATCACCCAACTGCTGGCCAGGGACCAGCCAACTGAGGAGTAGAGGCCACTCTTAGAATAATGCTTGGTGAACGAGAGTAAGAGCTGACGTTATAAGGCACACTTTTCTATGACGGAGGCTCTTTAGAACAGCATCAATCTAACCTACGACAGCTAAAGAGAATGGCAAAAGAGATTGATGAGGCTCAAGTCCATGCGCCCAGTGCAAAAGTAGGCATACAACAGGTGCAACTTGGTGTGGGCACGTGCATTCTCGGACACAAACTGATTGTGCACATACGACGGATGCAGGAAAAGTCTCTGCCCCCCGGGGGAAAAAAGGGCTCCTTCAGTGTAGAAAGAATGAATGTGCTGATGCCTGATGTTGACCAGGACTCCATTCCTACATATGCATGTCATTTAAAATAAAGACACTCACGCATTCGAGAGACCTTGACAAACGAGGAGCTGTCATGCCTCCTTTTACGGGGTCTTCCTTGCCTTTCATGAGCCATGAGGGAATTTTGTGAATTCGGCGCATGCACACGAGTCTTGTGAAAGCAGGAGGGTAGGAAGATTCAAAGAGAGAGGATCGCTCTTTGAGATGTTCTAGATAGCTTGGTAGTAGCGAAGACTTGGTCTCTGCCTGCATAATTAAGCTTGGCCGTCGTATACAATACGGAGAGCGTAGATACGTCAGGTACAGCCTACGGCAGAAAAAAGGACTCTCCGTAGACACCTATACCATTGTCATTGTACCGGGTGTACAAAGAGTCATTGTGCATATTTTCGGTGCAGTTTTTAGCGCACTGCTACAAGTTGTAAGGGCCCATTGACCCATTCTCATCATGGAATCTAGTCCAAGCTTCAATTTGCTCCATGGAGTGGCCTTGTAGGGGAAGTACAAACAGAGTTAAGGCAAGATGTCTGAGCTCCAGTAAATAGTTGTCACGCGGATTTTTGGCAGATTATGTAGTGTGATGAGATTCCTGGTGCAATTTTTGTCACTAAAGTAAGATTATGATTCATTTACAGTCAGCACCACATAGCTCATTTTTTACCTCAAAGACAGAACTGACATCTGCTCTCTGCTCCAAAAGCAGGCAGCATAGTTTAACAGCCACCCAATGAATGTGAGCATCCATAAGGAGAACAACACCAATAGGAGCACTACTTAGGAGCCACCTGCATCGAGCCATGGACAGGGCCTTGTTCATCATAGATACTAGGAAATTAATTAACCGTGTAATTTGTCCAAAGCAACACCGCTACCCCGGTAAAATGCACAACGGGTACATGTACACTAGGGTGGGCCCTTTGAGGCGAATTGCACCAGGGACCTCATCTCACTACATAATCTGCCAAAAATCTGCGTGACAACTATTTACTGTGGCCCACCCTAATGTACACCTGGTTTACTTATTGTGCACCCGGTACTTACGGTACTTCGTCAGTGCCGTGTGGCATCATTCTTACCATTCATTCATGGCTCTTCAGCTATTCTACGTATGTCATTTAGGGCTGTGTGACTCTTAAGTATATTAAATGGCTGCAAGCTGGCAGACTTTGTCTCTGCGTAAATGCACTACTTTGGCACACACGCAAGCAGTTACGTACGAGGCGAAACTACTCTCTTTTTTCTGAGAAACTAAAGAACTCAAGTTGGACGTTCGTCTGTTCGCATCGGTTAAGCAACCAGCACATCACAGGTGTGACGTAAGGTAACTCACATACGAAGGCGATGAAGACGGTAAATACGCGTACTGACATGGTTGTCGTAAGAGAGGTTGCAAAGTTTGAGCGTTAGGTTCTGCATGGACTTCAGAAACTTTTCTCACTGGTTCGACAGTGGAGCGAGATCATGAGTGCAACGTTGGCCCTGGAACATGGAAAGCATCGTCCAGACCAATGTGAGGGGTGAGGAGAGGACAGACATTTATGCCAGAGGAGAATCTTCGACTGTGGCCATCCAGGTCAACTCAGACTTTCTTGACAAAAGAGTGATGCCATTGCCAAACAATACGGTGGAGAGAGGAGATTAAATGAAAAGACTTTAAACTGAGTCAACAAACATAAATAAAAAAGACGGATGTGACGCAAAGTGGCGAGACATTTAAAGCAGCTTAAAGCCCAAAGGCTGCGTCACAAGAAGTACCTCGCACCACCACGGAAGTGAGTCAAAATTCGCAACATGTCTAGGACACTGCGTACGCCTGCAGGAGAGTCTCTTACCTTCTCTGGAACCGTGTCGGTCGTTCTCGGGGCCGAAGAACGACTGGCTGGGCCTCATCTGCCTAGCCTTGTGGTAGAACTTGGCCACGTCTCGGCCCGACATCCTGTAGAACCCGTTCTGTCCTGGCCACACCGTGAGCGACAGGTCGGTAAAGTTGTCGCGCTCCCAAGTCCACAGGCAGGACTCCCCTGGAGCGAAATCGCAGTCGAAGTCTGTAAGATTGGCCTTGATCACGTGTATGTCGTCCTTCAGGCGCTGCTCGTCGTCACTGCCGCTCACTAGCAGTGTCAACATCAGCAGCGAGGTCGCGCTCAGCATAGTCGAGCTGGGACCCATCTTGGCGTGGAGAATCGTTTGTCTTCCTTTTTTTTTGACGCTTAGAAGTTACGCCAATGACACTGGTGATTTAGTGCTGTAGCAGGACGTCGTCATGCCGACCGCACTCGACAACAGCACTGGCGCTCCCAGCATCTTCGTCATCACTGAGTCAACAAGTGAGCAGCTGTGACAAGAAACTCTTTCTCTGCAGCAAGCAGGCAAAGGCTTCTAAGAATATTTTAAGAGCTCTAATTTCGTGTATCTCAGCTGATGCGTATGCTAATGCAAAAGTGTTGACTTTGTCTGCCTCACTCTCTATCTTGACGTCGTGTGAGTGTGCGCAGCCCCCCTCTTCCCACTTGTACTGGAGCCAAATCTCCTTTCCCCCTACAGACGTTACAAGACACAGTTTGCTGCATGGCTTATATATATCTAGAATTGAGCAAGGTTGGACGCATCAAAGGAATCCTGCTCACTTCGCAAGTTGGTCAGTAGCAAGTAGAATGAGTTTCTTCAGGAACTGTGTGTGTGTGTGGGGGGGAACCCTTTGTACATACATGTTGTGACGCAAAAAGAGATGCTTTAAGCGACTTCTCTCTCGGCAATGATGATGTCGTCAGCACGTGGGGTGGCTTGGGGGTGGGTGGGGATGGAGGGGGGGGCAGAGGACAGTTTCTGCCAGCAGCTCTGGTACGTAAAAGAACGCACTCTCGCAAATTGCTTCTCGTGAAATTCCCTGAAGGACTTGGCGTATGTGTGTTCGCGTGTGTGGCTTTCCTTTTTTTCTCCCTGGTCTTCGGGGGGAGGGGGGGGGGAAGGGGCTTGGCATGCCGGATGAGAGGGGGAAAAATATTCTCGTCACAAGCGATGAAAAGTTAGAGAAAAAGAAGGGGCGACGCTCAGCAATTTAGGAGAAACAAAATCTGATCTCTCTACCAACTTTTTATCTTCCAGGTGACATCTGTCTCTTGCAATCATCAACAACACCTTGGGACGACGAGCAGAGTCACTACAGTGCACAGACGACACTTCGACTTCGTCGAGTTGGAAAGATATTCAGTTTTGGAAAGTTTTGCCTTTCCCACTTCTTTCCAGAAATAAAAACACTCGAAGTTGGAAAACCTTGACGAGGAGACACGTCCAATTTCGTCAACTTTTTTTTGAACTCCGCTACACATTGTAGACGAGCTTTTTCGTGGACAAGGCCATTTCTTTTCAAAATGAAAGGACAGCGCTTAGTGCCATTATTCTGACTGGCCGAGCACTTTACATGCTGCTACTCTCCGTACTTTGCATCTGGCCTCAGAGGATGCCCAACTTTTCCGTACGACTGTAGCCAAAGTTGCAGTCAGCTTTTCCCACCTTGCCCAGCGTTTCAAGGCCGGCTACCTTTCCATCATGGAAAAAATTCAATGTTGCCAACTTTCTTTCTGCAACCATCTTCAGAACAAAATGGAATATGGATTGCACTCGGCCTCAGAAGATACGCATTCCCATTTCCCCCTCTCCTGTAAGTTGGTAATGAAGCATGCACGCACCTGCTGTGCGATGACTGCGCGTGCGTACATAGCACACATTAAAATATCATGAGGTTACTACAACATCTATTTACTGAAAGCTGTAGCAGGAGGTGTTTGTGGAAGACAGCTTAAGGCACAAAAAAGCCTAGTAAGAAAGGGCAGGTCTCGGCTGACGTAAATAGAGGAGAGGATATGAATTTCCTTTTCTCCTTCACCTTGGAGTAACTTGCCAAATCTCACTCAGAGGTGCTGTTGCTGCTTCTTTACCTACGCCGCCGATCGATGGACGTCGAGCCAACGTCGTCGTTGTTACGCTCGAGAGTCTCTCCCCCGTCCCCCCCTCCCTCGTCCTCATCCGCGATTCGTCCCGTGTGCACATGTAGTGACACACGCGTACGCACGCGTGCCCCTGACGCAGGCGGACGCGCGCACACGCGCTGGTGCGGAAAAGAAATAGCTTCTACGTGATGAAAGAATAGTGATGAGATCGTCTCAAGGACCTGTCAGGAGAGGTCGACTTTGCTTAGCAGCCGGAGATGCATGAAAAGGAGGCTCAAGTGTTCCTGCTCAGACTGACAGTGCTGTACTTCTTGTTTTCTTTGCTCCAAACTTTTGATCCAAGAGAAGAACAGTTCAAGTATTGCTGACGCACAGGGGGAGCCACACTTTGCTGCTGCTCACTTGCTGAAGGAGTTGATCTAGCGTGCGCGATAAACTTTCCATTGGGAGCGCTGAATTGCAGTGCTGTCCATAAACCGTCGTCATGAACAGCCGACACCACGTTCGTCACCATCTTCACGCTGATCAGGCTCAAGTCGAACTGAGAAGAGAGGAAGGGAGACGCCCGCAAAGAGAGAGAGAGAGAGAGAGAGAGAGAGAAAGAAGTCTTCTTGGGTCTTAGGGAGAAGAGAAAGGCATGCAGGGGGTAGAGAGAGAGAAAGAGAGCTTTTGTGTACGCGTGCGTGCGTGCGTGCGTGCGTGCGTGCGTGCGTGCGTGCCTGGGGGAAGGAAAGAAGTAAACAGTGGCGCTGAAGAAGGAAAAAGGGAAGGAGAGAGCAGAGGATATGGAAAGGCGCAGAAGGTGAATAGCAGAACCACTCTGTGTGTGTGTGTCCGTGCGCGCGCACTTGCGCATATACATACATGGCTTTGGCTGCGCGCACGCGCGTGAGGGAACGCAAGCACTTGTGCTGAGAGAGAGAGAGAGAGAGCGGGCGAGGCGTCCCAGTGACGTGGTACTGCATGCCCTCCACGTTATGTTACTAGTTTCGCTATACTACTGTGACCCGTAGAACTGTGCTCTGCTCGTACCTGGTGCGGAGACCCCTGTAGAAAGAGCTCATCTTAAAGACTTTGTCTGTTGCCACACATAATGTTACGTTGAATACGTTTACTCGCAAACTCGGCGATGAGATGATGTGTTTGATCAAGCGGACAAAGGTCCATTTGATGGAGAAAGAGAGTAATTGATTGTCTAAATAGACGGAGAAGTCGATCAGGGTCCTCACCATTAGTTTACACTTTAAAATAGTACTTTTTTTTAGATCTCCGTGCCATTAGTCCACGTTGGAGACACACTCAACAAATTAGTTACCTAATATGGTCAGTGCACGTTCAGAGATTAGAGACATGCTTTTTTTCCAGCTAGGCAGCGCTGACGTACGCTTGTCCGTACTACGCTTCATAGCACTTGAATGCATTTAATATGTTCACTTGTACACGTGCATGAGGACGCACTTGTACAGGCAATTTCCAGGAACGCAAAAATGAAAGTCATCCACTATAAATTATAAAGCGGACAACGACAGTGGAACAAAACAGTGGCACATATTCCACATATTTGCGTAGTCGTTGGTTTAGACGGAAATCTGCGAAGCCTCATCTTCACCATTGCAGTGCGCCCACGTGCGGGTCATGCATGGGGAGAGCAAGAATTAGCTTGCTATCGATAACTGCTTCCAGCACTGACAAAGCAGGTACTGCTGCCACAAGATTAACTTCATCAGCCGGGAGAGAACTTATACTAAACTTGGAGAAAGTTTCACTTCTCGAACGTCACTTTACGTGTCATTTCAAATTGCTTTCAAATAGAGTAGCTAAAGCTGATCGGGGAGGAGGCTGCCAGGTTCCTGTTGCAGCCAGTGCAGTGGGCTAGGTTGAACAGAGGTCAGCTTTGACAGTGTGCACTTCGGGTTTGTTACCTAAGGTCAAATGATAAAGTTCAAGTCAAAATACTTCTTCAAAAGAGTCAATTTTAACCCTGCCCCATAAGGCTCTTTAAGCTTTGCTACACGAGGGAAGTTCGTAAATAACTTTGAAAACTTCCTGGGCTTCAGGGCAAGCATTAAAACTCTATTTTTCCAATTTCATTGGACTTTGAACTGTTATGTGAAATTTGGAATGTAACCATGCAGGTCACTGTTGGTGATGTAACACCCTTGTGTTATACGACTGCAAACCTTTAAATGCCGCGGAGCAACACAAAGAAACACTGATTCTCATTTGTCCACCTAAGCAGGTAGCACTGGATGCCTGAATTGGCTTTTTAAAGCTCTTAGGGCCCTGACGACCCTCCACCACCCCTCAGTAATCACGCCTTCGTGCTTCAACAGGCAAACTCTTATGGGCGTAAGGTGCTACTTGCCCAGATCGGATGTATATGATTGCTACTTTTTAGTATGTTACAGCTCTCAGGCCATGACACTGTTTAATGATGAATGGATGACTAAAAGAGATATCAAATATCCATGCAATTGTTCGATGTTTTGCTACGCAACCCGCCAGTACGGTATGTCAAGGTTCTTCTGTAATTCTCAAATCCAATCCCTGTGAACCTGCAAGACCATACGTGTGCATTGTCTCGAAATAAGGCCTGTTCCGACTAAATCTGGGCTGTCTTCCACACTTCCATTTCTTGGACATCATTGCCCCGTTCTGGCTAACTCATACAGAAGTAAGGATGCAAGTCAGAGAGGTCAGGATATCATTCATGAAGTGACTTAAGGCCTTGGCGATCTGCATGCCTAATTTTTGTTGCGGACCACTGAAAAGCCTGGCAACAACTCCAGGTTCGATTTCACCTGCCTTCTGGCAAATTCTTCGAACCAAGTGATTTTGACCCTGCAGCTATTGGCATGAACTCTTTGATTTAGTATTCCCCAAACTGCTCAATTTGGCAAATTTCTGGGATATCTGGTGGATTTTCACTGCGAGGGATGACACAGATGCTTTCCTCCTCCAGCCAATCACATGATGACTTGAGGCAACGTTTGGCCAGAAGAAAATGTCCCCATGTTTATTATAGAACATGTCCGGAAATCCCGAAGGAACTTCTACTTCAAGATGGGTCAGTACAGTGCAATGTGAATATCACTAATCCCTCCAGCTGATAATGCCCATCAGACCCCAATTCGAGTAGGAAACTTGCAGGTGGTCATATGATGGACCTCAAGAGAAGCATCGCCACGACAAGAAGCATGAAGTCCCGAATTACCAGACAAATTGGTTCCATCAAGTGGGAAATGTGATTCAACATCAATGACTTGATTTTCCTTAGCAAAGTTGCACAAAAGTTCTTCATCAAGAATCTGAAGCCTGTTTCTCTCCCTCTCTCTCTCTCTCTCTCGCCCAGGTGTGCTTTTGGAAGCAGAAAGACATTGTCAATACTAGATTCCTTGGTGCTTCACGTTCCTACTGATGGTGGACACTGTAACTCCCAACGTCTGGGCCAATTTTCATTGAGAAACACCAATCTGATTTTTGGCCAGCTTTTTGAGCTGTTGAGTCCTCCTTTTGTCCATTTATCGACAAGGAGATGCTTTCTGAGGTTTTTCTTTGTGGATTTACCATCCTCAAGCCCTTTTTAAAATACTGCAGATCATAGATCACTTCATCCCCACACATAGGAAGTGTTTAACCCGGAATTGCTTGCCATGATTCTCACTGCATCCAAAAAAGTCCACCACTGGTTTTCTGCAATCCTCCATTAAGACTATCCCTCTCAGAAAAAAGAGCTCAGAATTCCATATTAATTAGAGAGAAGCTTCCTGACGTAACGCAGTTCCTCTTATTTTTGCAACTTCAACTCTTTTAATGATTAACGTACAGGGTATGCCTGTAAAGGCTAGTCCAAACTTACTCAGAACAGTCCTTACTTTCTCATCATCATCATGAGCACGAAATTAAAAAATCACAGAAGAACCTTGTTGGTGTCGTATCAAAGGTGCAAAAGCAAGGCGGTTCACTCAAAAAAATGAAAAATTTAGGATCACAGATTTGGGCGGTGAAGTTCATAGGATTTTTAGAGTAATTTTTCTTCGGCTTGCCTACTTTCCATGTCTGTACTTGCTGCAAAATGTACTGGCAGTCTGAACTAACACTGAATGTTGACTTGTTTTTATCTTTTGCTTATTGTTTTTGTTTGCTCAGAACCTTGTCATAGGCCCTGGGTTGCAACAAGGTTAGCTTTCCATCAGTGTCAATATGACGTCAGTATATACTCAAGCAGCGGAGCTCTACAACATCTTCTGTAGTAAGCTAATTCTTTCACACCCAGTAACACGTACGACGTTGACTACGTCCTCTTGTATTCCACTCTACATTTGGCAAGGAAAGCGGAATGGTAAGGCCATCATCTTGTTGCAAAAGCATTTTTTGTAAAGCCGAGGTCATGTTTCTGCATACACAAGCACGTAATGCTGAGAGAAGTTGCGAAGATGCGAGCGGAATATGTGATGCCTCTCGAGCAGAGACATTCCACCTGACTTGTTCCTATGCCTCTCATTCCTGCTATCTTCTTTCGTTCGTCGACTCGTTCGTCAACGCGTTCGTCAACTCGTTCGTCGACTCGTTCGTCGACTCGTTCGTCGGCTCGTTCGTCGACTCGTTCGTCTATGTCCGCATCCATCCATGTCCGTCCGTTCTTTTTCTCGCCTCCATCTCTCAACCCTTTCTTCATTTTCTCGCTCAGCTTGCCAAGAGTGTGCGCGTATACCTTCTCTTAAGCGCTCCGTGATGGGTCGTGATGCATGCAGCAGCGATAACCTCAAAGATGCGCCATAACAACTCTGGCCTTCTTCTCCCTTTTACAAAGGCCTGAAAGACTTTCTACTGCATGGAGGACGCTACCTTGAAGAAGTAAGAAAGGGAGGTTGGAGGAATAGCATTTTTGAGGGCCAATACTATGCCAAGCACTGCACATGCAGTGCGGGATACATTTCTGGCATCCATGGAGGAGTCATGCAACAAACGGAGACAGAGGCCCGTACGTGGTCACGTCCATGGAGCTGCACTGCGGTCACTCCATGTGCTGGAGATGCATTGTTTCACCGTTCCTCCGGTAGATATCGCCACACGACGGCGTCTCAAGTGGTGCGAGCCGAAGAGAGCGGAAGGAAAGTAACGAATCTAAAGAGAATCAGGAGGCAGAGGCGCAACATATAGGCAAGCCTGCGCCGGGTAGCGACGTGCTTTGGTCAGGTCGCTGTTGAGGTGAACCAGGTTCCCTAAGTTATCAGCGCTTCGGTGTCAATCGTGGACAGTTTTGAGCCCCACGAGGGAGATGGCGATGTGTGAGGCGATGGAGTACTCAATCAGAACCAGAAGACCATTGGGCGACCAACAAAGGCCATCAAAAGGCTCTTGCATCATTCTACATCAAGAGCCTTCACCAAATGAAACTCTGCAGATCTGTCAGTAATGAGTAAAGACTGACAAACTAACTTCATCATGTGCTGAAAAGTCCACATCAAATCGTAGTGCGATTTCAGGTCATGTCAGTTGCATCTCACGGACGATCTTTGCCCTGTATCGGGACTGTAGCACTTACTGAGTACAGTAAGGCACTTACTGAGAAAGCCTTGTCCATTTCGTCCTTGTCACACTTCAGATCCAGCATAGTAAAGTCCTTCCACGCAATGTCTTCCATTATCACATGCTGAACATGTGATAGTGCAATGCTGAGCATCTAGACCAGTGACAGCCAAGACGACACTTAATATAGAGATTAAACTGAATCTTATCCTAGCAAAGCTAAAACTTGAACTGCCTCGTCTGGACAGAGGTAGGGTCTGAATTCAAGATACATTCCGGACGGACGTACGGGCCATCTGCGAGACGACGACCGTGTGGCCGACCGAGAAGTGCTCCGGACGACCGCAGGGAGGGCCTCCTACCGTGACGAGTTCAGCGTGACCAAGGAGCATCGACATCGCCGACCTCTTCATCACGGACACGAACAAGGTGAACCAAGCGAGCGAGAAGGTAGCGGGATAGCCGTTTCAGCATGGTGAAAGTCATCAATGCTCTAGCTTAGTCCAGATGGTAGTCATGGATCGTTCGTTCTATGTTCTAATAGTGTAATATCTGCGTATTAACCCTTGCTTTCTAGAAATTAAAATAAGGAATGGCATTCTTCAATAAGGTGATGCGACAACCCCTCATCGCGACAATTCCTCATTGCGACATCTCCTCACTACAGTACAATAGAAATGGCGACATTTCCTCACCGTGACATTTATTCACTTCTGATAAGATCTTGATAATACAGGGTGTGGGAATTCACACCTTACTATAGCAGCCACACTAGATTAGGGATGTGTGCTGCTCTCGCCGGCCTGGTCAAGACCAAGACTGTGTGAGCTGCAAGACAAGCTGGACAAGAACACTTCTCTGGCAGCTTTCAACTCTCCGAACATGTCTGGCCAGGACCAAGACTATGTGGTGCATGTTTACTGGTATGTCTTGGTCTCGGCCGGACATCTTGGTCCCAGCTGGATGTCTTAGGCTCATCCAGCTTGTCTTGCAGCTTGCTACACACATAACTCTGATCAAGTCAAGCTCAGCCCATCAGTGGAGCTCAACTCAGCCCTAACATTCTCTGTCTGCGGTGTGATAAGAGGTACAAAAAATTGGTGGTAGGTGAGGAAAGTGAGGAAATGTTGCGGCGAGGAGATGTCGCAGTGAGGAAATGTCATGGTGAGGAGTTGTCACCCTACCCTCCAATAAGTCTCGCGGCATCATGCAGCTCAGTGAGATTAAGTTTAAGACATTGAAACGCTCTTTCCCTGTATTCCCGAGTCCAGCGGCACGAATACCTTTTAATAGCACTTGAGCTAGATCATAAGTGTCAAAGCCAGGGTCATATTGGTATTGAAGTGCGTAAATTTATAGTTTAAGAACGCATCGCTTTTGTCCGGGTCTGCCGTTGTCATCATAAAGAAGCAGTGAAGCTAGATTTCGTCGTGTCACGATCTGGTGTGTTCGAACAGAATAAGAAGAACCGATCCGTGAACTGAAGCAAAATTTCTTCTCAAACTGAACGTTGTCCCTAAGGCTGAACGTAAACTGCATGTCGTTCATTTGCAGAGGATGAGCATGACCAGAACTCTGTTAAAAATATGAGAGAACTTATCCAAAGTGGAAAAGGACATGTCTAGCACCTCAATCGACGAATGCAGTGAAAAACATTGAAGAAAAGAATCTGCACCTTGAAATGGCCACGCCAAGAGAGGTAGTATGGCCCTGAAACCATTAAGGGAGAGACTGGACACCGCGCGGGGTCACCCTTGGGCAGACCTCCCTGGGCTGTCTGAAATCAGTCGAGTTCTGCGCCTCACTGAGGGATGAATGCAGTGGATTCTCGACATAACTAAATAAATCTGCTATTGCAAGGCTGGAGTGTACCACCATCTGATCGTTGACACGTTTTTTGTAGCCTGTAATTCTATGACAATATGCATAAAAAATTGAATTTCCTCCTAAACGAGATGCATATGAACGGCCCACTCTTCCCCCCTATCATGTGCTCATTTCCAGCATCGCGTTTTCCTCAACAGCTGATGCAGCTGTCGTTTTCTCCCATGAGTTCACGGGGCTTTTGCGCCTTTCCCTCTCTATCTCTATGAACGAAAACACAAGCTAGTAGCAACGTAGAAGACCTTGTCATGCTTCAGAACCTGCACTTCGTGAGCATGTGGTGGTGTTTGCAAAGTTTTGGCGCAATCTTCCCTCTTGCAGAACTTAAACGAGCACCTTTAAATTAAAATAAATGAGCATTCCAAGCCAACTCTTACAGAACTGTCCTCATTGACAATGTTGTTGAATCTGAGTAGAACCCGTTTTTTATGCTGTCCATTAGCCAGGTCGCAACTTTAGCTATCTTGGTAAAAAATATTAATTACTATGACTAATTAAGTGGCAACAAAGAATAATCTCCGCGGACACATATCTTGTTACCCACCTGGAAACTTAGGAGAAGTTTTTAACTATAATCTACTTTTAACTATACAGGGGTCATCAAAATCACCCAAAATATGAATGTAAATGAGTGTGAATAATTGCAGTTGCATGTGATCAGATTGATATGTTGCGCTTAATTAGCAGCGTCTGCCAGCTGTTTGTAATGCATTATTGGGTGCCAAACTCATCACCGGTCGGCTGTCATTGCGCTGCATCAGGCGAGGAAAAAAAAGAAAGGCATCAAGAATGGCCTGAAGCTGACCAAGGCTTCCATGTAGAGGACCATCGACAGGTTCAGAGTGACTAGCAGTATGAAGAATCAAGGTCAAGGTCGTCCAAAGACAGCAAGGACAAATGCAGTCATCAAAGCCACCATAGAGAAGGTGCAGTGCAATCTAAGGAGGTCCATGATCAAGTTAGCCGAGGCGGCCGGTATCTCCCCCACCAGCATGAGGAGAGTGGTTAGAATTGACCTGCGCCTCACTCCATACAAGCTGCAGCGCTGCCAGATGCTCATGGAGAAGAAGCTCAAGAGACTTGAGAGATGCAAGGAACTCCTCCTCAAGTTGTGCACTGGCATGCTCAAAAACCTGGTTCCTCAGATGAGAAACTGAGCACCATCCAGACGAAGTTCAATCCACACAATGACAGGATTTATGCAGTCAGCAAGGAGAACATTCCACCTGAGGTAAGTACAGCCCACAGGAGTGGGAAACCTGCCTCTGTCATGATCTAGGCAGCCATGGCAGAGGACAGCAGCAAGTCACCCTTGGTCATTGTGGAGAGGGGTGCGAAGATTAACTCCAAGGTGTACCAAGGGTTCCCAAAGACATCCCTACTGCCGTGGGCCAGAGATAAGTTCAGGGAAGAGGTGTGGACCTATCAGCAGGATGAAGCTCCTTGCCACACAAGCAAGAGCACACAGAAGTGACTGGCAACGCAGTGTCCCCAGTTCATCACCAAGAAAGAGTAGCCGCCATCTAGTCTGGTTTTAAGTCCACTGGACTTTTCCCTCTGGTCCATCCTCAAGTCCAAGGTCAGCAGCACGCCCCACAAGACCTTGGACAATCTCAAGGTCAGCCTTGTTTGGAAGTGGGATGCTATCCCAGAGGAGACTGGCAGTCTAATTTTAAATTGACCCAGGACAGCCAAAAGATGGTGGTCATGTAACCTTCCCCGGATACAGAAGTTTTTCTCCCACCTTCACCAAAAAGTGTCCGTAAGCTGCAAAAGATCCATGGCCTCAGGGAACTTCTGCAGCTATGGTTGTTGGTCTGATGAAGCTACCCCTGAAATTTTATTCATATTGAGGGGTATTTTGAACACAAAAGTATAAAATAACTTTTTTTAATTTTTTTAAGTTTATTTAGCAATTTCTTGACTTTGCATAGTAATGTTGTCCTCAGGGAACTTCTGCAGCTGTGGTTCTTGGTCCAATGGAGCTACCCATAATATTTTATAAGAAATCTGTTGGAGCAACTCGACTCATGATGCCAGCTTCGTCCATACGCTTAGAAAAGCAGCATGCTGAAATCTGTTCAAGACATTCCATATAAGACTAGTCTGAGTCAATGCACGCAAAAGTTTAGTTCTGCCCGAGGTTACTTGGCCGCCATCTTATCTTCCCCCTCCTCCTTTCTGAGGTAGAAGCCGACTTAACATGGCTTCTGGCCCGCCTAAATACAAGTCCAGCTTAGATCACTACCACAACTGCAGCCTTCGGGGCCGCTGTAGCGTGTTGCTAAATGTAAGGTCATGGGCATGAGGAAGCAGACACTGCAATAGGGTCTAGACTGTTAAGACCTTTCTCAACCTGACCAAGACACACCCTAGTTGAACTTCCCCTTCCTCATTTAGCTGTATATAAACTCTGTGTGCACAATACATTCCATCCCCAGTCTGAACTCAGACTTCGCTGTCTCTATATCCTCCTCATCCATCGCTCCGCCGCTACGATAGTTGAGTTACTCTGGTCGCTCTGACTGAGTTACTCCGGGTCATTTTTGACTGAGTTACACTCACACTCACTCACGCACACGTAGCCCGGCGCGAACTGTACCACGTTACAGTCGCAATATGTTGATTGGTGAGGCCCAGTGGCATCTCAGGCCGTCGCTTCATGTCAGTGATGTCCCAACAGTCCGCCTCCCCGCTCCCTTGGTGGAGTTCCTGAGAATACTGTGAACATATTTTTGGGCGGTGGTGACAGCTGACACTCAGGTTACCGGCAGTTTTCGACCAGACCGTAGAGTCGATTCGGTCAGACCCCAGGTGCAACCTTGGCTGGTGCCTTCCAAAAGGGAAGGAAAAAACGGATTGTCTTTTTAGCTTTGTTACTATAGTAAGTTTACCAGGTGTCGCAAAAGTCCCCAAATTTTTGTTCAATTGGTTATAACTCAAACTTCTGCTCCTTATAATAAGCCTGATGAGGAGTGTTTGAGAAATAGTTTAATCAGGTACCATAGCCTTCAAATAAAAAAGCTGTAGATGGCAGACCTTATGGGGCAGAAGTTATCTATACAATAAGACAAAGATTAAAGATTGTCTGTCTGTCCAAAGACATGACCCCAGATATCTTGAGAAGCTTGTCACCCTCATGAACAATTTCTGCTTTGGGGGAAAGAGGGCATTGAGGACTACTGCTTAAGTGAAATTAAGTGACCTCTGAGATCACTAAGGCCTCAAATAACCTCTACATGGGGCAGGTTACAAATCACTGAAGGGTGATGGTCCTGGAAGGACCAGGTTAAGACCCTGCAAGAATCAGGTTGAAAACAAACAAAGAGAGCCAGGACAGCCAAGGCAACAATACAGATTGGGAGTGATGATGGCTAGAGCGATGGCTGCTGAGGGAACTGGAGTGACGAACTGGAGTGGTGACAGGAACAATGAATGACCAGAGCAAAGATGATCAGAGTGACAATGAATGACCAGAGCGAAGATGATCAGAGTGACAATGACTGGAGCAATGATGACCAGAGTGACAATGACTGGAGCAATGATGACCAGAGTGACAATGACTGGAGCAATGATGATCAGAGCAACGAGGATGACTAGAACAAAAATGGGGAGCCAGAGCAACAACAGCAGGAGCGACAACCACCAGGGCAATGACACAGAGCTGGAAAGAGTAAATGTACTGTAATTTCCATCATTCCCTGGGGATGGGTAAGCCAGCTAGTTCTTGATAAAGTACATTCCAAGGAGAGTTGCAGTGAAGGTAGAGGGAGTAAAATTAATTGCAACATGAGGTAGGTACTGAATTGCCCATAATTTTTTCAAAAGTTAGGAAAGAAGAGTACATACAAATTACAAAAGAGCATTAGTTCTAACATTTATCTTGGTGAAATGAAGAAGGATTTTTTCTCACTTTTAACAGAAATGTAAGCAAAGTTTAGATGTTGCCTCCTCAAACTTGGAATGGCATGGAATTAGGGGCCTGTATAGTGAATTGAGCCAATGAGTGAAGGAAGCGGAGGAGAAAGAAGAATACTACAGAAAGTTCAGCGAATATGTGAAGGGAGGGATGACAAAAGACCAATACCATGACAAATTCACGATGGCAGGGCTGCCAGTAATTTCTGCCAGATGTTGCTGAGAGAGACAGGTGTTGTTGGAGGGCATGCACATTTACCTTAGAGAGAGTGCACATTTTAGGTTAGGTTAGGTTGATTACATTCCCATCATTATGTTGGATTGATTATATTCTCATCATTTGGTTGGATTAGGTCAGGTTGGTCACGTTCTCGTCATCATTGTGGATAGGTAAAAATCTGGTAGCCACGATCTCAGTCTTGCAGTATGTATAGTCCATATTGCTCATTCGATCCGAATCAGGTAAGCAAAAATGTCCCCAATGTTTTTCTTCTTCTACAGTGCTGCCAGACAAGGAGCAGTCGTATAGCACAAGAAACAAAAGCATTTTTGCAGTGGAAAAGCAGCATTTTGGCCATGAATAAACTTTCAACAATCACAGGATAATTACCCCAAGTAGAAGGTTCCGTAGCAACTAGAGGTTACTGGCTGCGTCCTAGCCTGGTGTCTCCTAGCTCCTGCGAAGGCCTTATTGTGGGCCTTAGGCCCATTCACCCTCCTTTTTGAATTGTTTACTGGCACATGCTTTGCTCATTCCTCTTTGGTTCTCTCCCACTTCAGTGCCATCTGTCGTTGACCTAGGACAGCCAAAAGATGGTGGGGCTGGTCATATCAACTTCCCTGGATACAAAAGGTTTTCCCCCACCCCCACCAAAAAGTGACTGTAGGGTGCCAAAGATCCCTGCCCTCGGGGAACTTCTGCAGCTATGGTTGTTGGTCTTTTCATAAAACTTGGTGATGGCGATCATCTACCCAGAAAGCCTCGTTTTGTGACATTCGTTCAAAGGCCGCTGAATGCGGCCTTTTCAGCCACCAGTTCGAATGATCTCGAGTCACGTCTCTTTCAGTCTCTGCATGATCACAATGTGTTTCGGCAGGAAATTTGAATATACGTCGAGCCACCCAAAAGTTTCCTTTGAATGCCATTGATAGTCGGTCCTGGGAACATCTAAATTCGTTATATGCGCACAGCATCACTGCCGCTGTGTAAACTAATGTTGATTGACAGAAAATGCTGAATTATTATTTGGATTTGGTAGACAAGCTCTTACAATCGTTGAATTTTTAAATAAAACTTGACTGAGTGACCGTCATTACAACGGTAACGCGAGAGTTTTGGCCAACTGCCCTTCTTTGACATATTTGATGGAATTAACTTTATCAAAGTCCGCTGCTAGCGGATTTTAAAGCAATAGAAAAGACTCTAAGAAAGAAAAGAGGGCAAGTTCCCTGACAATCAATGCTGCATCATCTGCAAAGCCTTTTACTCGAACTGGCACTGTATTAAAGTGATCCAGGAGGTCATCAAAAGCCAGGTTCCATACCAGGGGTGACAAGATGTTCCCCTGTGGAGTGCCCCTGGTCAGGGATTGGTGGATTGAAACTCCTTTGATGCCACCCTTGATTATTCTGTGACCCAGGCAGTATGAATACCACTGGGTAATCGTGGGCGGTCAGTCCCTCCTCTCTACTCCTATGATGCTTGCTTCAACTGTTAGATTATCAAGAGCCCATTTGATTGACGCCGTGGGCATACTGATCTTGGCAGACAGCACTTTCAAGGTCATCCACCTTGTCAGAGAGGGCAGAGTCGCAACGTGATCCTCTTCAGAATGCATATTGGTTGACATTCAGCCTTCTGTGGATGTCGTAGACATCCTCTAAGTGACCCAGCACCTGGGTTTGAACACATCTGACCCAGCAGCCTTATTGTTGCCAAAGCTATGAATGGCCCATTGGATCTTAGCTTCTTTTATCCAACCCTTCTTGCTAAGTCATTTTGTAATCCCATAGTAGATACCGAGTGCGCCACCTCACCCTATACACAAAAATTTGACATTGGAAACATGCCCTTGATCACGTTCTCGCTAAAGTTGGATATGGGGTGTGCAAATATCGATTGATCTATATGCACAACCATAAATTCATGCCAAATTTGAGACCAATCTGATCAACATGGCCCCGTCCATGGCCTTCAACAGCTTGGTGGTGCTGATGGCAGAATGTCTCAGCTCCAGATAGCTGCTGTACACCAAGGCAGAGATGAACACATCCACAAACGTATCAGACAAATGGAGAAAAATCAAATTATGAGTTCGCGCATGTTTTTGAGAGCAAAGACTATCAAACCATGTTGTTCTGGCACAAGTTGGACGTGCCAATTTAATCAGAAAAAATGCCCAGCAATGTGGGTCAAAATTTCATGAAAATGAATATAAATACTGCTCAGAAATGGTTAGAAATCACTGCCCCAATCAATCACTCCCCCTTCAGCTGCCACAATGGCCTCCACCCTGCTCCTGAACCTTTTGCAGCAGTTCTGAATGTATCCCCTGCTCATGTTGTTCCAGGCAACCTCCACGGCTGACATCAGGCTAGCCACATTGCTTTGGGGCATGGCACAAGCCTCTGCCTCAACCTGGTTCCAGATACTGAAGTCCAGGGGGTTCAGGTTCGGCAAATTGGGCAGCCAAACCATCTTGGACCAGAACCCCCTGGACCCCAATCGCCTGCTGAGGTAGCCTTGGACAACCTTTGATGTGTGGCAACTCGCCCCATCTTGGACCCACATGAACTTGTCCTTCCCATAGGTCCTCTCCAGATTGGGAATGACCTTCCTGGCCATGATATTCTTGTACATCAGTCTGTCCATGTTCCCCTCAATCCAAATTGGAGGGAAGGCTGTCCTGTCTGATCCAATGTACCCAAACATCATCTTCTTGGCAGGGAATTTACTGGCCCCAACATTCCTAATGGAGGGGTCTGCATCCTTGGTGGAGGTGGCCAGTTATCTGTCATTCCTCCTGTTGAGGAACTTATCCACATGGAAATCTTTCTCGTCTGAGAACACTAAGACATGCCCAACTGTCTCCTGGCACAGAAGATTGAGCATCTTCAGGCCTCTGGACTCCCTCTTGGACCCCTGGACTGGGGTCAGCTGCTGCACCTTGGTCTTGGCCAAGCTCTTTAAGCCCAGGTCCACCTTCACCAGCCTCCTCATGGTTGTCTTGAGCATGCTGAAGTCTCTGGCAAGGGTGCGGATGGAGGTGCTGGGGTTCTCCTTGATCTTAGTCTTCACAGACACCACCAAGGCCTCAGAACGGCCAGAATGTGGCCTTGGACCTCCACGACGCTGCTTGTAATCCCCAGTCTCCTCATACAGCTTCCAGGAGCTGTAGACAGTCTTCCTGGTCATGTTAAACCTCTCAGCAACAGCTGTGATGCTGTCCCAGGCAATAATGCGCGAAACAATTTTTTCCCTGAGTTCAGCCATTTCAAACTAGTGTGGTCAATTTTTGTCATCGGAAGTTTGTTTATACCTCAAATGAAAGCTATTGCGCATGCGTATCCAACCCTGGGCTTTTGAACAACATAACTTGACAGTAAGATGCCAAAAATATTGATTGAAAATATGTATAGGGCGAGGTGGCGCACCTGGTATTGTTCTGTCTGTCATCCCCTATCAATTGGATGTTGCCAGGGAAGCGCCTCATGGAGAACCTCCACTTCCCCATCCCAGTATGCGGGCCTTTTGGGTGCTCCAATGCCCTTGCTTGTGGGGCATGCCTGACTCAGGGCATATTTTATGCCCCTCTAAAGTTTCATTGCCACACTGTCAAGTCAGCACATAGCAATAAACATAGTTTCATTCTGGACTTTGTGCTCCAGGTGTTGTGGCAAGCTGCCCCAACCTGCCTTTTGAAAATGGAAGGAAGTGGCCTCCCCAGCCAGTGTCCCATCCCACACTAACCATAAACTGAATCCTACAGTGGTCTGAGAACGTAATGTCAGTTGAGACCTTCTGTCTCTCAACTTCAAGACACTCCAGATTGAGGGACAGAGTTACATACAGTGGGGGCCACAAGTGAGCATACAGCGGCGGAAAAGACAGAACAGTTGATTTTTAGTGTCTTTGTTAGTTCTAAAATGTGACTTTTCTTTGTTAGAGGGGGCAGTCGCCTCCCTTTTCCCCCCCCACTGGGGCTGCTGCCCTTTGGTCCCCCACTGGAGGCAAGCCCCCCAGACCACCAGTTTTCACCCTGCAGTTTTGGTGGTTCAAAAGTCAGCTTACACCACTTTCAAGCATCATAACTTCCTTAATACTGCAGCTATCCAAATTCTGTTGACATCTTTGAAAAACTTGAAGTCTCAGCAGTTAAACTTACTTCCCATTTAGCTACTGTACTGTACTGATGTGTTGGATTTGCACAAGTTATTTGCCAGTCCTGCCTTTGATATGCAATATTCCCCAAAACTGAACCTAATTGCTTCGATCTCAAGCTTTCCAACAAAGCTTTTGAGGAGTTGCTGTATTAAGGGAGTTATTTATGCTGCAAAAGTGGATGAAGTGAATCATGCCCCAGTTATGTAGTGAAGAACAAAGTGTATCTAGCATTTTTTGTGTGAGTTATTTGCCAGTGCTGCTTTTACTATGTAACATTGTCCCAAAGTAAAGCTAATGCCAAAATGCTTAGGCCTCAAGCTTTCCAATGATGCAAGTAGAAGTAGTATAGGACCACCCAATTTTAG
>JAAUXU010079098.1_pt1 | contig 36998 bp, 42 predicted proteins | sample 7278151 | NCBI WGS metagenome assembly JAAUXU01 (sample SAMN14350113, study PRJNA611818) | marine sediment metagenome | isolation source: surface marine sediment (1.8m) | place: French Polynesia: Moorea | collected 2018-08 | reverse complement strand
CTTGACTTGTACTCAAAAGACTTGCGAGTCAACTACCTCAAGTCTGACTATTTAGAGTCTAGTGGCAGTGGCAAGATTTAGAATCCTAGTTTGTCTGAAATCCAACTTGAAGTGAAATGTTGCTTGGTAAAAGAGATTCAAGAGTTCACACTTCTCATGCAGTGTCTTATATTCAGTAGGATGAAAATTTGTCTGAGCGAGACTCAATAGGACGTGTGGGAATGGACTCAACCCACTCAAAAACTCTACCCTTATACTCAACTCGTACTCGAAACTTGACTCATACTCAAAGCTCCATACTCGTGCTCGACTCTTACTCGAACCTAGCAAGGGCTCGCCAAGACTCCACTGCAGATTCATGAGCTCAGAAATCGAAAAAGCGCGCCAAGTCTAATCTTCGGCGATTGGGAGATTTTGCATCTCTATGCATCCGAATGAGCAAGTTTCAAAAGAATCGTCCGGACTCACCTGTGGACTCAACGTCAAGACTACTTCTTGTTCAACGCTGTTTCTTCGCCCAGGACTTGGCGCGCGCAACCGGCGTTGCGCCAAAACCCCCCGGATGCGACGGCGTCGGACTGATCGTCCGTCGCGACCACCATCTGGCCATCCCCACACGAGGAGGCCAGGTGGAGCAGAGCAATGGCCGCTCTTTCAGAATTCCTTCACTCTTGGGAAAGCTCGCATAAGGTATCCACCGGGTTCAACAAGAAGTAGTCTCTGTCAACATGACCTCGTGACCTCGACGTCGCGGACTCCAGCCTCCTCAAACTGTGGCGTGAAGGCACAGTCTGGACTGTCACTCAATTGGGTCTCACCCACACGGTCCCCCGTTGATCGACATGGCCCTGGCAGACCCAACCCATCTGTCCCTCGTCAGTAATTTCCATGGGAATACACTGAGTGCATGGGCTTCGTGGAGACAGTTTTGGGTGGAATTTTCGCATGAAGTGAGTTCTTCAGACAGTGACCCATAACTTTGAGTACATGGGCTCACAGTTCTGGGTGCCCAGAGTGACATTCCTCTCCTTGATCCCCTCTCCTGGATAGGTGATTCTCCCCTCCTTGGCCCATCTTAATCTCGGGGTGGCATCACCGGAACCCCCTTACATCACCCATGGGACCCATTTTTCTGTACGTCTGGACTTTCTTTGGCAAGTGATGAAAACGGGAGGGACGCACACGAAGAAAACTCGATCAGACAAAAAACCCTTTTCAACTGAGCAGCACTCAGATGAAAAGTACAGCACTCAACTTATGATTACACTGTAGAGCCAATAATATGAGTACGTGTCTTTGTTTCACAGGATGACACCTGGAGTAGCACCAAAATGGGCAGCCTTGCTACTTCTGAGTGCGATCCGGGCTGCAAAATTCGCCTCTGCCGAGCGTGAACTGGACTGCCACGTTCGGACTGCAAGATTCGTCACCGAGGACGATCTGGACTGCCACGTTCTGCTGAGTGTGATCTGGACTGTGAGCAATGTCTTCATTGCTCGCAGGGCTCAAGTGTGAATGCACGTTGGACGACGGCATTCCCAAAAGCCTGGAGGTCAGTCTTAGACAATGACTTCGAATTGCCACTCGTGGAGATTGTACTCAGTACTAGAAAATATTGCAATTCAGATTGCACTAGAAAATGTAGCAGTTAAGACCGCGGCGGCAGTCCCGGTGGCAGGGACAGCAGTCCTGATCACTTCGCGGCAGAACGTGGGCGTGGACCACGGCTACGGTGAAGACTTCTTGAAACTGACAGGCAGCGACGCCTGTGTGATGGAGCTCGTGGGTATGAGCGATGACGAACAGACTGCGGATGTGAACGAACATCTACTTTCTGGAAAAAAAAGGCTTCATCACCCTTGTACACTTTGCTCCCATGACCTCCAAAGAAGACTGAACAGAAAGTTTTTACGGCCATGACTCGTGGATGTAGGTAGTCAAGGACATGGCGGACCTTTATTCAACACTTCCTAGGCGGAAATGAAGACCTTTCAGCACAACGTAGTCGCTACAATCCTTGTAGCGCCAGTCTCAGGTTAACCTCTTGCTTCACTGCGGCTGCTCTCTTTCTTCCATTCTCCTCTCTGACCACGGTGGACTTTCTGGCCTTTCGCTTGCTGATGTCCTGCACTTCCGGCACTCGGTGAGTGACTCGAGCTGGCTCTGCTCCGGGCGCTCCAAGACCTAGGCGGTCTCTCTTTAGGACGGTCTTCACAGGGAATTTCCTCCCCGTCCCCGAGGGCCCGAGGCCTCGATCTCGATTCCAACCGCCGTCTAAGAGCATCTGGAAGCCGCGGTTACACTCCGGGATGCCGTAGACGGTGCCCACCGAAGAGGAGGCGCCGGCGGAGAACTGGTGAAGGGTGGAGCATTCGTGGTGTCTCTTGCAGCAAGAGTCGTGACTCACTTGGCAGACGTCGCAGAAAGTAGTGGTCGTCATTTGGTCTCTGGACACTTGAGGAGCCTCTCGCTCATTCTGTCTTTCAGTACTCTCACGTCGATGCCGTACAAGCATCCTGGCGGTATCGTGATGTCCCTTCTTGGCAGCCAGCGAGTACGCAGTGTATCCGGCTCTGTCGCGAGAAGAGGCGTCGGCTCCTGCGTCCAGGAGGAGCGCGACGATCTCGGTCGAGCCCGCGCAAGCTGCACACATCAGGGGGGTCCAGCTGTAATCGTCGCGGACGTTCACGTCGCCGTTACGCAGGCACTGCCGCACTGTGTTGGCGTCGTTCGCCTCGCAGGCCTCGAACAGGTCTTTCACTGAGTACGAACGACGTTCATCTTCTGTAACATCGAGCTTATCTTGCTCCACTTTTTTTTCTAATACACGTCTTTTTGGCTCCGACGCAAGCACGTTCTTGTAGAACGAACTCACCTCTTCGCCGCGCAAACTGTTCTTTCTCTTGTTCTGCGCCTCGATGGCCATGCCGGAGGCAGGCACGAACGCTTTCCTGGGGTGTCTGAACATTCTACTTGCAATATCTGTCAGCCTTCATCTTGGCCCTGCGATCCAGCAGCGTCTCATGAAGATCTCCTTCCTCTTTCGCCTTCAGCAGAGTGCGTCGATCGTCCTGGCAAAGTCGGATCTTGTGGTCCTGGAACTTCTGGAACTTCTTCACGTAGTTGAGTTCGATCTGCCCAACGTTCCCCTTTTCCTCGTCAGGCACAACCTCCTCCTTGTCCTCTTCCCTCTCAGCATTAGACCTGGACATAAAGATCGAGGATATTGCTGGACTCCGCCACTTTTGCATCAACAATGTGCAATCATCATGGGTGCAGGTACCTGATCTTGATCATCTCGGTATCTCCGGCTCTCTGTTTGTCACAGACCAACGACTCTTTATCGTCGTCAAGGGACAGGAAGCGGTTGTTGGGCCCCAGTAGAGCAAGTTTGCCGTCCTTGTGTACGATTAGATTCAATATAAGAAGCTGTCATTTACTGCACGGACATCGTCCTCCTTCTAGAGGTACCTGAAAGACTGGCTCCCATTGCTCCATGGCTCCAACAGCGTCGGCGATGCCCTTGACGGCTCCATCCCGCCCATCCACCTTGAGGTATTTGTTGTAGCCGGACTTGAACGCGACCTTGGTGTCATTGACCTTCACGGCAAGCAAAACTTCTTCCGGATCAGGGCCAGCTCCTGCGTTATCAAACCAATGAACGTGCAGTTGCAAAAGAAACCCACCACGGGCTAAAATTTGTCACCGTCATCATGAGGAGCTCCTAGAGTGAAGCCTCCGTCGTCGAGAGTTTTGACGAAGCAGCCCTTGAGTTGAATGACGACGGGTCCGCTGATCTGCCTCAATGTCGACACTGCCCACCAACCTCCGTGCTTGGCCGTGTCCTCTTGCTCCAGCGTCTTCAGCCTCTTCCTCTCAGATCTTTCGCCATCGCCGCGGTCTCGCTTCTTGCTGCTCTTCTTCTTCTTGTGGCCACCTCCTTTCTCGCCCTTCAGCTTCAGCTTGCCAGTCTTGAAACCGCCGTAAGCGTCTGACATCCTATCACCGGTGAGCTCCTGAAAGAAGGGGATGACGTGTTAGGTTAAAAAAACGAGAGTATGAACGGGCGCTCGATCACTTTTCCCTATGCATTATTATTTATTCACTTTGTGCACTTCTGTGTACACTTCTAGTCCTCCAACATGTCCCCGGTGTATTCGCATATATCGTCGAAACTGAGCTTGAGCAGTTCGTCTCTGTCCGGCAAAAGTCTCACTGCCGCCAGACATGCAGCCTTGTCTCTCCGCAGCATCTCGGCCAGCTGTCCTTTCCTCTCGCCGACCAGGATCATGACGACGTCGCCCTCGCTTTTAGGCACCAGCGTCTCCAGCTGCTTTGGATGGACGTCATCCAGGTACCGGCCGCCTGCTGTGCGACAGGTACACGAGTCGGCGCTGACGACGTCGTCCACGATGACCTTTTCGTTGAAGTAACGACCGCCGGCAAACTTTTTGTCGATGAAGCGGACCCGGAGGCTCGGTCGTACCCACTGGTGTCGCACGTAGCCTTTGTGTTCTCTACGCTTCTTGTCCTTTATCTTTGGGGACGGCGATCGTTTCCGCCTCTTTTTGGCCTTGCTGACGTTGTCGTCTCTCTCACCCCTCGTCTCTTCCCACTTAGCTTGTCGTTCCTTCTGCTTCTCCTCGTACTTGTCGTACAGCTCCCTATTGATGATCTTGGAATACTTGGAATACTCTTTCTCCGTAACGGTCCTGACCGCCGCTTCCGACACGGACACTGCAGTCGCCGATTTGGCTCCAACGGCTAGACGAACGAACACGCGAGCGGATTCCTCGTCCATACCCTCGACCTGGCCGTACAGATCTCTATGCGCTCCGCTCACCACTTGCACCTTGACACCCCGTTTCAGCGGCGGAGGCTCGTCACCATTTTCGCCATTCTTTTGGGAGTTCTTGGTATTTGCCCCAGGCCGTGCAGCACCTAAGCCTAGGCCTTTGGGCCGAATGACGGGGTCCAAACACTTTACGTCGACCTTCTTGAAACCGCCAATGCCCTCTCCAGGCTTGAAACCCATCCCGCGCAGCATGCCCATCCCAAATCCCTGCACTGGAACAGCCTCATAGTCGTCAAGCGTCGATTCCTCCTGGCTGTCTGTGTCGACCTTACCGCCAGCGTCAGTCTGCTCGGACAGAGGAATGACGACGTTGGCCACTTCCGTGCCGGCTTCTCGACGTTCGCTCCACCGCTCTACATCCGCTAACACTTCACGGGCAGCTTGGCTGTTCAGATCGTCTCCGTTCACTGATTTCTCCTCGTCCTTGTTCGCTTCAGATTGTCGAAGCACTGGCCGGTTGCCTTTACAAGGGATCACGAGCTCATCCTTCTTCTTCTTCTGGGCGGCTTTGGAAGCGTCGAACTCCTCTACTAATTCTCCTGCCTCTTCCTCCTCCTTAGAGGCAGCGGTCTCGGCAAAGGAGTCCGCGATGGAAGACTTCTTTAAGGGGGCGGCCGGGCGCGTCTTCGCGAAGCCAAAGGACACGGACATGATGGAAGAGAGCCTGAGAAGAACTTGCTTGACTTCAACGTTAGGACGCTCAACGTTTGCAAGTAGCTCTGGCTGTTGTTGACATTCGACAGATTTATTCTCTCTCTTTCTTCTTTCTCTGTCAGCGTTGCCACTCGTTTATAGGAGAGAATACAAGAAGGCCAAGACTCCTTTGGGATCCTTAAATTTCTTGGCCTTTGCTGCTACTTGCCTGACCAAAGGTCACTCCCTGGATTAGGGCCTTTCCTATCGCTCTAAACCGGACTGGTGTCATCTCGTTTGATAGCAGTGATATCCTTCTTAAAGCCCGACTCCTCTTCGTCCCCGACGACGACGTCGACAGCGGCGCTATCGTTGGAGCGGGAATCTGATTTTGCAACCATGATGACCTCAACCATTGATCACGGGAGGTCTACCTCTCCGGTCTATGACCTCAACAAAGAATGTCAGTCCAATGACCGCAGTCTAGAGAAGCAAGGAGCTCATGTGTGAAGTGAACAGTCTGGTCGACCTCAACCCTCCTCACAGAGTCTGGACGACATCCCTAAGAATGAAAATGCAGCAGTAACTTCCAATCCTTAGGTGACGCTTCATTTCTGCAGTAACAATGACATAAGAACAAACAGCACTTATGAGACAGACGACTACTCAACATCTCCGAAGAGATGAGAACCAACTAGATAACGCAATGACTGAAGGTGAGAGAAATTTTCATCACAGCCCGGGATGCAGTAGAGTTCCAAACAGTTCTTTTGGGACTACTTTTCTTGATACTATATATGAGTAAAACTATGCTCTTCTGTTTGTGCACAAGAAGAGGCCTCACGGCCTCAGGTGAGCCAGTTCGACGAGTACCCAGGTGTAGAGGCCGCGCAACTCCAGCTTCACTCTGCGATACTTGAGCGAATTGAATCCGTCACGCTCCATGCGCTTGGCCCCACTGTACAGGAATTTGAAACGCTCCGGGTTGGCGCTGTCCTTGTCATGCGCCAACATCTTATATCGCGCCACGTTAGCCGGGTAGCGGGAGATGTAGAGCCTGCGCTGGCGTAGCCGATTGGACATGTCGTCGTCCTCGCCTCCCCAACCCCAGAACAGGTTGGAGAATCCGTTGACATCGAGGAAGTGGCGCACGGTCAGGGCTGAGACGCCGCCGAACAAGTCGTCGTAGGGAAGGCGGTAGCTAAAGGTGTCGACTGCCACGGACATGTGGCGAGGCTGCGTTGGACATGTATACAAGTTGCGATCGTCCTCGGGCAGCAAGTCCACGTCGTGGAAGATGAAGCACTGGAGAGTGAAGACAGTGGCAATGATGGAAGACTGGAATTGAACATTCATCGCACGAACGTTTCAGCTCACCGTGTAATTGTCCTGCTTAAGCGCCTCCGCCGCCCCCACGTTCATGAGCATGGCCCTGTTGAACCTGCCATCCCCCTGCTGTTCGACGATGAAGACACCATAATCCACCAGCTGTCTCTTCAAGAAGGCGTGGATGTTAAACAGAAATGTGCGGAGGTGATCCTCTCGATCCCGATAAGGTACCAACAGCGCCACTTTGTGCCTCGCAACACAATGCTCGGGGGCGAACTTGCCGCCCGGCGACAAGTGGGAAAAGCGTGATTCCACCTCGCTCATCGTTGCCGGCACATCGCCTCCCACGGCCGCCTTCACGGGGCCCAGCAGGCCGGCCGGAATCATGGGACAAGGGGGGATGTCCCCCTTGACGGCAGTAGTGACGTTGGCGACTAGGTCGTCCTCTTCCTGAACTGGCCGTGGCGGTCTGAGTAGGGGCGGCGGGCGCTGGCTGCCCGGAGAGACCCATCTGAGAACGAAGAGTCCAGGAGCTCGCGCACTAGGTTGGAGTAGGTGGAGATATTGGAGGAAGACGACGCAGGCCAAGAGAAAGAGCAGCAACCTGCGCACGAGATACTTCGACGATGTCATGCGGCCGGAAGAGGCGAGGTCTGAGACATGCCCTTAGAGCAGAGCCACGGCTCTCTTAGGCCAGATGGTGAACTTCAGCAAGACATTGAAGGTCGCAAGACTGGACAGAGGAGTCGCCGCGGGAGACGGAAGCAAGTCCGAGAGGAAATGGGCCAGCCAAAAAAAACACGCCTGTCCTCTTATCCCTGCCCAAGAGGTCGAGACGGAGGTGAGGCCGGTGGGGTGGGAGGAGGAGGGAAAGCATCACCACGACGAAAGCCAAACAGACCAACACCAACAGCTGGGCCCAGACACTGGAACTTAAACTCCCAACAAACGGTCGCACATGGAATTGTTCTGCACCACGGTCGCGCCAATGTATAGAGGTACGGGCTGTAAAACTATGGTTGGAAGTGTCGGACTCGTGAGGCCGAGGTGCCAACGTCGAATTCGTCCCAGAGACGTCAACGGCAATGTCGAACGAGTGCAACGCCACTCACGTGGCCCACTCGGTGGCAACCTTGTCCACTGAAGTGACTGTGCGGCTAGGTTGGGCGCACTGAACGACTAAGTTGGCGCCATCTAACGGACGAAGCAAGAGCGCGGTGATGAAGGCCAAGGATAGCGAGGCTTTCCACTTGTCGTTCAGGGACAAGGATTCTGTCTCGACCGGCGCTGGAAAATGTCCTCCATAGAACCAACTGAGTTCAATTAGGATGTGTCAGCAAGTTTCCAGCCAATGGCACACAGCACGTCTCTGTTCTCTCCTTCTTGCTCTCCATGAACGTCCAGCAGAAACTTGTAGGTTACTCAAACAGTTTCGAGCAAGCTGCGTCACTCTAGACTCTCTTTTAGGTCTGCACTCAAAGATCTGTCTAGGTTGTGCAGTTATTGTAACTCTGTAATGTCTGTGCAGTTAATGAACACTGGGCGAATTGTAAAATTTATGTTGACACTGGTTGAGTTACTCTGAACTGATTCGTTTATCAGTTACTCTGTGTTTATCATCAGGGAACATTGTTTAGTGTGAGCCCCAAAACCTGTAATGTTTCTTCATGAGAACACGGCCAAGTTACAAAAGAGTGACTGATGAGTCGATAACTCTAGGAAATCCAGCTTTTTTCTGGGTTCGACACTTGTGTAATCCTTCATTGAGGGAATAATCAACTGCCAACTAAACGGATTCATTATCAAAGTCAATCAATCCAGATTGATTGCACAGCATTAAGCCAAGTAAAAATGCACTTGAGTAGTGCTTTTAAGGACGTTGTACAGGATTGTAAAGATATAGAAGCATCAAGATGTGAAACACACGCATTAATTCTGATTCATGGCTATACTTTCGTAGATATTCACATAGGCACAAGCCCTCAAACTTCGGAGTCTTCTATGTTCTCTGAGTTTCCTTCATCGACATCAAAGTACAGCGATGCCAACTCCTTGTGTGCCTTCAAGGAGAGGCTTCTCAGCGCACTCGGAGTAGAGTCCGGACGGGCGCACTCGTCTGCTCTCATCTTGGGATCCGAATCACTGCCGTCCAGGCTTCCTTCAGGTTGGACCCACTGGTGATTTTGGGCGGAGAGAAATGGACGCCTCGATATGGATCTTGGGCGCCTTGGCGTCGGGGTGTGCAGGACCGAAGAGGACCTCCGCCTGCGCTCAGTGATTGAAATGTTGCCCGCCTGACCGCGGATATGCACCGGCACATTAATCTGGAGAACAACTCCCTCGTTATATGTACCATGAACTTGACACATTGATATTCTTGAATCCTACCTTGACCATTGAAAACCCGTCCGAGTGTTGTTCCTCCACCTCTTCAGTAAACCTGACAGTGAATCCAACAGACTTTTTACTATTCTTTTTCCCTTTGAAAGTGGCAGGGTCACTTCTTTTCTCCTCTTCGGGCACTTTTTCGGCCACTGCAGAAGTGCCATGATCACATTTTGCTTTTTCAACTGCTGGAAATGATCCAGGATTGCCGTCAGTTCCTTCAGCTGCTGGAGGTGTACGAAAATCATCAGCTCCTTCAACGTACCAATCACCGTCCCCGCAAGTCTGAAACCACGGCAGAACTTCTAAATGACATGAGCAGAAAGAGCTTCACTGAGAAGGCACTTGCCTCAGTCATATCCATGTCCACCTCTTCGATGTCATCATCTTCAAAGTTGTCGTTCGTACCCTTCTGAGAAAACAGTTCTTCCTCCTGTCTGTCCTCCTTCTCAGTCTCCACCTCTACGACAGCCCCGAGGTCAAGAGCATCCTCCGGACCAAAAACATCACCAAACCATTCGATATCCCTGAAAGAAAGACAAAATATGAGACTTTGATCGTGTCTCTTAATGTCCGAGCCAAGACAATCAGCAGTATTACCTGGACGCAAAATCCTGCTGTTCTTGATTGCCATTTGACTGTTCAGTGGATAAGAACAACTCCTCTAGCTTAGCAGACTTGTCAGGAGAAAAGACCTCTTCCAGCAATTTTGACGGGTCCTTCTTTTCCTCTTCGAACAAGATCCTGTCCACTTTGTCACCCTCATCTTTTGACTGTCTCGTAGCTTCGTTGCAATGGTCAGAGTTGGGTTGTTCGACCTCTTCTCTGTCTGATGAAAAGTTGATCTTGCCTGGACACACGATCATGGTCTTGACAGTTCTCTTCCTGTTGATACTCCTGGGGCTGACACCCCAGGAGAGCTTAAAAGTCTCCCTGCGTAACCGCGAGGCCTCGATGAGTTTCAGCATCTGGAAGAAAACATGACTTTGAAAAACCACACCTTATGACAGCTTGAACTTTTCCTCGCCTCATTCTCTATAATCCGTTGCTCCTCAACAAACTTCTCTAGTGCCTTGAAGGTCTCTTTGAGGACAGACTCGGAAGATCTCAGATTGTCATCCTTCGAGTTCAGGTCCGGATCGCTTTTGGAGCGCTCTAAGAACTTCTTGACCAGCGGCAGCTCTTCTTCAACTCGACCATCTGTTCTGGCCTCATTTCGAGTCTCCTCTGGTAAGTCAGTCAAGCTGATGGAAGTCTGAAGGGCCGACGGACTTTGCAATTGCTCAAAATGTTTGAACTCTCCGCCATCAAGGTCTTCGTCATCAGTCGTCTTGGGTTCTGTATTTCCTCCCAGTCGTGTTGACGCAGACGACTTCTTTCCTGGCGTCTTCAGCCTTCGTTCAAAGGCCTCAAAGTTGGCGGTTGAATCATCCTCGAACATCCGGTCAAGTTCGGCCTTGGAGAGGCTCTGCCTGAGCAAGGCGGACAAACTTTCGCGAGGGACGAGTCCGTGGAGTCCTTCTCGCATGAGAATCTGTAAGACCCAGCAACATTTTGTTCGCCAATAGTTAAGACAATGTAGAAAACTTTTCCTCACCAGTTCGGCCATCGACCTGCCCTTGACCTCCTCGGAGATCTTAGGAGTCGGCTGAGGCGAGGGACTGAGAGGCTTAGCAAACACGAAATCATCTTCAGCCCCTTGGGACTTTGCACTCGTGTTGTCAAAGAGGGCCTTCTTAGCTGTGACAAGCTTTGGCAGACGACTCGTCGTCATCCTGCCTTTCTCCAAGCTCGGGATACCCTTCCTCTCGCTGATGCTCATGCGCGGCGGCAGCAGAGACTGCTCCAGGGGCATCAGACGCTTCTCCGTCTGACACATCTGCTCTTCGTGGCCGCCATGTCCGTGACGTCTGGACTTTGTGGACAACGGAGTCTTGGCAGTAGCTCTCCTAGGCTGGAAAGTCAGCTCCACTTTCCTCCCAATCCCCGTCGCGGCCTGAGGGAAGAAGAACACGTGGTTCGCAGGCAGCTTCACTCCGAGGAGAGAGACCTTTGGGTACCTGAGTCGGCGCCGGCCCAGCCTTCCCACCGCTTTTCGAAGTCGAGGAGGGCACGCGCGGTCGGTAGAAGACGGCACCGTTGCGACCCTCGAAGAACTCAAACCTGAGAATAAAGGATCCATAGCAACTCGTCGACCTGTTCGAGACACCTTACTTTTCTTGCAACTTCTTGTAGCTGTTGGGCAGCTTGGAGGCAGGCGTGAGGGCGCTTCGGGAGTCAGGGGCGATCTCGGCGACTTTGGGCTTCAGTTTCGGCGTGACGCCGCCATTGCTCAATATGGACTGCGCGGAAGAGACGAGAAACGGACAGATGATGGGGTGAACGTGTCTCTAAGTTGAGTTCCTTAAGAATCAATCACCTTCAACGCCTCCTCGTCAGCCTCAAACTCGAAGTCATCGCCCAAGTCCTGAGGAGGGAGGTCCATGGTCCGGCTGGGGAAGGCCAACTCGCTGTCGCACGCACTCAAAGTGACAAGCTCAGACCTCCGGTTGTGTCAAACACCGAAACCAAAACTTCCCTCCTCATTGCTACAAAGAGTCTTGTTGAAGCGTAGGGATGTGGATGAATTTTCGACGACTCGAATCCGGGCCAAAGAGATTTCTGAGTAGATCTTGGACGGAGGATTGAACCGAACGAGTACTGAAGAAACAACTAGGCCGGAATGAAGGTCCAGAGCGCAACTGCATCAAGGACGCTTTCACTCAACGTTCAATTTTACAATTAAACATTGCATTTAGATTAGTCAGTTTGAGGGTTAGAATTTGCATTGTGACGTTAGTTACTTTCCTTCTTCCACTGTGCCCCGACTACTACATAGGACTTTCAGATCAGATTCATAGTTGCTGTCTGACCTAAAGGAAGAGCTCGACACGATGCACGAGGACGAGTAGGAGTCCACCACCCACATCCTGAGCGTTTTGGCGGCAAATTTAAAAAAAATGGCAGCGAGTAAAGAGGAAAGACTGACCAAGTTCAGCTGCTTGGGACGGATTTTCCGCTCTCAACAACTCCGAAGTGTTGCCAAAAGGTACTCTTAATGCCAGATTCTAGAAGTTTGGCTTGGTTTAAAACAGCTTCACTCAGGAACATTTCAAGTTTCTTATGTTCTTGACTCCATTTCAAGCTTTACTTTTGCAACATCCAGGGTAAAATTGGCTAGATTTTTCAGCTCTGGACTCCTTTGCTGGAGCAGTTTGGCTTCCTATGATGACCAATAGGTGGCAAAGTTGCCCAGCAGATGTTTTGACAACAGTGATGTGTAAAGTTTGCACGATTTGCAAATTTCGTAAGTTGTTGATTCAAGATTGATTGTGTCATATGAAGAAATCCGCAATCCCTCCAAGTGTTTGGTCAGGTCAGTTTTTTCAGGTCCGTTAGTTCTTGACCGTCAGCTCGACTCCAACTTGAGGTTTTCAGCCCCAAATCCACTCCCAATGGGCACATATTTTATGCACTTATTGTCTTTGCCTTCCTTGCTGTTACGGCCAAGCTTCAATAGAGTCCTGGTTTGTAACCATGCTGAATCGTGAAACTGTCCAGGAATTGTCTGACAGACATATTTCTGCAGTGAACTTTATTTTCTAACAACATAGAAAAGAATATGCTGAATAAGCACAGAAACATGAGAAGACTTAAGGTTTACACTAGTATATTTGTACTGTATGAATGAGATAAATCAAGCATAAATGAACGACTACCACCAATCGCTACATTCATACTACTTCGATTGGCCATCGTAAAAACACCGCAACCGACATTTGAATGTTTCAAGACACTTGCATCGTGCTTTTATGATCTCGGATCAAAGGAACATAAAGCTTATTCAGTGTATTTTAGACTCATGCTATGTATAGCACTAGCACGGGTGCAGAAAAGGCTTTATTGATGAACCTGTCCTGATTGGTGGAGAACACAAGGTAGATATTGTGGAGATCAATGCCGTCATCTTCCTTGTCTTGGCCCAAGGTAAAAGATCAAGCACGATTGGAAGAAGGGGGATTCTCTTTCTCTCCATGTGTATTTTCTACTCAAAGACAAAGCAGACTTTTCCCATAACGTGTTCATCTCCTGGGCACAGTGGACGCCACGTAGACCCACACCGACATCACGGTGTTCGGGTACGGCACCACGTGCACTGCCAACGCAAACTGAACCCGAGGTTCCTGATTGAGGTGGACACCGGTGGCGCGCAAAGCCTCCAACAGCTCGTCAGTATCCGAGTACGCAAAGTGCAGGGGGAAGCCGCAAATCTGGAAAGATCACGTTTTGGATCTGCAGAAATGCTTGATTTTCAGGTCCACCTTGTACGAGGCGGAGATTCTGGAGAGCTCGGCCAGATGGTCGGCAGCGATATTTCGACCCTCAGCAAGACCCCCTCTAGATGCTTCGAGCCCAGGCAGAAGTTTTCGGAGGAGGGCACTAGCCTGGAAGTGCATAGTGGTGCGTTGGTGTTTCCTTGACTGCATCAAAGAATCCCTTGAATCCAAGAAAAGAATCATTATTCAGTAGTGTCTGCGTACAAGAACCTGGAAACGTTACCTTAGACTCCTCTCCAGTCTGTCTTTCAAGGACGCGGCCGCGCGGTGGTCCACCTTCGTGAGCGTGAGTAGCTGAGGTTGAACACTGGACAGATTTGGGTTGGCGAAGCCACCGCCGAACAGTGCGAACCAGTCAGAAGAGGACGTGAAGTTCCAACGCAGTCGCGAGGGGCAGTCGGATGGCTGCAGGTTACCCCAGATGTTGTCTGCGAAAATAACTGACTTGTTCTACTACCGTACGTAGGTCAGAAACGTCATCTCCGTCAGTCGAAGTTACAACCCCACCTGCAGTAAGCGGGAGCGGGAGCAGCCTCGTTACAGACCAAATCATTGCTGTTATAGGACCGTTATTCCATCTGGGTTTTTTTGGCTCGTACGATCGCGTGTTAAGCTTATCCTTGACCAAACTTACTCTCGTCGACGACGGCGATGGCCGACTGCAGCGGGCAGAAGGCAGCAGTGGTCTCGAACCTCTCGCCGGTGACGCTATTCCACAGATAAAAGTCTGCGCTCTCTTCGATACTGAGGACGTATGCAGTGGCGCCCTCAGGCACGCCATAGCCCAGAACCACGTAGGCCTTGCGTCCCAGTCCAGCAAGGAAGTTGGCCAAGAGGACCGCATGCTCTGTCTCAGAGCCACAGAGCATATTCACAAAGTCGCCACTGGTGGGCCAGATGTCCTGAAATTTGTCCCTCTCTGGAGTCGTACTGTGGACTGGAGGCTGAAGTCAGTGTAACTCACCGGCAGTCCGGGAAAGAGGGTATTCTTCGGCAGGTACGGTATGAGGGAGACGAACCAGGCTACCTTCTCGGCCAACGTATTCGAGTCCGATTCCTCCAGCAACTCTTGGGGCGGTCTCAGCGCACGGAAGTAGCGGGTCATGAGCACGGAACGGCCGTTCACGTCGGCCACCAGCGGATTTACCTAGGAAGTGTAGTGGTAACGAACACGTCAAGTCTGTTGCAGTCCAGGAGGTTGGTTTGTACCACCCTTATTCAGGAGGTTCCACTTTCACGCTCACCTTTCTATGAGGAAACTTAGCCCTCAGCTCCCTGCTCCACCAGTCGCAATGACGGACGAGCGCCTCGCTCTCCTCGCACTCCAACTTCTCTTTGATTGCGGTCGGCACCACCAGTGGCGGCTCCAACGTTATGTACACGTTGAGGTAGGTGGGTCCGTTGTCGCCAGCTCTCTCGTAACCCAACAGGACAGCGGGCGAGTGCAGCCTGAACGTGCCCTCGACCCGCGTGTTGTGATACAGTGAGGCAAATGGGATAGACAAAGAGCCTAACCACTTTCGCTCCAGGCGGCAGTGAACGACCTGAGAGTCTTGATCGCCATCCTCAAGCAGATCCACAGAAACCTAAGCGAAGATGCCAAGGATGAGCTTTTGGGCTTGTGCAGCGAGTACGTACGTAGTGCACCGATATCTTGTACTCATACCCAGGGCGACCATAATGCTTCTCATAGTCAACACGAATTCGACGCGTCGCATGCACGCGTCGTGCATGCTGTGCAGTGCACCAACCTCGTCAAATAGGTGAATGTGCAGGCTGTCTCTGACCCTGTTCATGGTCTCCGGCGAGAAGTCATTGTTAAGGGAGGTGAAAGTCAGAGTGAGGAGCTGATTCCAAGCCGGATTGGGACCTGGCGCTGCCGTAGTCCTGGATGATCTCCCTTGAAATTTTGCTTCCACATAACTGCACACCACTGATTCTGTAGGTGATGCAGCTTCACTTGATTGAAGCTTGGACGTGCTCTGCAGAGGGTCCGACTCACTGCGAACCGGTACGTCGTAAGCACGAACCACCGACAGCAGGATCTTCACCTCTTGGCCGTCTTGCAACGCCACCTGAAACCAGGTACGAGTGAGCAAGGTCGTCGTCACTACATTCGTGAATGATCTTGACGACCACAGTCCGCCTCACCTTTTTTCTTTCCACCCTAACTGGCTTCAGCGGTCGCTGGACTGGCGCCATCTCCCCCAGCATGTCGCACATTGCGCCGGCGGTGGGGATGGGGTCCTCGGAGATGACGTCTGAGTGACTCTTGCGGTGGCGCGCCAAGGAGAAGTGATGACTGACGCGAGTCCGCAACTGATCCAGAAATATGCGAGATCGTCCGCGAAGAGGATCTCCCGAACCAACGAGGTACTTCTTGTTGTCCATGGCCCTGGTAATGAAGATATGCAACGAGTGAATTTGAATAGAGAAAGAAGCAAAAAGGCTGCACTCACTTTTTGCCCAGAGCCTCGAAAAGTCCCTTAGGGATCTCTCGCTCTGAGGCAGGGATCATCCTATAGTTCCTAAACTCTGGCACCTGATTTCTTCTGAGCTGCAACATCTGATATCGCGCATTTCTCTCGATGTCCTCCTTGGAGCCGAAGACCAATTGGTCATGGTGACTGTCCAGTCGAAAGTGACCCCCGCCAAGGCCGGAGATGCTGTGGATGACGGCAGAAAAGTTATGGTCGCCGTCTTGCTTCTGCTCCCTCCCTGACTCTTCCATCAGATTTGACGCCTCTGCCACGCGCCTCATGAGCTCCACGTTTCCTGGGTCGTTGGGATCGATCTTGTTGCGCATCATCCACTCGTGCAACTTGTCAGCGTCCAAGCGGCCGCTCTCGTCGAGCACCTCGGCCAGGGGATCAGTACTGAAACGGACACACACGGGATGAGAAGCTTCTACCTGGTACGCACTACGGTGTAAATGTTATTTCATACTTTCATGCAGTATATATATATTCTCTTTGCTCAAAAGTGCATCGAGTGACAACCCCATACTGACCCTGAACGCTGCGGCGGACTCCACTGTCCGTGCGGTGGCGCCAGGATGATCCCATCGGTTGTTTTGCCCCATCCCACTCGTACAAAAATCTTTCCCTTCACCGAGTCCGACCGCACTTGGCTGCCCTCGGCGTTCGCGGCGAAGCTGACTCCTGCGCCGACGCCAGTGTGGTCTCGGTGACGCACCTGCAACCCGCTCTCAAACTGAAGCGCCTCGTGTGAGGTCACCTGGTCCAACGTCGTGAGAGAGTCACATAGGGGTACGAGCACTTCAGCCAACTGGATGGTGCGCAGCTTGCTGCTGCTTTCGCAGATCTGGGTGGTTAAGAAGCTTCTGTTCATTGTACGTTAGAATATGTTATATATATTCCACATATTCGTATATATACAGGGTGATTCAAAAAGAGTGTGATAAGATTTTTAAAGGACAAGCTCTACTTTTTGGGCAGGAGATCGGTGAAGATTTGCTCAAGTTACTACAAACGAAGGGGAAATCATACCATAGAAATGTAGAATCATGAGTCACTAATGTAAAAGAGGAAGAGTGAAGACACAGACCTGGAAGACAATCTGCATAGATCATGTGAAATTTTTGGCAGTTTTTTAATATTTTAAAATCAATAGAAATTGATAAAACGACTCAAATTCTAAGGGCAGACTTGTGATCAGGAAGTAAATGCAGTAAGTCATACATTTACTGAATGCCCAACCAGGTCCATTTTCAAAAAAGCAATTAAAGAATTAAGAACTTAAGACTTAAAGAATTTTGGTGGATACAAAAACGGAACAAATCTTTTCTTGTCTCTGAATTACTTTTAAAAGCAGAACCCTTGAACCCAAGTGGACCCCTTCGCCGTGCCGAAGTTGAGCAAGACTACTTGCCTGCAATTTCAGCGACTCCGGCCACTGCACGATCTGGATGGGGAAGATCTGGCCAAAGGCGATGGCAAAGTCCGGTCCTACGGACTTGGCCGACGTGTGACAGACTTCCTTCCCATTGAAGAAGATCTTGACGAAGATCTTCGTCTTCTCGGCCAACGCCCTCCGGCTCATCTCTCTGCTGTCCCTGACGTCCTCGTTCTCCGCCATGTGCGTCATCTGTTGAGTCATCGGGGAGAGCAGTTCCAGCATGACCTTGGTGTCGCCGGGTGGACGACGGCAAGAGTGTGCGTGTCTTTCGAGCTGAAAAATATGACGGCCGGGGGTGCACAAGGCCAATAAGAAGGACACTAAGGTCTTCGACGTTGCACGACAACGATCTCACCTCTTCCCTGACTCTCGTCGGATCGAACGGCTTTGGTGGTTCTGGTTTCTCCTCTTCTGCCTCGTTGAGTATCGCGTCATCGTCTGCGATCTCGCCGAGGTCTGCAGAGCCGACTCCTTCCTCGGCGTCCTTGTCTCTCTGACGCTTCCGCCGGCGCGCAGCTTTGCGACGGTCTGCGAGAGATTAGGGTCAAAAACCCTTTTTACTAACCATTTTTCAAGTGAAATTGCTACTCCTGCCTACTTGAATAAAGTCTCTGGCTCTTAAAACAATTTGAATCAATATTTTCTCCAGTTGAAGTAAATACTAGTGAATGAGACTCATTTCTGATTGCTTTCATTGACTTTTTCAAAAAAAGTCACAAGTTTGCGTGATCAACTTCATCGTCACTGCACACAATATCTACCATGAGGTCACTGGACTCGTCAATGTCATCATACAAAGCATCGCAATTCGTTGGCAAAAACACAATGTAAAGTCTGCTCTGGGGCTTTGAAATCCGAGCTTAAAAACACTTGTTCACTCTGCTTTCATTGTCTTTCTGGCTTAAATAAAGACGACTCCGTGGACATGAATCATATGACTACAAGGATCAAGAATCTCGGTCCCAACTTGCTTCATACATCCGAAACTCGTGTCATTCTATATGAATCGCTAGATGGCGCTAGTCGCGGATATGATTTTCTACATCTTACATATACTTTGTGAGTTGGTCATGGCCAAGAAGACTTATATTTTGCTTTGGAAAGTGATGGAGAGAATTTAATTCCTGCAACACAGATGATGTTTGCTTTAGTTATTCCTTCCTCTTATGGATTGTCTTGGTCGCATTTGCGACTAAGAAGTGCGGACGTCCGACGTCAAAGCGTCACTCTCAAGGATACCTTGTACGATCCTTCTGATTGTTCAGAAAGGGAGATGATGAGTTGGTCAGCATCCTTCATGGATGAGGCTTGCAACACGATTCAGTTACGCAAACCGCAAGCTATACCCAACTGATCCCTAGGATCGTGCTTTAACGTCTCTCAATCGCTCCGAGGGGTCCTTTAGGTGGCTTCATGGCAAAGGACTCCTTGCAAGTTAGGGCTGTACGTACCTTATGGCACATGAGAACCTTTACCAGTACATACCGTGCTTCTCCTTCCACACTTGGAGCTTCTTCTGGTACTCTTTCAGTCTCTCATCAGCGCTGTTTTCATGAGCTTCTCTAGCCTCTTCCAGCTCTCTATTTATCTCTCGCGTCCAAACCGTCTGATCCTCCTCCAAGTCGACTGCTTCCTGGTGACAGGACGTAAGACGCCACTAGAGCATCGACGTAACAGTTTGTCTCACCGTGTGTATGACGAGCTTCGTGGCGGTGTTGGAGAAACCCTGCTTCCTGCGGACCTCCCGGAGTTGTCGCCAGACGGCCAAGGTTTCCTTGATCATTCCCTTCTCCTTGGTGTTCTCCTCATCGCGCTGCCTGCGGACCAGCCAAATCTCGCGCCGATACGAGGACAGACGACGTAGCTGAAGGTTGGGATGAACATAGGAGGGCCATGGGATATAAGACTATCGACTGTCGAAATGGGACATACCTGGAAATCTCTCTCTTCCTTTTGCGCGCAAAACTCCAGCTTTTCCTTGAGATCGTCCACAGCGTCGTAGAGCAGCTTGAGCCTCCTCTCCAGGTCTAAGGTGGATCGTCGACTCAAGGTTTGCTGGTACATATCAAAGCACTCCGTCAGTCTTGTAGTTAGATGATGCTCCAGAGAAAACAAGTGATGGTGGTAGAACAGCACTGAGGCGATGTCGACCTGTAGAGTGACGAAAGACGCACAAGAGGTGACCAACTAGTCGAAGATGGACGGACTACGTAGAACAAACCTCTAGCTGACAGTGAGTAAGTCCTGCTGCTCCCTCTTCCGCGGAGGTTATGAGGTTCCTGAGACCCGACTGCGCAGTGCCCGCGGGCTCACCATTGGGCCCAGGCAGATTTGGAGGACAGTAAACGGTCTCGATGTGAACGTCACCGACGCCGACGCCGCCCCAAGCACCTGAGAAAGGACCTGGTCGAGTGGGCTTCCGAAGGGAAGGATCGGGGAGAGCTACCAAGCGACCGTCTCGACCGAACCAGGGCAGAGTGCGGCCCAAGACGTCCTTTTCGTGAAGAATCCTGAAAGGAACATGAGGACGCTAGCGGCAGCGACTCCTGTGGTACAGTGAGTCTACCTGTTCTCGAGCTTGTTCTTGATCTTCTGCGGAACCTTGGGCATTTCTCCAATGTAAAGCCCTTCCTCCTCGACGAACCTGGACCCTTCGTCTTTATTCAACTTCCTTTCAATGTCCACCTTTGCCGTGGAGGGCACAAAAAGCGTCTCCTGCTCCTGCTCTCTCCTCTCTCTTGCAGAGGTCATCCACGATTCAGCTGGCTCCGTCACGGACCAGTCGTAGCCTCCATAGCGATCCAGAAGATCCTTTGCCAAAAGCTTCGTCTGGTCAGTAGGCGTTTCCCCAGCCACCTCGATTGCTTCGGGTTCTTCATCGTCACCGTTTTCAGCAGTCTCGTGTGAATCATCTAACCTCTTCTTGCTCTTCTGACATTCTCTTTTAGTCTCTTCGCAGTTGTCCCACACCTTGGTGAAGAAGTCGTAGGCCTCGTCCGACGAGGCTTTCTGTTCCTGCCTCTGCTGCTGCATGAGGAAATCCTCCGTTTTGTCCATGCTGGCCTGCTTCCTCACTAGGTACCTCTCATAATCCGCTTGGGCGGCATCGCTCTCGTCCCTCAATCGATCAAAGTACTTGGGGGGCATCCGCGGCAGGGACTCGCGGCGGCTGAATCTGCGGCTGCCGCCGCCACCTGCAGGCTGAGGGGCAGAAAGGTTATGATTCTCAGTGTCAATGTCGCTATTGTCGTCGTCATCGTCGTCTTCCTCGACATCTGGACTGGACATGGCATCGCCTAAGGTGCTGCTCGAATTGGACTGGTCCTCGTCCTCCTCGTCGATTCTGCCCTCGCTGGGACGCTTTTTCTTGCTGCGTCTTGAACTAACTTTCAAACCATCATCCAACTCCGGCCAAGAGACCGACTTGGTGGTGGCCGACTTGGACACGCCCCTGCTCCCTCGTCCCGACGTCATCTCGATGTCGTCGCTTCTCTTGTCGTTTTTGCCCACTACCATCTTGCTGGCTTTATATATCTTCAAACAACTGTGACATGTGTTCCTCTCTGTAGTACTCGGACAAGTCAATGTTTTGGAGGTACCTCCTGGAGACGAACCTGCCAGCGATGACGACGTAGGTCCACGAGACAACCACGATGGCCAGCAACACAAAGTTGGACAGCAACTCTTTCACCTTGCGATTACTGTCTAGCCAAGTCATACTTATGAGTGAGTTATTGAATTGGTGCCATCTCCTCAGTGATACCGTTCTAGGAATGCAGTGTGAAAGTTGTCTTTATTTCAAAGTCATTAAGTCATTAATACCTGTCTACCTGAGACAGCAAGAGAAGGAAAGCTCAGCCCAACTGCGAAGAGAAGTGTAATGTTATGGCACCATAAGAGAGAGCGTGTACACATGCACGAACATGAGGATGGGTACATGTAGGACTACCACACCGAGGTCACCTGCTGCGACAGCATCAGAAGCTACTCCCACAGGGACCATTGTAGGTATTACAAAGAGCTGTTGCACTACTACAACATCACACTGAGGTATTTAGTCTCAATGGGGAGGGAGACCAACAAAGGCGAGTCCGCTACGAATCCGCTGCGTCGTTTCTCTGCCTGGGTGCAGCTAGCTGGCGTAGCCGGAGCTGCTGTAGCAGCTGTCGCTGTCGCTATAGCGGGTGCAGTTCTACTTCTACTTGAATCCACTTGGGCAGCGTGAGGTACGAGATGTCGTCCTTGCCGGGTCCTTCGACGTCGGTGACGCGCACCAAGAAGATCGACTGGTCCAAGTACGCCAAGCGGTACCGGCAGGAGTGGGAAAAGTTGCCGGTGTGCAATGGGTGGCTGGTGCGCGCCCTCGGCGGAGACATCACCAAGGCTCGCTGCAGACTCTGCCGGAAGGAATTCAGGGCCCACCTGGGCGATATCAAGAAACACGCTAAGAGCGAGGCTCACGCTAATGCCATGAAAGTGACGATGAGCGGCAAAGTCATGGTGGAGGGCTATCGCGTCGGTCCCAAGTACACTCGTATGCACAACCCCTACCGTCAGGAGTGGGAGGACGAACCTGAGTGCGAGGGCTGGCTGACGCGCAGCGAGTACGGTGCTCGCTGCAACGCTTGCAACTGCGAGCTCTTGCCTAAACTTAACGAGCTCAAGAGGCACGGGCGCTCGCAGAAGCACTTGAGGAGCATGACGGAGCTCTGGGACAAGGTCGGCTTGGGGCAGGATGTCCGCGAAGATCTCAAGCCATCCTTTCAACCGTGGCAACTGCCGGACATCAAGAAGCGTGACTTCGAGCTAAAGGTATCCCTGGTGTCGGGGCTGGAGTGCGGCTTCCGAGGGGTTAAAGAGCTTTGCGCCGTCTTGGAAGAGAAGCATGGACCAGACATTTATGACATGACATCGTCGCAGAGTCAGATGCTCTTTAGACTGGTCCTGGTTCCCTACTTCCGATACTTCCTGCGCAAAGACATGGAGGACACGCCCTTTTCGCTGATCCTAGACGACGCCGCCAACTTGTTGCCTTCCGGCGAGATCGGGGCGTGTATCTACTACTTCTCTCGCCAGCGCCAAGGAGCAGTGAGCACCTACTTGGGCCTGTTGCGCTTCGACCGAGAGGACATCAATGTGCTTGTAGAATCCATTAACGAAATGCTGCAGAGCTGGGAGCTCTACGGCCACAACATGGTGTCGATAATCACGGACGGCGTGGCCGAGGTGTGCTGCGACCGTGACGCGCTCCTCACGCTCTTAGTGCCTACCTGCCCGAACGTGTTGCACGTGCACTCGTCCTTCTCGTCAATAGCTCATGCATTTCATTCCGCCGTCAAGGACAGCCTCCCGCCCAGTGTGCCGTTCGTGCTGCGCGAGTGCTACAACTGGTTCGCAGACAGTTTGGAGAGACAGCACAAGTATCGCGAGGTCATGGAACAGGTGGGATTTGATCCCCGAAAGAACTCTAAGCAGGAGCAGGATGTCTCGGAAGAAAACGACTTGGTGACCGATGAGGAGCGAGGGATGTTGGCCAGCGACGGGGAGATGGAACGCTTCCCCCCAAGTGCCTCGCAGTGGTTACGAATCGCAGACTACACGACGGGCCTGTTCTTGCACTATGACGCGCTGCGCTCTCACTTTGAGAATGTCGCTAAAGATGAAGGTTGTTTCTCCGCAAGCATTCTAGCCCGTGAGTTCGGCAACGAGGACAACCGGCTCTACTTTACGGTGCTGCAGCCCATTCTTACGGAGATCTGTGATCTCCACCAGCACGTGGTCGCTGCCGCCAAGGACCCCTTGGAAGACTCTGGCCCAGGCTTATGCCAACAACTGGAGAGCATCTTTGTCACGTTAGCGTCACAGATTCTAAAGCCCGAAGTGCTCGTAGATAAGTCAGTGGAGGATCTGTTCATGCTGGACTTGGGTGCCTGCCCGGATTTTCTGTTGACTTGGGAATTGGTGAAGTACGGTCAGAACTTCACCACGATCTTGGACGCGACACCTCTTTCCGATGAGCAGAAAAACGAAGTGCGCAAGAACTCGTCTGCATTTCTCAAGTCTCTTTTCGTCGGATTGCAGTTGGCGTTTAAGGACACGTTCACAATAATGCGCAGCTCAAATCACTTTATGATGCCCAACTTCCTAGAGAAGTCACTGGACGACGCTCACTTGTGCCCGCCCTTCTTCGATCAGGATGAGGAGTACTTGGAGAACATCAAATCTAAGTATCGCCTCATGAAGATGCTGGACTGGAAGAACAAGCGCAGCACCTTCCTCTTCTGGCAGGAAGTGCACGACTTCGGTGATGCGACAGGAAACTTTCCTTTGAGGGTAGTTTCCAATGGCGTCTGGAAGATGCTTTGTGTTCCAATCTTCAACGAAGAGATATCGAAGACGTTCAAGCTTGTCAAGCACATGAGGAAGAGCCTCCGCTTCCTGAATTCGGAGTTGTCAGAGTCTGTGCTCATCTGCAAGATCGGACTCAAGCGGTTGGGCAGGAGCACGGCCCACTTCCAGCCGCCGCCGGAGCTACTAAAAGACTGAATTCTGCAACGTCACGTACTGCTTCAAGCATCGCTGTTGTACATAGTACCATCGTACACCTGTGACAATATACGCTGGCGCAATAGTACTGTCCTGGATAATGTTCCCAATGTACCTTTCAGCGGTATGGGCGAGGAGCCAGAATCACCCAGTCCGGATAAACCCACCTTCTTGTGCATTGAGTATCCGGGCATGGTAAAGAACGTTCCGGCCATGCTTGACACCTTGGGAGGACTGACCAACATCGCCAGGGTGTACTCGGAGTCGAGTCGGCGCCTGGAGTTGCGGTTTCGACCAGACGATATCTTCTGCAAGCCGACCTGCGGTGAGCGAACTACGGAGGCAGCCTTCTTGCTCAGTGTCAAGAGGATGAAGCGCAAGAGACCAGACGGATCCTACGAGTACAAGCTGAAGACCAATATTTTAGGGTACGTCGACTGCACCTTTAAATTCTCGAATCTGTGCGACTTCCAGTACTTGCCCGTTGAAAGAACACCGGAGGGTGGCTATCGGTCAATCTATCGCGAGGTAAGGGACGAGTGAGTCATCCTGCACCGTTCAGGTCGTGAGCATGACTTTTGTCCAGGTCTTCCCCGACAGCCTGGTCAATTCCTCTTGGGTAGAGGAGCCAGCGCCTCTTTTCCTCCCCCCGGCGGCCTTCTCTCGCATGGATCTTCCGCAGGATTATCAATATCGTCGCGAAGCAGCCGGCGAGAAAACCTCGATGTTGACTCACTACAACGTGATTGGGCGTACTCGGCAGCGGAGATCGCATCACGCCATCTTCGTCACCTTCGACGTCGACAAGGTGCCGGATAGACCCCGCGACATCGCCGTCAGCCAGCTCAAAGTCAAGTTCATTGCCAAAAGGTTTTACACTACTTATCGCACGACGCTACGATTCAGGTTCCTCATACAGTATTTCTCCATAGTGACCTGGAAGAAGTGAAACGCCGCTTTCTGGATGAGGCGCCGGTGTGGTCCAAGAACGCGCTGAGCGCCGTCACAGCTATTTTACCCGAGCGACTCAAGTTCATCCTCCCCACCGTTGCCTACTACTTCACAACGGGGCCCTGGCGCAACCAGTGGGTCCGCTTTGCCTACGACCCCAGGAAGGAGGCAGACGCAGCACAATATCAGACTCTTGATTACCGAGTGCGCCTGCAAGGAGGCGCCAGACGTCGTGTCAAGGCAAAGCGTAGCTACGCGAACTATTTGCTACCTTACAAAGCTATGAATTGGTCAAAGCCGAGGACTTCGGTCATCGACACGGAGGCCTTCAGCAACATCACAAGCAAGGAGACGACGCCACCGTCACTCCCTGAAGAGACCGCCGCCGCAACCAAAGAGGAGGACGATGCAAAGAAGGATCTCTACATCTTCCGGCCAGGCCGTTTTCCACCATCAAGACAGATGTTCTATCAGTTTAAGGACCTCCACCTGACCGAAGCCCAAGAACTGATTGCTTCCAGTCGTGGTCCGCCGGGGACGTCATGTGACGAGAAGAACGGTTGGTTCGTTGCGGGCACCGACGCAAAACTGCGAGAGATCCTCACCAAGGCTGTGAACGACCACCTGTCGAAGGAGAACCTCTCCTTGGAAGAGGTGCCTTCGGTGGTCCAAGGAGACAACGACGACCTCGCGGACTCACCGGACACAGACTCGGAGGAAGATGAAATTCTCCCATGAATGAGTTGTATTTACGGTGAGAAGTAAACGAATCATTTCACTCGTTCGTAGTGCTACTGGGCTCTTCTTGCTCCTGTTCCTCAAAGAGATCGTGTTTCCACACAGGAGAATCTGCAACCGATGTGGAGATGTTTTGCGTGCGTGTTCATTCACTGCGAAAGCTGCTTTCACCTACCTCTCCGTTTGTAGCCACCCCTGAAGCCTCTGCCCCTATAGCTTCCTCTCCAACCACCTCGTTCGTTATCCCTGAAGCCTCTTTCCCCACCGTCTCTCCAGCTGCCGTTGCGGTCTCTTCGGTCGCTGAAGTCTGAGCGGAAGCTTCCTCTCCAGCCATCTCCTCTGAAGCCACGACGGCGGCGATTGTCAAAGGAGCCGCCGTCAAACGCATCACGATTGTCGTGCTAGAGAAGAAAAAGGAGCCTCGCTCGTCACTGACCTCTGACACAGGTGCAACTTTGCTCTTTGTTCCCACCTCATAGTAGTTCCTCCCTCTGGGCACGTATTCGGGGTTGATATCCCAGGGACGTGTATTCGGCCGCCTGCTCTCCATCTCTTCCCGATCCAACATTCGCTCAGTGTCTTCGAGGACGCCTTCTCGCTCGCCCAGGCGATCCCTCACCTGACCGGTTGACTTCCTGTCACCACCGGCGGCGACTCCCAGACGGTCTTTGACCGAGGTGCGCTGCTGATCACGACTGCTGGCCATGCGGTCGGCGCGACCCAAAGGCGAGCGGTCGCGGACATCTTGCCTTTCACGCTCCGGCTGTTGCCGGCGTCGGTCAGAGACGTCTTTGTCACGCAGCAAGTTGACGGAGCGCTTTTCGGAGTCGGGAGCGGTCCAGCTATTGATCTCGTCGCGGTCAAAGACCGGCTTCTGGCCTTCGTCTGCAATAACAAATGAAAGCATTACATTGGTCGAGGTCGTCAAGGCGCTGTGCGCAGAACGTACCTTTCCTCCGTGACACGGCCACTTTGGAAGGATCCTGGATGTTCCTCCTGATGGGTGAATCGCTGATTTTGTGCGCGGGGATGTTTCGGCGAATGTCAATCTGAATCTTCTTCTGTTCTTTGACGTCGACGAGTCCAAACTCTGGTCCCCCGAAAATGTACTTCCCACCGGGTCCGCGAGTCTTCGAGCCTTTGGCCGGATGCTCCGGGGCTGCTTCTTCAACCTCGTCCTCCTCATATTCTTCCTTGATGTGTCGCTTTCCCCCGCCGCCGGTTGTAACCTTGAGCCTACTGGGCGCAGCCCTCTTCCTCGGTGGCGACGGCGACGGCGATGGCGACGGCGAGTTCGCTGTCCTCGCAGCCGCTCGCCGCCTCCTCGACGGCGATGGAGAGCGCTTCGAGGGCTGGGACATGCGAGACCGGAGATCCTCGCGCACGGGAGAACGTGAGCGGGGCATGTCGATCAAGTCTCACCAGGATCAGAGCTCGACGACCGTGGACGGCCAAGCTATGTGATTCCCAAACGAACTCGTCCGGCCCGGCTTTAATCGGTCAGGGCTCTGAACGCTGCAGCCTTTTGTCTCTTGCTATTTGCTGTGTTGCTGACGTCTCCGTTGCCAGTTGGAATGTAAAAAAGGTGACCACCCGAACGGCAACAGCGCCCAACACATTAGCTTTTCTGGTCACGTGGTCACTTCATTGCAATTGTCAACAAAATTTCGACAGAACTTGAATTGATCATGATGGTGGCTCGGTCAAGAAGTCTCGGGTCGTAGGGTCTATCTGGTCTGTCACGTCGACGTCGTCGACAACAACGAAGGCGGCGGTGACGCCGCCGTCGTCCTCGCCATGTTCGCCATCTCTCGATTCCTGAGTTCCAGAAGTCCTCGTTGGCGGTCTCGCCCACCACTGGCATCAGTCACCGCCAGATGGAGGAAATGCCCTGGCCGACGGCGAAGAGGAACGCTTTGGGCCGTGGCGCTCGGGGGGGCCGTCTCACTCACCAGCTGCCTTGCAAGGCCGCAAGCTATCGGACCCATCTACAGGTCGGCCTTTAATCGCTATATGGCCCTGCGAGCGAATTAATAAGTGTTCTTGGACAGGTTCGAGGAGCCCCCGTCGGACGAGTCTGAACTACCGCTTCGTTATGACGCGCTCTGTATCAACCGCTACTGGGATCGACGTCCTCGAGAGGTTATAGTGCGGACATTTCAGATCCTGGCCCAGTTGGTGCCCTTCCTGTCGAAGGTAGTGCTGTGGGAGATGCTGGTGAGACGAAAGATCCTCAAGCACGAGGGTCTGCAGCGGAAGTATTCGGCTAAGTTACGCAACGTCCTTACTGACCTTGGTCCATGCTTCATCAAATTAGGCCAGGCATTGTCCATCAGGCCGGACCTGCTGCCTAGCCCGGTGCTATTCGAGCTCCAGAAGCTATGCGATGCAGTCGAATCATTCCCCACAGACGTGGCCTTTGAAGTCATGAGAAAGGAGTTTGCTCAGGATCCCAAGGAGATCTTTGCGGACTTGGACTCGAGCACCAGACCCGTGGCAGCTGCCAGCCTAGGTCAGGTGTACAAGTTGCACTTGAGAGAAGGAGGTGCCAGCGTGGCCGTCAAGGTTCAGCGTCCGGACATGTTGTCGTCCATCTTGCTGGACCTATACATAATAAGGCGCCTCGCACAGTGCAGTCAGTTCGTCAAAACCTTGCTCACAAAACAGCGACCCTATGACGTCAGTCTGATCGACACCTTTGCATCCGCCAGTCTCTTGGAGCTAGATTATCTCAATGAAGCTTCCAATCAAGAATTCTTCAGAGAGAAACTTGTGGCCAAGATGAGGGGTCAAGTCTACGTTCCGTCGGTCTATTCCAAGCTGACTACGCGCAAAGTGCTCGTGACCGAGTGGATCGAAGGCGAGAAGCTGGCGACGAGTTCAGCAGACGTAATCAACCGCCTGACGCCCGTCGGGGTGGAGTGTTTCTTAATGCAGTTGCTAGAGATTGGCTTCTTCCACGCCGACCCTCATCCTGGCAACCTCCTGGTGACGCCAGACGGTCGCTTGGCGCTCATCGACTTCGGACTATGCGCTGAGGTGCCTTTGCCGGACACGACGACCATGACGCTAGCCGTCGTTCACCTTATGCAGGGAGACGTCAGAGGAATGGTACAAGATGCCATCGAGCTGGGCTTCCTACCTAGGGACATTGACGCCGACAAGATTTACCATGAGCTGGACGGAATAATCGCCAGCGCCAGGGAGGCTATGACCGATGAGGTGCGACTGCGAGCAGTAGAATCTTCAAAGTATAAAGCTGTGACAACGAGGAGGAAGAGGTTCATGGCCGTGAGCTTCGACCTGAATCGTATCTTCTTCGAATACCCATTCTTGGTGCCAAACTACTTCGCCCTGATCACCAGAGCCATGATTGTCCTCGAAGGAATAGCTGTGACCGGCAACCCAGAGTTCGATATATTTAGCAGCGCCTATCCTTATGCCGTGAGAAGAGCCGTGGCGCTCTTTGGACTGTCCAACGTCGCGGAAATTGTGCGAGAAGCATTCATCGCTCAGAAGAGTTCTTAGTAGTCAGTCACGTGTTGGATGATGCTTGGTGGAGAATGAGATGTGTTATCTTTACGTGTATGCTTTTTCTGACTTTACGCGCGCTAATCACGTACAAGGCTGTTCTGCTCACCAGCCGGAGAATGACCAAGATTGACATGAACGCAAAGTTGTTTATTGACACCGTGAAGAAAGAACTACCAATAGCTTGAGCCAACTACCAACTTCTTTTCTTGTCGTGGGTGGTTCCTTTTTTTACTTCTGCTGAGTGAATAAGTGATGTTTGTCACAATCTTTCAGTGACTCTCACCACTCATCCTCTCCAAGGCAAGCAAACTCAATCTTATACAAGGGTACAGATAGTTTGTATAATGCAAGACCCCAAAAGTATGCTAAAAAAGCAATTCTTTTACCTGGTTTGTCATCCTCGTTCTCAAAACTCTCGCCTATGGTACTTGTCCGGATCAAAGTAGGAGGTCACGACCACCCTGTTGGAGAACTTCCTGCCTGTGAGGGAGTGCTGAGCCTTCTGGCACTCGGGAATGCTGGCAAACTCGACAAAGACTTTGCCGCAACCAGGGACTTCTACTCCTGGAACAGGACGAGGAATTTCCACGGATCTCACTTGACCAAACTTTGAGCACTCCTCGCGGATGTCCTCCAAGATGTCTTCATACTCCTCTTCATCGGCCAGTTCCTCGGGTGTCACCATGTTGAGGAGACAGAGGACCTCGGTGGGGTTCCCAGGGCCTGATACTCCAGAGATACCCGGAACTTGGATCTGCACGGGTGCCACGTTCATGGCTGCCGCATTTTTGGCGCCGACGCTGGCACGTTGCACGATCAACTTCTTGTCACCCAGCTGCATCCCGTTGAGTCCAGCGATGGCCTGGTCGGTGATGGACACGTCCACGTACTCGCAAAACGCGTATCCCTTGGACAATCCGGTAGCAGAGTCCTTCACCAGATTGAATGCTCTGAGCTGACCGAAGGAAGTGAGTAACTCTTTCACCTGATCTTCGTTCAGATAATTCGGCAGACCTCCAAGGAAGACCTTGTGAGGTGAGTCCGGAACCACCGTACTGACTACGCCGGGCACGTTGAAATTGGGGTTCTCGCTCATGCCCGGCATCGGCTGATAGTCGTGTGGGCGACGCAGCTTCAAGCTCTGCCCCTTGAAGTTGATCCCGTCAAAAGCCATAGCTTGGGTAGTTTCATCAATGGAGCGGAACTCCAGAAACGCGAAGTTCTTGTCCAAGTTCACCTGACACGCCAGAATAGGGTTTCCGTCGGCTTGTGCCAGTCCGCTGAGATGCATTTGTTGGTTAAAGAAATCCATCATCTCCTCTTCGGAAACGCCAAACGGGATGTTGCCTACGTAAAGCCTACGAGCCTGGCGGGTAATAGTGGATCCCACCACGGGCACGGCCGCCTGTGGCGTCTCCGGCACCAGCGTGGCCGGGATCTGCCCCGCTGCTTGCATCGCCTTGTACTGCATCGGTGTGATGTGCTCGAATCCGGGCGGAGGCACATCCCAGTAGAGAGACGGCTTCTTGCGGCGACTGCGACGACCTCCTCCACCTCCTCCTCCTCCCCCGCCGCCGCCTCTATCCCTCGAGCGGCTGCGCTTGCGATCTCTGCTGCGGCTCCTCCGTCGCCTGTCGCGGCTGCGGCTGCGGCTTCTCGAGCGATGGCGGCGCCGATCCCGGTCGCGGTCCCGATCGCGGCCGCTGCTGCTCCCCCTAGCAGAGGATTCTTCGTCTTTCTTGTCCTCCCCCATGGCCTGTGCTGGGAAGGAAATCAAAATGGGAGAGAGCACCTGAAAGAGCAAGCATTGGAGAGTGTTGACGCGTTGAGGTAGGTCTAGCGCAGGAGGACGACAGACCTGCTGCTATCTGTACTCCCGCACCTGGGGGGGAAAAGGCTGCAAAAGGAACTACCTAAAGATCTGTGCTGCAAAAAGTGCCCCTGAAAGAAAGAGCCTGCGAAAAAAAGACGCTGCAAAGAAAAAGGCTGCAAAGAAGGGCTGCAAAGACAGAGAGGACTTCACCTCGCGGAGCTTGAGTATCTCCAAGTCCGCGGGGATTAAGATAAGGCTTCGATTGGCGCCTACCTGATGTCTTCCGCGAGCAAATCGACAATCTTCTACGTGGATTTCACGAGTAAGTCGTCGGCGGGGCCACAGAGGGAGGGCAGGATGCCGTGCAGTCAATTCAGCAGAGCGTTGGGTCGACGCCGCCCGGCGAAGAGGCAGCGTTGGCTCACATCGTCGTCGCAGCAGCGCCAGAACTACAAGTGTTGGACAGACTTGGGGACGAATCACTTCGGGAGGTTCTCGTTGTGCTCCAACAAGGCGGACAGGGTGGAACAGGGGTTGGAACAACCGCTGCTCTAAAGTAACCCGCAAAAGAATCGCAGCAAACCTGAGCCCGTCTGAGGTTTGGTCGGCTCAAGTCGGCAAGTGGCAACCTTGTCTGCTGCCCAAGGCAGTCCAATGGCAGCCGCCAGGAGAATGTTTTAGAGTCCAAGTTTGGAGGCCTAAATTTGGCATCTTACAATTTGGCATCGTAACACAGGAGGATGCCCTGTTCAGTGCTGCTCAGAACGCTGTCGAGCGAGGGCGTTCGAGGAAAGCTGGACGTTGGTGGCTCTCAAGCTGGTACTTTGATGAATACCGTAAAGTCGCCATTGTAAGCCGCCCTTAAAGATTGGCCGTCGTAGGAGATGAGCCGCAGATACGTTTTTGGAGTACTGAGCTGCTATGCAGATTAGAAATTACTGACGTTTCTGAAGTGCTATTGATGAAACATTTAGTGGTTGCTCTGTATAAACAGCCCTCAAAGATAAGCCGCACCTAAAGAGGGGACAAAGTCTAAAATTAGCCGCAGATTATGACCCCGATTTAGTGCTAGATACCTTAAGTTCCTACTTGCATCAAGTACACAGCGTCGTAGACACCTTTTGTTCGTACATGCATATCGACAACCTAACAAAACTGTACTCATATAGGAATATCTCTCTCTGCGCTGTGGTTCGACTAAATGATGCTGTAGGTGTCTCCACCAAAAACCGATTAATCGGCTCGAACTCTAAGGAGGCAACAATGATCGCGCAAGTATTGGGACGAAACAAATCGGACTGAAAGGTTGCTGCAGATCTGGAGTGCACGAGAATGGCAGGCAGATCACGCAAGACGATTATGGCTGATCTGTCATCGACCGTTGTTATATGGTGTATTTTCAGTGAGTTGTGTTGTTTCGGTGACAAATTTCTTCCATCGTGAATATTGCGTTGTCATCCTTCATTGGACATGAACCTCCCTAACTGTTTGCTACCAGCCTCAGCTGAGCAGACAGACTTTGTCTCTCTTTAGCTGTTGGCCTAGTCGCCAGGCCCAGTCATCAAGCCTAGTCGAGCTGGGCAACGTAATTCATCGCGAACTTTGAGGAGAACAGTAAAAAAGGTTATTCACGCTCTGTGGTAAATTAAGGACGTCTATATGTGGTGGCTAGACTAAGAAAATTTGCTACGACCTCAAGAAGTACACCTGCACCCCAGAGAGTGACTGTGCACCTGATTCCTGCAACCAATGCTGTGGACACTTCATGGGTACGAGCCACAGGCTCGTAACGGCTACATCATGATGAGATAAGCCCGGGGAAGGCATCTTTTGGTCAGCACTCGGGGAGGGGATGCCAGAGCAGCATACCGAATCCGGTGTCAGTGCGTGACTGGAAAGTTTATGTATGTTACAAAGTGTATTTTGCTTTTCGCATTGTTCACTGTATGATTTTCATTGTATGATTCACGCGACCGAAAGCCTGAACACCTTGAGTCTGCCATGAACAGAGAGTGTTAAAGACGGAAAGAGTGCGAGAAATGCACCAAGCTCATGCACGGGCCAGCCGTGGGTCCTTGTGGCCGCCTGCAACGTGTCTGACGTGCGCAAGATCCAAGACGACGACCAAAGGAAGGCCTGACCCGCGAACAGCATCCTACGTTGACGGGACCAGTACACTGACGTTCGCCCTGGACTGCCTGATCAAGAACAGCAGCGTGGGCAACGGCACAAAGCTGCCAAGGACTGATAGCATTGAATTAAAACAAGTCCCTGCACTGTTCATTAATACAATGGCGCAATCCCATCGACCTCGTGTTGGGGACTGAAGATTACAAACACAAAAAGTACTCTTTTGATGCAACATGAATTTTTGACTGATAGAAAACGTTTCCTGTCAGTAGTGAAAATCCATACGTACAAAGAAATTTTTATTGCAGCTTAATCTTATCATTGACTCCTGAGGTGCAAATGTGATTCTGCATCGCTGCCGAAGGAGTGAGACAAAAGTGAACTGAGATTTTGCATATGTGCAAGAGGTCGTCACAATGTACGAGAACCTGCGGTTGAGCATTCCATGTCACATTGATGTACCTCGGAGCTCAAGAAACATCCAAACTGTGCAATTTGATGCAGGTTTCATGCAAGGAGACAATTCCGGTTTCTTTTCTCTCATGGACAATATCAAAATAGACCAAAAATTGGTACTCATTGAACCTCGATTTACTGTATTTACTTTCGTGCCTACTCAGATTCATGTGGACTCCATAAAGGCCCAAGATCGGCATGAAAAGTCGCGCTTAAAGATGTTAGAGTTGTTGAAACTCCACTGCTGTATGCATTAGTCTTTATTTATAGAGCTGATGCGACGCCACTGGACGCTCTATGATGCGATCCCGTGCACAGGATTCGTGATCAGTCTTCTTACACGGGGTAAAAATCTTGAACAATGCCTTGAATTTCGGGCTCATTTCTTGTGTGCAACCTCTGTCTACAAAGCCTGACAACTTTGTCGAAATAAGTTTTTCTCCAACTGGGACTGAGATCCGATGTGCATCTCTGAGGACACCGTCTGTGCCATCTGTGCCCAAGTTCAGCCTCGACTTCACCAAGGAATCCAGCATCAAGGAGGCCACTGTGAAGATGAAAGTTTTCTTAGTAGTCTTGAGAGTCTCTATATCAAATTTCAAGCTGATGTGTCTCATATTTGCAGAATTATTAAAGAGATTCTGTGTAAGAAAACTTATCACGCATGCTGTAATGTGAGCTATGCTTGCACATGAGAAGAGGTCTGCACAGTTCACTCCCGTTGAACAGGATCCGGATAATCAGGGCGTGTGACTGAAAGGAATCATTGCGTAGAGGTATCGCTGGTGTTGAGCGAGCCTGCTCGGGGCGGGCCCCGGAGCCTCGGGCGGGGTGGGGCTTGGTCAATCCGGGCGACTTCACTCGAACTCTTTAACTTGCGACTATGTCGAATATGAGTGGCAAGCCTTTGACTTGACTAGGTTCAGCTCGGAATTTCGTGCTTGCTTGGGCCAAAGCTCGCGACATCCCTTCCAACCGGGCCCAACTCTGTAGAGTACGTACACTGGGAAGCTGTTATTGGCTGCTTGTGGGTTTCAAGACTTCAACATGGTTGCCGCTGACGTCCTCATCACGTCTCTGTCGAGACCTGTCTGGGCTGTGTTGTGTTCCTTCTGCCCAGTCCACAACTTCCGTCTCGCACTAGTCGCTGCATGAGCACTCGTAGCTGATCGACATGCGGTTCGGACCCACCAACTTCAAGCTGCTCAACGACCAAAGAGTGGTGGTTAGATCGGCAAGGTTCTTAAGTTTCAGCAGTACTCAACTTAAAGATGTCTTGCATAATTCGCCAAGAAGACCAAGAACTCATTCCAGGTCGAAGCGTCCCAAAAAGGAAGTTATCACAATCTTGTCGAGCAGTGACGATGACCACAGCGACGAGGTCAAAATTACTGCTGTGCGCGTGAACAAAAATTTTGTCCGAGCGGCCAAAGTGGCAGAGGTCACCGTGATCTCATCCACCGAGGATGAAGACGCCACCAACGACAGCGATGACGATGAAGTCAAGATTGTCTGCGAGGTCACAAAGAAAAAACCAGCGGCCCAGTCGGTCAAATACCTCGAGAGCAGCAGCGAGCAAAGTGGAAAAAATGGAACTCTGAAAACTGAAAACGATGCTGTTCCGACTGAAGAAGTTCGTGGTGAACATGTGGAGAGAAAACCACTTCCTGACTGCCTGATGGCACCCAGCGTGAGCACGGTGAAGTCCGCCCCCAAGGGAGCCCTTGCGGATGAGATGTTGGCCTCCTTCCACTACAGCATAATCCATGATGAGGTTGCCTTCAAGGACTTTTCCGAGATCCCATTCAAGAACACCGTCAAGTTTCTCAAACTGCCTGCCGCACCGCAGAGGTGGAGCCAGGACTTTGTGAGACTGGAGAACAACCTCGCATTGGAGATGAAGGACGTTTTGAGCTGTGTGGATGCCAAAAACAAGGTACAGAACGAGCTGTTCGATGAAACGAAAAACAGCGAGTAGTGGAAGTCAAAGCTTCTCGTGGAATGAATCACGACGGTGGTATGAGTAAAGTACGAAGAATGTTAAGTCACAGGAATGTTCGATAACACTATTACAAGATATTTGCTGTGTATATGTAGGAGTACAGAACATACAGAATGTATGTTCCTCACTGAAACATAACATAATTGAATACACGTGTGAGTATGAATAGACGATGAATAGCGCATCTTCTATGGTTCATTTACGAAGCTCTGACATGCCTAAACATTTAGGGTAGTTTGAAGAGTCACCTGCTTTGGAGAATGATACACTCAATCCTTGGGACTCTCAGCATGTGCTCAGTTGTCCTCTCGTGGGTGCACCTGGCAAAGCACTCCTCCTCTAGACTCTTGAGCGAAGACCCCAGGTCGACAGAGCAAATGACGAGCTCATCTCTAGCGACGTTGAGAACAACGTCTGGAGCAAGAGCTGGACAACGTCAAGACGCTCAACGTGATGGGCCACAGTCCATCTGGCAAAGGGGGCTTCTCCCAGAGCTTGCTGAAGAGTCCCAAAATTGGAAGCTTCTTCTCGCACGGGATGAATTTCTCGGGGACGCTTGGCCCCGTGTGCTTTGCCAACTGCACAGAGTTCACCTTGGCCGCCGACTACTTGGATGAGCTTGAAGTTCGTCCAAGCACATTCAGCGACAGGTGCAAGAACCTGGAGCTGCTCACCAGCGGACACGAGCAACACGCCACCTTCAACGTGAAGGATCCCAAGGACCATCCTGCTTCGAAGTTATGAGAAGGACTTTTTTCGGGATGAAGGCAGATCAGCATATGCTCAAAGAGGCCCTCGACATGAACCCCGTCATGAACCAGGGGGGACTATTGGAATTGTTTGATACGACAAAAGACGTTGATCACCCAACATACAAAGCAACAACTTCAAACGTATACTTTTGTGAGGTAGAAGTTACTCTTCTGGACTAGTGTTCGAGTCAATTAACAACCGATTTTTAGTTGAAGGTTCATTGGACCAACTAATCGAACGAATCTGTTTTTATCGGGTAAATCATGCCTTCAGCACAGTGTACAAATGAGGTAAAGTCATGCCCACAGCTAGTCTTTTTACACACCAAGGACTGTATATTTACTTATGAATATAGCTGGTAAGAAAAAATGTTACAAGTGGCATGCTCAAGCCCCAATCGACCCCTCAGCAGGTTCTCAACTGCATAGAGAAAGATGGTTGTCCTGGAGTGCACTGAGCAGAGGCCCAGTTGCTTGGAGAAGGTGCACCAGACCTCAAGAAGCCTTCCTTCAAGCTCCACTGAGGCAGAGAGGAACTTCAGAGGCAGAGAGGAACTTCAGAGGCAGAGAGGAACTTCAG